>Ga0105239_10004868_pt1 | contig 15893 bp, 13 predicted proteins | sample KBSC44metaG_FD_92761 | JGI IMG/M metagenome (GOLD analysis project Ga0105239, IMG submission 92761) | Corn rhizosphere microbial communities from Kellogg Biological Station, Michigan, USA - KBS C4-4 metaG | ecosystem: Host-associated > Plants > Roots > Rhizosphere > Soil | place: Michigan, USA...
ATTCAACCTCATGATGCGCCGAAGGGCCACCAATTCGGCCAGGTTTTATGTGTCCAAGGCGTCAGGTCTGAAGGGCCTCGCCCGTGAAGAATTGACCGAGGTCCTGCAGACGGACGAGTCTCTCCTTCCTCAGATTGTGCGCCCGGGTTCGGCCTTGACTGGCATTGTGCACACTCTCCAATCCCGGACGGGAACCATGATTCATATTCCCCTTGCAGACATGATTCATATTCCCCTTGCAGACATGGCTTGGGCGGAAATCTCACAACCGACACGAACAGCACTTTACGTAGTTTGACATCCACCTTATCGTTGATCATTACGGAATCTTAAGCCTCGATTCTCTTCAACAGCGTCGTGACCAGGTTTTGATCTGTGGATTCGTCAGGAAACCCAACTTCATTCCAATTCAGCCATCTTTCTGCTCGAGCTCCCTCTTCCGCCCTCAGTATCCCGGCGGCGATATCAATCCAGCTTTGATTATCCTTGGCCACAAAGATCGCCGCTCCGCAATTTTCGCAAAAATACCTATGCACTTCTGGACTGCTGGAATAATTTTTGAGACTTTTCATGGAAAGATCAAGCGGTCCTCCACTTGCCATTTGAACCTTGTCTAAGGGTACAGAGGCCCATGAAGTGAGCTCGAAGCCTGTGGTGAGGCAGCAAGAAGTACATGTGTCAATTCCTGCCATGTATTTCTCGCCATTTCAAGGAGGCGTGATGGCAAATTCGACATCCCCACAGTGACAGCGGCAGGTGAGGCGCGCTTCGAGTGGTAGTGGTGAATCTGGGGACGTGGCTTTGAGGATTTCATGATCTTTATGGACAACCTCCGACCCAGGTCCGATCAAATACCTCGTGCCGGTACCTTCCAACCACAAGGCGAGCCCTCCGTCTAGGGTGTCTGCAATCCAGATTTGATCCCGCTTCAATAAGCCTTCGGTCTCATCCATGATACCAGTGCAGACACGCCACATACCGTCCGATTTGTCAAAGTCCAGGACGTTGGCACCACATTGGGGACAGAAGTATCGAACTCTATGATTCGAGGTTTCATAGTGTGAAAGATGGTGGGCTCCAATGTCTAGAGTGGCTGGGTCTAGAGGGATGACTGCAAATGAAGCCGCCAATTGTCCTGTTGAGTGTCTACATGACGAGCAGTAGCAGAATGCACTCGAAAGGGGGAAAGAGCTAGATGGCATTGATAGCACCAGGTGAAGACGTTTGCAGTGACAGTGAATTTTAATTGGTGTAGTCTCCATCTTGAATATTCTGGAATTGCGAGGTTTTTCTAAGACACTCAGCCATACTGACATAGAAAATCATACCGACCTAACGTATATATATCTTGCATCTATAGATGGTGATATCCCTGTGGTTAGATGGGGATGTGGCGAGCATAGCATTATGACAACTGCTTAGGGCAAGGCTGGGTTTAGGATGGATGATCGCTAAAGATGGCTTGTCATGATGACGTTATCAGTATCCTATTTCAGAACCGACCGTCCGATCATCTCGATCCCCCACACTCCCCCTGCATCGTGTTCTTTGTGCAAGGACCAGTAACTTTGAGCAATGACAGGGTTCCGCGTTTGTTTGATTCCTATCCTGCAGCATTTTGTTGATCAAAGCATTATGATCCAATAACAACAAGCTGCTGGGGATATCTGTTCTGAGTGTCGCAGTACGACCAACTACGTGTGGCCCAGAAAGAGATACCTACTGACAGAAGAGAACGAACACTAAACCTGATTGTTGAGACGGGACAAACATCTAGCGAATGAGAGATAATAATTTGTTATCTACTGTAGCAAGGTAAATGTTTTGTTCTGTATCTTAATTCTAACTGTTTCGCGCTAGGCTGCGCCATCCGGGCTTGCGAAAGAGAGTGACATAGATCATGCCCTGCTTGTCCTAGGCGGACATCAGATCTCGATCACAAGTTCTTGGACACATATCTCGTCAATAACACCAAGATCATGCTCTGCAGCTCTTACACTTCGTTTTTTCACCTTTCCTTCATCATCCAGTTCATCTTCGAACCGTAGGCGAATGTAGCGGAAGTCTACCGCCTCGCACACGTCACACAACCCTGTGGTAGTGTTAACAGTTCTTTCTCTCGTGATTCGTGCTGTCTCATGCTCTGAAGCTCCCGCTTCTTGCCCTGATTCGAATGCCGCCATCTTCAATACTTTGAAACCGAGATGTACGGAGTGAGGTAGCTCGATTGGTTGAGGATTCGCAAGAATCGTCCTTTTTGTGACAAATCAAGGCCGCCACGTCGAGCAAATCTCTTACACCGCCGTCGAGCTGCGCCTTTAAGATCTCTAGCTAACGATTCCGATATAGGGTGCGGCCTGCGCAGTTCTTGGGATTTCGACGATCAAACTCTTTCAAGGCACTGTGACTCAATCGAATTCTCGACAACGTGTCCCAAAAGCCAGACGGGCGTCGATAAGGCTGGGTAGAGGGCTCATGAACAGATCTCTGCCTCTTCGCGATCGGTAGCGGCTCGACGTCGGCAGGCTCTCATGAAAGTCGTCGCCGTTTCCTCGACTTGGTTTCTTCGGGGATGAACATGAGTACTGAGGGAAAGGAACAGAAGTAGAGGACACGAGCCGTAGCGGGCAGTTTCAGGATACGACGAGGCTCTTGGTCCTGAGCATTCCACTACAATCGCTTGTTGAAGATACCAAGCAGCACTCAAAGAAAAGATACGACAGCCTCGATAATAATCAAATATCTGCCCATGATTTGTTCGCGATTTCTAACTGGCCTTGTATTGTATTATTGTTCGTGCTCCATGGCCTAAGAGCTTCCGATACGAACTCAACGAAATAAGTACCACTATCACGTGCAAGGTCTTGGCTACTAACGGCATTTCGCGGTCAAATATTTAATCCGGTATGCGACTTGCGAGTTTGTAGAGTCCTGCTGCTATTACACCCGGTATCACGTACGTATCACCGTACAGCACGTGACTGAAGACAGACCATCGCTGATTGGCAAGACGAGAAGCTCTCTCTTATACAAATGAAGCCTACTGGCTCATACATCTTCCTAGGCGCTATTCGATGCTAAACATCTCGATCGTCCTACCCGCGCGCGCTACGATCCCCTTTCCCTCGGGTTTCACCCGGACACCCGCGTCCCAACAACGGTCCTTCCTCTGCGACTACACTTGCAATGTTTCGACGGCACAGATTCTCAGTCTCAGTCCCCACAGCCGCGGCGGCCTTGAGAACGCCATTATCTGCGCCTTGCCCATTTTGATGAACGGTGTGCGGCCGCTACATGGAATGCAGGATGACGCGAAAGTCTCCCTGCTGCTGGACCAGCAGCGTTCCGAATAGGTCAGATTATCTAACATCTATAGATCGATTAGATTGAAAGCTTCGTAGATAGACCAGATTGGCCAATTTTGGCGTAGATTAGACTGGCCTTGAAGCCGTAGATATCTAAGTGATCTATAGATTGTGGAGGATTGCCATAGTCATTATAGCAAGGGTGTTTGATTGGCTGGAGCTCTAGTCCTTATCCTCGAGAGGTGTCACGTAAGACTGCTTCACCAGGGAGTAGCGACAACATAAGCCACAATATTAGCGAGACTAGGCTGACGAATGATGCCTAGATTTAGGGTGTATTTCCCGACAGGGCCAACGGTGGGAACGGGGTGGCGGCTTCCCACTTTGATCATGGAGTCTCCGGAAAGCCCCGGACATTGTCATATCCCCCGTATCCTGACTGATCTACCCTACACAGCCTGACATACATTGAAGATCGCGCGTTCATCCGGAGATGGCAACCATGGCTTGTTATGCTTCGTGTTTCCCTGTCACACAAGTGATCTTGGGAGAAGAATGACTGGACTGCCAATTTCAAGGCCAGAAGGAATGGAACCTTCTATGATCGTAGGCTTTCTTGTGTCTGCAGGCTAACATGTTCCATTAGCGGCACTCTTCCCCGGAACTGAGGTCGCGGGTCACAAGAACCCCGCACGAACTGAGTTGACTAGAAATTCGGCCGTACATAGGCCCACTTGCCAAATAGTTGTGCTGCAGATATTCCGGGGATTCATCGCTAGCCACTCACTACCAACCCTGTGCGACACTGTGCACAAAGTATCAGGAAAAGCTGCGGGAATCTCTCTCATTCGCTCCCTAGAGCTCCGCAGTTCTATGCATAGGAATTAGAAGCTGCCTAAACTCAGCGGCCTCTCCTTTACGCAAATTACTCATTCACAACAGCTACCTCGTCAATTAATCTAGAAGTCATTGCACATCAAGCTCGTTGAGTGAACTACCTTGTTTTAGCAGCTGCTTAAAAAGCGCGAGCGCGCGTATGACTCGTCGCCGCCGCCACCATTATGTAGTGACAGTCCACTGGCCGCAGCCTGAATTGGAGATAGCGACGCCTCCAGTAGGCTGTAGTTGGTGGATCGTCTCACGCTGACTGGTTCCGTCGCACCTGGCTGCCGAAAAATCCGCCAGGAAACAACCGCCATCAGGAGTATGGAGGCTGCCCGCGCAGCCGGCACGCAGCTGGCATTGCACACAGCAATCGTAGGAACTGCCATCCGCTACAAGATCGAAACTGCCACTACCACCTACATCGGCGACATCAAACTCGAGGTTCCTGATGTTGTTGGAGCTGCAGGCGGCGTAGTAGGGCGTCGGCGCGGTCACGGTTTCGGTGGTTGTCGTGACCGTCGAGGTTGTATCTGTGGAGGTGGAGGTCGTTGTCGCGGTTATGGTCGACGTGTCAAAGAAGGTGAGTGTGGTGCTGGCTGGTTCCGGCAAGACCGTGGTGATGGTGGTGAGGACCGTTGTAGCTGTGACGTTAATTGTTGAGCCTTCTGCAGTAATGGTGGAGGTTGAGGTTGCAGTTTTGACCGATGTAGTTGTGGTTGTAGTTGTAGATGTACATCTGAGGTGGGGTGCATAGATGCTATGGTGTGCACGACTGTTGGTGCCTGAGGTAGCAGGGCTCTCATCTCTCCTGCGAACAGTTACAGCCGAAGAAGCTGGGAAGACGGAATTAATGGGTGTCAATGCTGCGGGAGCGGGAACCGTGCTGGTTGATATCGTGGTAGTGACATCGGTGTTCGTGGTGGTTGTAGTTGTCACCGTAGAAACTGTTGTAGTTGTTGTCGTGAATACTGTACTTGTACTGCTGAAAGTGTCGGTCTCTGGCGGAGCAGTCACGGTGCTAGTGCTAAGCTGCGTCGAGGTGATAGTGCTCGTAGATGGCTCTGGTGTCACAGTGGTCTTGCTAACGCTTGTGCTGGTACTGAATGCGGTTTTCGTTTGCGTGCAGAGAATGGACTTGGTAGTATTGGCTGGTTGTCCCCAATCAACCCATGGGGCTGGTGTCACGGCCGTGGTGGGCTGCGAAGTGGGTTTGGGGCCGCTCTTTGTGCTATGCGTCGCAGTGGTAGGATTAGGATGACCCTTGGTTGGCAGATAATCGCTCCAAGTTTGCTCAACTGAAGTGGAAGAGCTGCTTGGTAGACTGGTAGTCGGCCTAGAAACGTGATGCCCGTCATCGCCAGTCTGAGTGGCAGGCAAGGGAACCCAGAGCGGGCTGCCCGTGAGAGTGTGAGTAACGACGCTACAGACCTCGTCGTCTGGTTTTCCAGCGCTGACGGCCGCAATTGCCCCGAGCCAAATGAGCAGCTGTGACCGCATGGTCTGTTCTGTAATGAGTGACAAGAGTTGAACTTTGGGTATGGCAGGCCTTCGCAGTGAGGGGGGGGTAACCAATGTGGGTTATATCATGTTGTTCCCAGCGCGAACGATGTGAGAATCGCCTTACCGAAATTTGATCAGCACACTGTTTCGTGATCTTTTGTCCTACGCAACGCCACCAAATAACCGAGCCACATATAGACAAAAAGGGCACATTGGTGCGAGGAGGGTATGGCAGTCCTCTACCAAGAACGTTGTAGTTTGCTCAATAAAAGTTGCCCTCACACAACAAATACACTCAGATGAAGGTGGAATAAAGGCTGTTGAACGCATCTGGTGCATACGATGTTGTCCAGGGTCGGATTCCTTTGGAAGAGACATCGAGGCGGGATTCCACCGTGCGTAACGCAAACAGTATTCTGTACGCTCTGCTGATTCGTGAGCCTACCGTGTAGGGTGTAGCGAGCCAATCGGCCCTGCCTCGAAGTTCGGGCAGAGTGCCCATTCGTTGGACGATACGCTTCTGGGCCGAATGCAGTGTGTTGCCCTCAACTTCCCGCCATGCATGGCTAATGGGCGATGAAAAATAGTTCGCCTCGATTTGGTTGCAACCCTGTGGCGAGCTGAACATTCAGGGGCCGTTACTAGGCACTGATCAGTGTGTGCACAGTAAAAGCAGCGCCTGTGCAGGTGGCCGGCAGAGTGGTCGGGGACGAAGGAGCTAGATGAATTAGCGAGACGAGAAGGAAAAGGGGCTCCATTGCCTAACTGCGTAAGTCCTTGCAGCAGGCGTAATTTCGCTTCACCAGCAGGATGCAGGACTTAAGAGCGGCTGTGAATTCTTCTCGCCTCAACTACCGAGTGCTGTAAGGATAAAAATTAGCAGTACATACCGACTATAATGTTACGGAAGGTCATGGAAGCTACAAATGACACGCCTCCTTACCACTTATAGTATAACTCTTCCACTAATTCGCAGACGGCACCTCGATGCAAAAACTACGAACCAAACATGCATTATCCTACCGTGGCCCGTGATGTTACATACTTCTACAGCAGGTGAGCCAGACAATTTTACCCTATCCTGCTCTGGCGCCTGCCGGCCCGCGAGCTCTACACTCTAGTTAGATCGTCTCAGTCCTTTGTGATCAACTGATGGACGCTTTTCCCCATCAATGCTTTATTTGGTACGGTACCACGCATGTTTACCACATCTGATGCCAGTAGCTACTACAAGATTCAAAAATAGACCCTAGATCTTTCCTAATATAGGAATAAGCGACCTGTCTCGATCCTCGGCTCTGCCGGACCACAATAGTACTAAAGTCAGTTTCTTACAGCATTTTATCTAATTCTGATCTGCTTATGATTCGCGATAGCAATGATAGTCCTGAAGTTTTATCATTTGCCAATACTCCACTCACTTAGACACATCTTCCACATCGCCGCAAAGTGCCTGCGTCAAGGTGGGACTCTGAGGTCCTAAGTCGTTGACCCTTGCATAAGCTCAATGAAATTAGTTCCTCCGCTTTCAGTTGACACAGAGATATCGTAAGGGGGGAGTCCAGTGCGCAGGCCTAATTGTGCTGAGATCGAAAGTCTTCCGTGCCCTAAGCACCCAGTCGAGAGATCTATAGATTGCGACCACACCTATAATTACCGACAGATAGTGTATGTCTATAGCAATGTTAGCTGAACGCTTGTTCATTCTAGACGTGATGAGGCACTCACTAGAGCCGGTGGCGGGCGTAATGAACAGGAAGCAGTACATGATGGAGGTGAAGAGGTAGAACAGCACTGTCATCACCTTAGAGAGTGTGCCAAATACTCTGAGGTGGAATGGCCCCTTGATGTGCCGATTGGCAGGGAGAAGTGAATAGACTACGGGCAGAATATACGACAACGAAGGGAAAACGATGACGCCGGACGCGAGACCGGGAGTAGATTAACTTCGTTATCGTCTATGTAGAGCGTCAGCTGAAGGTACCTATTGACAGCCGTGGGTGAAGCAATGCAGAGTAATGAGAGGATCAATACTATCGTCACACAAAGAAGGTGTGCCTTGATGGGAACACCAAGCTTGGTGTTGACCAAGGAGCAGTACTTGAAAAGCGGCAGCCCCTGACCTCGAAAGAAAACTCAACAAATTCGAGCTTGATAAGCCTGGAGAGCTATCATAGTAAAGACACTACAGGCGAGAATCAGACTCGGAAGTCACGTAAGAGATGTGGAGATAGAGATTCCAGTACTCGAATTGATCCTTCATCGATCGGCACGCGATAACTTCGCGGAGGTGGTGGGCCGCCTGTTTCATTATGCCCGCCAATTCATCCCGGTGTTTGATTATAAGAGACAGTTCATGCTGGAATTCAGGAGAGAGGGACCCCTCTCGGACAATATCTAGCCCGATCCTGCAAAGTCTCTTCATACATTCTACATACGACATTCGGCCCGCATCGGGAGTCTGAGCAAGGTGATGATAGAGACTAGACTGTAGAGCTCGAAGAGGCTCGATCATAGGTAACAGAGAGCAGACTATCTTACCAGATAATCCGCCACCTGCCAATGGTCAGCGAACAGCACATCATCTCGCTCCTCAATGTTTCTGGACTCACCATACCTCTTCTCGTAAAAGCAATTCAGTAGAGGGTATCGATGGCGTGGATTGATGGAGACCAAGTGTTTGTGCCAGCCTGATTGTTAATCCTATAGTCAGTTAGGACGGTTTACTGAGAAGTAGACTTAGGGATGCCGACCGAGCAATGCCACCCCAGCGTTCATATTGTTAGCGATGACATTCCCTAGAACTAGGAGGGTTTGAATATCCACCGTCGTCGAATGTGACAAGTAGTTGACAATTATGAGTCACTAACCGATTCACCCTTTGTTGCCTTGGCAGCCTGAACATGATTCCCTTATTCTTACACAACCCAATAACTTCCTTCGCACATTCGGGATCTCGGAGAGGGAAAAATTGAATCTGACAATCAGGTGATGCTTAAAAAGACAATTATGGATGCAATGGTCAGACCTGTCAACTCCAGTGTCGAGAGGCTCTCTGTATTTATTGGACAGACCATAGTTCCATCCCGCGAATAATACATGGTCTGAGCGTCTGATGATCGTTTGATAGTTCCAGCGAGTGTGAACTCCGTACCACCGTTCTGGAATTGATTCTGATAGAAAAGTCTCCTTTGAGCTGTTTGTGACAGACCTAAAATTAGATAAGTACACCAAGGGCCGACTGGAGACGAAATTACTGGAGATGGGGCATCGCACGTACTGGTGGCTCTATCTCGCAATTGAGGGTATCTACGAAACGTACCGACGCAGTCTTCGACCGAAGGAAACCGTGATTAATTCGTTGCCATTAACGGTAAAAGACGCATACGAGAAGATTTTGAGCCGAGTTTCCCCAGGAATATGCTGATACGGTGAAGAGGATATTTCGTATTGTGGTCGGGGCACGACGTGCCCTCTCCATCCGCGAGATGGCCACCGCTCTTGGGATAGCCACATCTGTTGCACCTACGTCACTGGCACTGGCACAGCTGACCCTCCATGGATTGAAAGCAGTATTCGGTACTGGTGTGGACTTTTCGTGTTTATCAATCATGACCGAATATACCTCATTCACCAGACGGCCAAGGAGTTTTTGATTAGCGGTAGTTACTCTGGTTCTAGTGCTTCCCTATATGGGTAGAAGCACTGCCTTGATCTACGAGGAATTGTGAGAGAGATGACTCGAATATGCGTTGAATTCCTATACTTGGAGGATATCTGGCCGACAGCACGGTTCCTTATCCAACGATTTAAAGATAACCAGGAAGTTGGCGACTTTTCAGAGAAAGACAACCACGTCCAAAGTCTTTTGGCGTATTCTGCGGAACACTGGCCGTCTCACTTAAGAGAAGCATGCTTATATCAAGACGATTCGGTCGTATCTCGGATTCTTGCATTTTATCAGGTCGACAGCAAGTTGTACCATCTCTGGTTCCCCATATTTTGGCGGGCGACGAGGCCGTACGACACTCTTCCGGAAATGAGTGGAATACGGCTTGGGGGCTTGTTGAGCCATGAGAATATATTAGAATTAACGCTACGAGGAAAGGAATATAGGGATATAGATGAATCGGACAAGGACGGCCGGACAGCGTTAATTTGGGCGAGTGAGTGTGGTCACGAGAAGGTGATCCAGATGCTCGTCGACACGGGAGCAGATGTCAATGCTCAAGGAGGATACTATTGCAATGCACTCTATGCAGCATCAGCCCGTGGCCACGAGAGGGTAGGGCAGATACTCGTCGACGTGAGAGCAGATGTGAATGCACAAGGAGGAGACCACTTGAAGTGGTTGCGTCGCTCGTCTTTCGCTTGCCCGTCATAGTTGACGGTGAGGCCATTGTGGCATTGCAGAGTATCTGGCAGCATCCGGATATCGAGTTCCGACACCACGAGAAGCTGTTGGAGAAAGAGAGCCACAATTCTTGCCTCTTTGGCTACCTTCCCGGCAGGACGGAAAAGAAATGATCGAGACCGTGATAGATTTCATGTTGAAAGAAGCGTGAGCGAGTGGGATGGATTTTCATGGTCAAACGGACTCCCATGTTGACGTCGAAATTTCCTCTTTCTGTTCGATCGAGCCCCACGTGAAGTTTTCCAGGCTGGTGTCGGAGAGAAAAGATCGCTTTACTGGCAAATATGTATAGCAAGTAGAACAGTCGACATTTAGTAGAAAGCCAGCAACTTTGTCACATCCATTTGTGCATTGGTGACATTACCAAGACTACAGTCTAACACCTGCGCCTCCCTAGATGGTAGTAATAGCATAAGCTCATCACGTGATTAATTGATGCCAAGAGAGCACCAAAATGACGAATGCTTCAATAGCCACGGGGCGAGCATCAGCCACGAGAATGTGGCTTGAGCCACCTGCCGCCTTAAGGTAAATGTAATTGGTATTTAGCGTTGATTCTGCGCCTGGCCTTGGCACCCATTTGGGAATCGTCCTTGGCACTTTACGTTGGTGTCACGTGATCTAGCTCAACTTCAGCTCAGCCTCACCGTGAGCTGCTCTTCCCCGTCTGCTCAACACAGTCCCATTTCCGGACCCTTGCTTACACATGTTTTCGGAGCCGAGTGGCTATTATCATCAAGCAAGGGTTGCTGGTTCCCCACCTCGTCGTCTGCCAAGCTTTAGGGTGGTAACTAGTCGGATTGGCGTGCGCCTGCCGAAAGGGGCAGTGGTCTCGGTTCCCAGAAGCCGATACGCCGGCTTTTGTCATCGGGAGCCCTCTAGTCACGGAATATGTGGTCAGGCCGCACCAAAAATATTAAACGATCACTGTCAGACAGCGCGACCGGTTTTACGACTCCCTTGCGGTGGTACCGGGGATGTCATAATTCACAATTTTGATATATAGTCTGACCAAATTTTCCCGATAAATTTTGAAATTCCCTGTAGTGGTTCCGTGCAGGATTACGTCACCCTCTCGTGCACTTTGGTGCTTGACCCGGGATACTGACAAAGAATTTCCAATTTGACACTATAGAAGATGAATACTTGATACAGTCATCGCGCAGATTGCAGTTGAATCAACTGCAATGCGAGCCTCTTCGTTCGAGCTCTCTGTACCTGTGCATTAAAAAAAAACCCACGCTGGAAATTCTCTAGCCTCTCTGCAAGACTCTCATCCCAATCTTGAGTTGCGTCCGCGGGCCTCTGCCAGTTGCTAAATCTGCAACACTGCTTTGCATACCAGGCTGAATCCTCGCTTCCCTCCACTGTACAAGAGAACCCAACCAAGAGAATCCAGAAATTAATGTCTTTATTACTAAACCCGTTAGATGGTGGTATCCCGGCTAGAATCGATCTCAGCATTGGTGCCATGACTTTAACGGTCTTAGTTCGGCCTGTCACATTCATGGTAAGTAAAGTCCACATAATAATTGATACTCGCAGAGCGTGAACATTTAGATCATTTGTCTTTAATGCAAGCAGCCTATGTCTGATTGCCATATTGCGTTTAGTGATCCAGTGAGTGATTTCCATTGCTCTTGATGCTGACATTGAAGAAGTTTGTAGTCGAACCTTAATGCTATAAGACTCGAGTACCTGTTCTATTAAAACTCTTAGATTCAAGGGAAGAATGTGAATATCGCTATTCAGCAAGTAGTTTGCTGTAGCTTCATCCCATAAAGGGTTCAGTTCCTCCTCCTGTAAGCCAAGAGCGCTTGCTGGGCCTGGATCATAGTCGCAATTAAATAAGCAGGGTTCGAGCTTGACGCAAGCGAGATATAGATCACTCATCGCGAGCTGTCCACGTAAGTTTTCGTCGTGTATGTACATAAGGCCACCTTTCCGTTCTAGGAGCCCAACAGCAGCCCGTAGGTGTGTTTTAGCAGCTGAAATCTCGTCCCGATAGGCCTCGGCTGATGCTAGGAACACAATGCAAATTAATAGTTGTCTCAGTTGCTCAGATGCTTGAGGAACGCTAGCGTCGATACGAGAACGCAGTAACCGAAGGGCATTCTGTAGGTAATAGCCTTCTTTACCGGTCACCTTGGGACACGGAAGCCGATCGATAAACTGGAGTCGAGAAGCAGAGGCGCTTAAAAGACAGTACATAGCGAGCTTATCCTCGATGGCCATCCTTATGATGTGGTTAACAGCACCTTGGAAGGTGTACAATCCATGACGAAGGACGGTCATTTCATTTGGCCATAGAGTTGGATGATAATAGTAGATATAATAGTGAAGTAAGCCAGCTACGGTGTTATCCACCCTGACCGACGCGGTGTTAAAGGGATCTACCTTGCATAGGTGGCTTTGGCTGGTTGGAGATGGGATACATAAGCGAGCTCGTCTTTTACGGTGTGCTTCACGGGCGGCGTGAGCTTTTCGACGAGCATCCTCAAGCTCACGATCCCTCTGAGAGCGGTTGGGTCTCGAGTACACGAATAGGATTCTGGCATTTGAAGTATTCGGTGTTGTGAGTTTGGTGGGGTGATACTGATTGCGCAAAGGCTCAGTCTCCCCCTGGTGTTTAGGCTGTGGTGGATGTTTCTCCTGCGCGAATTTGACGGAAGAGTTTACTTGTTGGACTGGATGTGACGAGCTGGGCTTGGATACGCTGATGGCTGTATTTGTAGACGAATTTTCCGGTCCTTTGTTGGATTTGAAGTGGGCATACGCCGCGAAAGAAACTGATTTGCCTCGTCGACTCCGTCTTCTGCCTCTTTGCACATGGCTTTGTATCGCTGCTTGCTCAGTCGACGAGCTTTGCGATAGATGAGTGGAATTTTCACTTTTGTTGATAAAGTAGAATCGGTCGCATTTTAGTCCTCCTTCAGATGGACGACTATTACGATTCTCTGTGCCTATGTTCTCGCCATCCAGATCCATGGCTATAATTGGGGTCGCCTTTTGCCCTGTAGGTGGAATGCACGGCTCTTGGTTGCTTACATTGAATACTCTTGCATAAAACCCAAGCCAAGTACATATGCCAGGTACCCCTCTTTTTCAACAATTTTCCGTGTCATCGGTCGTCCTGCAGCCGGGTGAGTCAGCTATGGGGTTGATCGGCATAGTTCGACGTGCCTGCAGGCGCTAAAGTTGCACCGGGGGCCCGGGTCGCTCATCAAGCCAATCCTTGTGGTGAAGTCAATGGACTTAATTCCTACCACAAAGTATATTAAGGTAGTAAAAAACGCTATATAAGGGTGTGAAGGTCACGGCGAAGTCTCTTCTACTCTACCCGAGGACATCATTCAGATCACCACCCCATTGACCACTGCTTCCCCTCCAGAATGGCCGTGGCCTCATTCTCCAAGAACTTAAGGGCTTTCAGTAGGAGCGTAGGGCCGATAGAAATCCTACTGACGCCACACTGCTGCAGCACCTCGATTGTTAAACCTTGTGCAAGCACGGCCAGTTTTCCATCCAGCCTCCTCACCATATCTTTTACCTCCTTCTCCGTGATTACTCTCTTCATAGCTCCCCAAACAAACACTGTCGTAGCACCTGCTTCTAGATATGCTTGTCCTCGCTCCACTACATCGTCAATCGTCCCTTCGAATCCTAGGACATCCGTACGGGCGTTCACCACGAAATCGGGAACGCCTGCTTCCTTCGCCCCTCGAACGGCATCCGCAATCCGGCTTTTGGCCTCCTCAAGCGTTCTTAGTTTTGGTGGTTGAACACTGTTATCAACATCCTCGATATTGCAGCCCACGACTCCTATCTTGATAGCCTGCCTTACGGCCTCTGCAGGGTCAGCGTAGCCATCTTGCAAATCCGCCGATAGTGGCAATGCATCAGCTTTACCAGCGTTACGCAAGCCGGTAGCCACTCTGCAAACTCCAATCAGATTGTCGCTGAGAGACATCGTGTTTTCATCATCGATGCCTAGACTGGAGGCTATCGCATAAGAAGCGGTCGCAACAGCCTTGGTCGAGGGAATAGAGGCTATTAACCTGGCGGTACAGGCATCGTATACATTCGTCAAGATTAGAGGTTGACCAGGGATATGGAAAGATTTGAGTTGACGAGCTAGTTGATTTAGCTCTTCAGGAGCCTTATCCATGACTCAAACTGGTGTATTTGATCGAAATTGAGTGACACTACGAGACGAGGTGGATTACATGGCGATTACTTTGGTTTTATGCCCCGCATTCGATGATGAGTCGCCAGAAAAAAATCGACCTTAAGAAACTGTTAAGAAGTCCCGTGCAACTAATCCAACGGGGACCGGAAAGTTTCGCACGGGCTTTCTCCTTGTTAAGGCTAACCCCTCGTGTTCTCCTCAAAGACCCTAACCAAAACGGACTTCCCATATGAGGCAGGGTTCTCCATTTTAGCTAATAGCAGTCACACAATGGGCAACGCCTAGAGAAGGCGAGTCCACGAATCAGAGAGATAATGATTGAATTAATGGGCGAATTACAGGAATTACTAGGTTATACGTCTTCGCGCTTTAATTTTCCGGCACATCCCTCCAAGATGACCAGATTTATTTTGCCCTTTATGAAGTTCTCTCTCAATAGAACTTGGAATAATTCGATTATGTACATAAATCAGTGCCATGCACACCACCCTTTCGCCGTTAGGACCCCAGTTACCCGACTATCCACACCCTTAATTAGATGATCGATTGTCGATCGTGGAATTGCCCTTCATTACTGTTTAATAGCTTTTGTGAATGCGTTGAAGGCCTCTTTTGACTTGCCTTGTTGGAGTAAGTATGGATGATTCTTTGTTAGGCGGTCTTTCAGGATGTGGGTGGTCGACGAGCAATATCTAGATCGAGAAGCCTCAGTGGGTTGGCTATATTATTTGAGACTAATTACCAATCATAAGCCCATACCTCTCTGTTCGACCGTGGGCCGTGTATAGCGTCTTCATTTCCATCTCCTGCCTCCTTAACATATTGGCTAGATCGACATCGTCTTGCTGATTCCTCTCCTCTTTCTCCTCCGCACTGATCACTGTCTCCCGCTGGCGATCGCGCTTCCTCCCAAACTCCTTCGCTTCCTGGAACCGCTTCTGAAGCGCGGCTTCTTCCTTCTCGAAATCAATTGCCGCAAAGTGGCATCTCCTTAGGACACCGAGCATAGCTAACGGCGTGAGGGCGATCCACCAAGCGAAAAGGATGGGTAAGGCGCGATAGAGCTTGGGGTTACATCCGCCCGACCAAATGTCGACAAGGAGTTCGAACACTTCGTGGGCAGGCAGAGCGTACATCCACTTGAAGAAGCCCGCGTCGAGTTCGAGCGGTTGAAGGGTCGAGGAGACGTTCAGGATGGTCCAGGCGATCAACACGTTCGGCATGAATGCGACCGGGACCCATGCGGTTGCAGCGTCGATGAAAAAGAAATTGATTTCTTCATAAAGCCAGTACGCCATCCACGTCAGCACGAACTGGTTCGCGTTGACGGACCAGTTGTCGCGGAATGCCCATATGGAGCCAGTGAGCAGCAAGCTGCCGATCGATGTGGAGATGGTGCTGCCAATAAGACGGCGGATGGCGATGTGGTGCGGTTTGAGGCGAAGGTAGAGTTTGAAGTTGCTACAGATGCCGTTGATAAGAAGCAAGAAGAAGAATTGCTTGATGATAATGAGAACGATGATGAGGCTGTGGTAGACCGTACGCGGCCCCTGGGTTGTAGGCTGGATGTTGATGTTTTGGACTTGCCAAGGGTTGTAGA
>Ga0105239_10004869_pt1 | contig 15891 bp, 16 predicted proteins | sample KBSC44metaG_FD_92761 | JGI IMG/M metagenome (GOLD analysis project Ga0105239, IMG submission 92761) | Corn rhizosphere microbial communities from Kellogg Biological Station, Michigan, USA - KBS C4-4 metaG | ecosystem: Host-associated > Plants > Roots > Rhizosphere > Soil | place: Michigan, USA...
AAAAGCGGTGAAGGCTGGTGTTAAAGTTGCGTTTGGTACAGATGCAGGCGTTTATCCTCACGGGTGGAATGGCAAACAGTTTTATTACATGGTTAAATATGGTCTTACACCAGTGCAGGCCATACAGGCAGCAACTATTAATGCAGCAGATTTACTTGGATGGAAAGATAAAGTGGGCTCCATAACAGCAGGCAAATATGCGGACATCGTTGCGGTACAAAACAGTCCTCTCGACGACATAAAAGTATTAGAAAATGTAAGCTTTGTAATGAAGGGTGGAGTAGTTTATAAGAATACTATTAAGTAGTAAATTTTTATTGAGCCCTGCGATAGTGCTGCTATAAAACTTCCGTTGCGTCGCACTCTTGTACATTCATTTCATTACTGAGCATGATGCAGGCGGGCTTACTATAAATTATCCTGTTACTCAGTAAAGACTATAGAGCAAGTTTGTCTCACGTTTTTCATTTTTCACTTTTAATTTTTTATTCCCTACAACACAAGTTGTGTAAACAGTTTTTCCAATGCAGACATAGGATCGGTACACAAGCCGGGATGCACTTTTGATGCCTGCACAACTGTACTCCTTGTAGCAGTGAGCCACCTAAACCGCGAAGCGATATCCAGCTTACCAATAGGCCCGGCACCTGCAGAGCCAGATGCAATTTGCTCCAGTGCCTGCAAATGTTTTTTTATTTCAGTCATGTCTAATTCCTTGCAAAAAGCACGAAGCTTTTCTTCATTCAATGTAAACATTGCCTTTAAAAAAGCGTGCTGACGGCAATATAGAATTACGCCTACGTTAAAAAATTCTTCACGCTCCACCTTGGGCACAACGCGAATAACTGCATATTCAAATAAGTGATTTTGCTGCATGTTGTGCTTCTTTTACAAAGATGGATGATTTGTTAACTCTTGTTTCCAGGAAATCTATATACACCTGTCTTAGTTCATCGGGTGTTTCGTTGTCTGTTGATATAAGCCATTCATCAGGCACAAGAGACACGATGGACCTGATACGTTCCGGCGTAAGTTCATTACGAAATAACTTATCAATGTCATCAAGTTCCGTGGCCCAAGGTAACAATACATGATCTTTAACCTGCACAAAAGGTCGCTCTGCCTGTTGTTGCCAGTTACTCCATGAATGATGAAAATATAAAGACGCACCATGGTCAATCAGCCATAATGCTTTATTCCAGACCAACATATTGGTATTACGTGCTGTACGATCTACATTGGTAAGCAGGCAGTCAAGCCATACAATTTTAGAAGCAAGTATTGCATCAACATCTGTAACAACAGGATCAAATGTACTTGCCCCGGAAAGATAATGCAGCGCTATGTTTAGCCCTGTGCTTGCCTTCAGTAAATCCTGTATTTCTTCATCAGGCTCTGTGCGCCCAAAAGCACTGTCAAGATTAGCGAACACAATTTCCGGAACCTTTAATCCAAGTGCACGGGCTATCTCACCACCTATCAATTCTGCCACTAATGCTTTTACTCCCTGTCCTGCACCACGAAACTTAAGCACATATAAAAATCCGTCATCGGCTTCAGCAATGGCAGGCAAAGAGCCGCCTTCACGTAATGGCGTAACATAACGTGTTACATTTACAGTTCTTACTTCAGTCTTAGTGCTCATATATTTTATCTACAGATGCGAAATTATGATTGCGTTTGTAAAACACAATTATGAAATGCAGGCACTTTTAATTTTACCTTCTTCAAAATCTGATAAGTTTGCAGAACACACCAACATGATATCAATGAAGGCACTTATAATAGCATTCGTATTATCAGTTACAGCAAGCACTCTTTTATCTGCTCAAACCTATACAGTAAAAAGAATAAAACAAGGAAATATCAATTTCTCCAATAACAACAATTCAGCCTGGAACAAAGCAAACGCACTCAGCGATTTTTCTTATCCCTGGGAAAACGGCATTGCACCTGCCACAAGCTTTAAAGCCTTGTGGAATGGGCAATGGCTTTATTGTCGCTATGAAGTAAAGGATGATTCAATATTGGTGCTGGTAAAGAAAAATGACAAACTTGAGACAGGAGCATCAGACAGGGTTGAAATTTTCTTTAACATTAATGATAGCATGCGACCTTATTATTGTCTCGAAATGGATGCGAATGGAAGACTGCTTGATTATTCTGCCAATTATTATAGAAAAATGAACTATAGCTGGCAATGGCCAAAGGGCCAACTGAAAGTAAAAGCATTGCGGACAAGTACTGGTTATATTGTTGAAGCCGCAATAAGTATTCAGTCATTAAAAGATTTAGGCCTGCTTCAAAACAACAGGTTACATGCAGGTTTATTCAGGGCAGAATGCAAGGGCTTTATCAATAACAGAGCAGACCTTAGATGGATTAGCTGGATAAAGCCTTCATCTCAGCAACCTGACTTTCATATCCCTTCTGCATTTGGCACATTGATATTGCAATAATTCATTACACAATTATTGATATTATCAGTAAATAAAACATGCTTCATCAAGATAGAAACCTGCGTTGCAGATGAATTTTCAGGGTTGATATACACTTTCACTCACACATTTTCTAACATTCCTTTATAAGCCTTTATTTTGGATGAAAAATAGCTATCTTCATCGCTTTACAAAACTGATACTACTCTTATGGGACGATTCCAGGGCTTATTAGGCATTGTGCTAATCCTGGGTATTGCTTTTCTTTTTTCAAACAACAAAAAGAAAATCAATTTCAGGCTGGTCTTTAGCGGAATGGCATTACAGATAGTGATTGCATTTCTTGTTTTTAAAGTAACTGTTGTACAACTTTTTTTTCAGAAGCTTGGGCATGGCATGCAACTTATAGAAGAGTTTGCTCGCAAAGGTGCTTCATTTGTGTATAGTGGAATTGCTGTTGAAGCAGCACCCGGTTCAATTATAAATTATGCTGCCGGAGGCTTTGTTTTCGCGTTTAATGTAACAGCCACTATTATTCTTGTATGTGCATTAGTAGCCGTTCTTTACCACTTTGGCATTATGCAGCGTGTTGTAGCAGTAATTGCAAGAGCGATGAATTATATTATGCGTGTAAGTGGCGCCGAAGCATTAAGCAACGTTGCGAGCGCTTTTGTTGGCCAGGTAGAAGCGCAGGTAATGGTGCGCCCCTATTTGCAGGGAATGACAAGGAGTGAATTGCTTGCCAGCATGAGTGGAAGCCTTGCTTGTATTGCTGGCGGAATATTGGTTGTGTATGCCAATATGGGTGCGGCTGCAGGAATGGACCTTGCACCAAAGCTTATTACGGCAAGCTTAATGGCTGCACCGGGAGCGCTTGTTATTTCTAAAATTGTTTTTCCGGAAGTTGAAGAGAGTCAAACATACGGAAAGGTAAAGCTTGATGTAAAAAGTAATTATACAAATGTGATAGATGCAATCTCTCATGGTGCAGGTGATGGCTTTAAGATTGCCATGAATGTTATTGCCATGCTGATTGGTTTTATCGCTGTAATTGCATTGCTTGACTGGTCGCTCATTAAAATAGGACACATCTTTAATCCAAATTTTGATTTAAGCCTTAACTGGATATTTGGAAAATTGTTTTATCCTTTTGCGTGGGCAATGGGCGTACCGCAGGCCGACGTAAGTAACGTTGCCACACTGCTGGGACAAAAACTTACCATCAATGAATTTGTAGCATTTAAAAATCTTACAGATAAAACTGCAAGCACACATGTTACAATGGTAACAGAGAAAGGATTATTGATTGTAAGTATTGCTATTTGTGGCTTTGCCAATTTCAGCAGTGTTGGTATGCAGATTGGCGGTATTGGAGAACTGGCACCCGGACGCAGAGCAGATCTTGCCAAACTTGGATTAAAAGCTTTGCTATGTGGAACGCTTGCCTCTTACCTTTCAGCAACTATTGCAGGCATTTTAGTTTAATAAAGCGAACAGGAAACAATTTCAGGATAGCAAAAGACAGGCAAGAGTTTCGCCTTTTGCAGATAATTTAAGATTGGATTATATCAGGCAACAGGGTTACTAAAATAAAAATGACATTTAAGCCATTGCCTAATGCTGTTACTACGTATTTAGTAAAGTATAATCCATGTATCCTTTGCAAAGACAATAACCAAATCAAAAAACTGTTATATTAGTTACGGAAATGAAAAAATTTCTGCTTATAGAAAAGGTGAGGCGCTTCATTATTCAAATAAAATATACTCCTTTGAAAAAAGTATTAGTAACTTTTTTGACCCTGCTATCATGTAACCTCGTAAAACTTTCCGCTCAAAGCAATCAACGATCGGGCGATAAAAAAATTCTCCGCTGCGCAACCATGCAGAATCTTGATGTGTGGAGAAAGAAAATGGGTAAAGCTGCAAATGATATTACCGCAGCAGATGCTGCAAAATATATAACAGCAACAACATCTGCTGGTGTTAAAAGCAATACACAAACCTATAAAGAAACGGGTACAGAAGCTACTGTTTATGTACCTGTTGTTGTACACATTGTATTACCTAATGCCACACTTGTTACAGATGCAGATGTAGCAACCCAGATTCAAATTCTTAATACAGACTTCGCCGGCCTTAATGCAGACAGTACAGGCATACCTGCTGCATTTAAGCCTTTTTTCGGCAAAAGCAATATACAATTCGTATTGGCAAAAAGAGATCCTGATGGTAATTTAACCAGCGGCATTGAACGCCGGAACAACGACGTTTCTTTTGATCCCAACAGTTACCCGGATCCAATCAAATACCAGGCGTCAGGCGGTCTTAGTTCGTGGGACGCTACCAAATATTACAATGTGTGGGTTGGTAACAATTCAGATGGCATATTGGGTTATGCACCCTTCCCCGGCACTGAAACAAATGCGGACCAGGGAGCGACTATTAACATTCTCGGCTTTGGCACTAATTCATGCTACACCTTTCCCGGTTATGATTTAGGAAGAACGCTTGTTCATGAAACTGGTCATTATTTCGGATTATTTCATATATGGGGTGATGAAGATGGCTGCACCGGAGACGATTTTCAACAATTGGGTGGCACCCTGCAATTGCCGACTGGATTATATAATCCTTCAGGCCAGGGAAATACATCTTCCGATATTGGCGATACGCCTAACATGGGCGCTTCTACAAGCGGATGCCCCAGTGGTGTTGTTACAGATGCATGTAGCACAACAGCACCGGGCAGAATGTACCAGGACTTTATGGATTATACAGATGATGCCTGCTATAAAATGTTTACCAGTAAACAAGTGGAGCGGATGGAATGGGTAATCAATAATGGAAGAACATCACTCCTGACTTCCGATAGAGGTACACTTCCATCCAGCCTGTCAGCGCTTGATGCTGCAGCTACAGCATTTATTAATCCGGGAGGCAGCGAAACAGTTAATTGTACATCCCGCAGTTATGTACTTGAACAGCAATGCCCACAAGCACTTCAGCCAAGCTGTATTATTACCAATGCAGGCACCACCACATTAACCAGTGTTAAAGCAGAGTTGCGTATTAATGGGCAAAGTATTACCACTTTAACGGCTACTGTTAATCTTAAAACAGCAGAATCTACTACTATCACATTTCCATCATTTACTCCTGTAACAGGTAATAATGTATTACAGGTGATTGTATCAAACCCTAACAACGGTACAGATCAAAATAAACTGAATGACACAGCACAAACTGTTTTGAAAGTGTCACAAAGCGCAGCCTTGCCGTTAACAGAAGGATTTGAAGGATCGACATTTCCGCCTGCCAACTGGATAATTTCCCAAACACCTACAGACGATATTACATGGCAAAGAACCACAAGAGCAGCAAAAACAGGTACTGCTTCTGCGTACATGAATAATTTCAACTATGAAGCAAACGGCAGGATTGATGAATTAATCTCTCCCCAAATGTCATTCGCAAATGTTGACTCAGTATTTATAAAGTTTGATGTTGCGGCCGCTACTGTATCTCCTCCGGCAACAACTACAATTCCAATTGATACCCTGGCTGTTTTTGTTAGTACTGATTGTGGAACAACCTACCAGCAGGTTTACAAAAAATGGGGAAGTTCGTTGGTAACTGTTTCTTCTTCTGTTACAACTGAATTCTTTCCTTCTTCAACGCAGTGGCGCACGGATTCTGTTAACATTACTTCGGTTGCAGGAACCTCAGGAAACATTATTGTAAAATTCAGGAATACAGAAAACTTTGAGAATAATGTCTTTCTTGATAACATTAATATTTACACAAGAACATTGCCTGCACTGCTAAAGAAAAATGGCATTCTTATCTATCCTAATCCAACAAGCGGCCAGATAATTGTTCAACATCTACAATTACCTGAAAACCTTCGTGGCATTAATGTGTATTCAGCTACAGGACAACTGGTTTATCAGAAACAGTTTACCAGTACAACAGTTTCATCCTACATACCGCTTAATTTAACTGCGCTTTCATCAGGTGTGTATATGCTTCGTTTAGTTTATACGGATAAGCAAACAACACAAAAAATAATCAAGACTAATTAGAACAAGATTTCAAATAACTTAAAGTAAAAAGGGTTTGCGATTTGCAAACCCTTTTGTTATTATCCAATCTATTTTTTTGTATTCTTCACTCCACTATTTTTCTTACCGGATTTTGCAGCAATTTGTGTCTGCAAATCTTCATTGTAAGGTTTCGAAGCACTATGCTTATCAGTTGGATTACCTAATCCAAGCGCCGGGCCTCCCTTACCCGCTATATCTCTTTCTTCATCAGGATTGGAAGTGGCATATCCTTGTCTGTCTGTTTTTTCGTTTGGCATAAAAAACATTTTTTATGGTGAGAGAATACTTAAAACAAATAAACTATCATGCCATAATGAAAATCATACTAAAGCAAGTAACCCCTTATAAAAATTGATACTAAACTGCCACATATAAGGCATAAAATGCACAGAGGAATGCTTAAAAATGCATCCCTAAAAGATGTGCCCGATTATTTGCAGGAAAGGTTAAAAATAAAAACCGCCCCCCTTAACAATTGGGTATTAATATAGTTTTAGGGCTATTTTAAACGATAGGTATAAAAAAGGTCATCTTCCCTCATCCAGCCATTTTTTTCATAAAGCTTTTGCGCAGTTTTATTGTCAAGACCTGTCTGAAGCATCAGCCATTTACTATTGGTATTTTTTGCAAATTGTTTAGCTGTTTCTAGCAACGCTTCACCAATTCCCATTCTTCTTGCAGCTTCCTTCACGTATAAATCATTCAGCAACCATGTACGCTGCATTCCAACCGAAGTAAAGATGGGGTATAGCTGTGTAAAGCCAACGGGTTCATCATCGCGGAAAACAAGAAAAATGGCTGAGTCATTACATCTGAGTCGCTCAGAAATGAAGCTCTCTGCACCGGTTATGTCCGACGGTTGCTTGTAAAAAATTCTGTATAAATTAAATAAAACAGCAACAGCGGCCGTATCGTCCGCTGTTGCCCTTCTTATAACATAATCCATATTAACTTATCAATTCTGATTCAACAGTAATTTTTGTATTCAATGCCTTACTGATAGGGCAATTTTGTTCCGCGTCTTTCACGCTTTCATCAAATTTTTCTTTGCTTATTCCGGGAACATTCGCTTTTAAAACAAGATGAGATTCAGTAATTGTTCCATCTTCGAGGCTAACATAAGAAGTAGTTTCCAAAGATTCAGGTGTAAACCCCGCTGCGCCAAGAACAAAGGTTAATTTCATTGTAAAACAACCAGCATGAGCCGCCGCAATTAATTCTTCAGGATTTGTTCCTACACCTTCTGCAAACCTTGAGTTAAAAGAATACTGCGTTTCTTTTAATGTACCGCTTTGCGTTGTTAAATTTCCCTTGCCTTCTTTTCCGGAGCCGTTCCAAACGGCGGTTGCATGACGTTTCATAAGTTTAAATTTAGAAATGTAATATATATTTGAAAAGAGCAATGAAGTTGATAATAAAATTTGACAATAGAAAATTAATATGGAGCAGAATCTTATAAGCTGGAGCGACTTTGAAAAGATAGATATACGATGCGGAACTGTTTTAGAAGTAAATGATTTTGTAAAAGCAAGACAACCGGCATACCAACTTACAATAGATTTTGGAGAGGTGGGAATTAAAAAATCATCGGCACAAATTACACACCACTACAGAAAAGACGATTTGATTGGAAAACAGGTAGTAGCTGTTATTAATTTTCCTGTAAAACAAATAGCGAATTTTTTTAGTGAATGCCTGGTGCTTGGTGTTTATGATGAAAATAAAGAGGTAATTTTATTACAGCCGCAAAAGGCTGTCGCAAATGGCATGAAGATAGGTTAATCAAAAGCATGAATGTTTGCATTAACCTATGTGGACTTTGAGTTTTATTTACTTTACCCCGGCATGAGTGAACTCTATTATACTTATTATCAAAGCCCCATTGGCTTACTTAAAATGGGAGGTACAGACCATTATATTTCTGAATTGACTTTTGTAGATAACCCAGACCAGGTATCTCATGGTGAGCCTGGAATTAGTGAAGTGATGCATCAATGCACAGAAGAATTAATTGAGTTTTTCAACGGCAAGAGAAAAAACTTTGATATTCCCGTCTTTCAACAAGGCACAGAATTTCAGCAAAAAGTATGGGGCGAGTTAATAAATATTCCGTATGGTAAAACCATTAGCTATCTTGAGTTGTCTACACGCATCGGCGATGTAAAAGCCATAAGGGCTGCAGCAGCAACCAACGGAAAAAATAAAATAGCCATTATTGTACCTTGCCACCGGGTGATAGGAAGCGATAAAACTTTAATAGGCTATGCAGGGGGATTATGGAGAAAAAAATGGTTATTGCAACACGAGTTTAGGGTTACCAACGGAGTGCAGACTCTATTTTAAAAACTTATTTATTACCAGTATGAAAGATTAGCCCAGCAATTCATTGTTTTTGATGTTTGCATTCTCCAATAATTTATAAAATTCTTTTTGCGAAGCAAGTTCTTCCAGCGCAGCAAGATGCTTTTCATGATGCATATCTGTACCAAGTAAACTTACCATTTTATTTTTCAGCAATTTTTCAGCAATCAGCCTTACGGGTTTGCTATAGTAACCAAGCAAAGAAAGCAGGTTTACCTGTAACAGGCAACCCATATCAACATAACGTTCATACTTCTCAAACTGCCTATGATAATAACTATATCGTTCCGGATGAGCAAGAACAGGCTGATACCCTTGCATGCGTAATTCAAAAATTACCTGTTCCATATTGGGAGATTCAACGAGATAAGACATTTCTATCAGTAATAACTTATTCCCTAAAGGAAGCATTGGCTTTTTGTTCTTAAGATATGTCTCCATTTCAATATCCACCATATACTCGGCACCCGCCTCTATCTTAATATCTACCTCATTCTCCTCTAACGCCTTTCGAACCTGTTCCAGCTTAGGTAGAATAGTATCAGGATTGTTAGGATATAAGTCAGATAAAATATGCGGTGTACAAATGAGTTTTTTATATCCCATCTCTTTCAGTCTCCTTACAAAAGAAACTGTTTGTTCAATATTCTGCAATCCGTCGTCAAGCCCGGGAAGAAGATGGGAGTGCATATCAACACCAATAAAAGATAAATCGATTGAAGCCTTCTGTGATTTTTTAAATAGGAACGATAACATTGGCCAAATGTAAAGCAAGATTAGGAACAATTAAAACCCACCGGAAGCCACACGGGTAGGAGTAAATGTTTCTGTCATTTCGTAAACAGGGTTATTGGAAGTATACTCGGGAACAAGGTTTTTTATTTGCTTAACTACACCTTCATCATTGTTTACCTGGGCCAGTTCTAATAAACTATCTATTCCCGGTAGCAAGCTTGCGTGGTTAAATTCCATCGCTTTAGCAATAAGTATTTTTTTATGATGTGTCGGAATTACCTCTTCAGCTTTATTAAGCAACTCTTCAAAAAGTTTTTCTCCGGGCCTTAAACCAGTAAATTCTATTCTAACATCTTTCCCGGATAATTGTATCATTTTTTTGGCAAGGTCTAAAATTTTTACAGGATCACCCATATCAAACAAATAAAGCTCACCACCATTGCCGATAGTAACCGCTTCTAAAACAAGAGAGCATGCCTCCTGTATTGTCATAAAATACCTGATTATTTCAGGGTGCGTGACAGTTACAGGGCCGCCGGCTGAAATTTGCGTTTGGAAACGTGGTATTACAGAGCCGTTTGAGCCCATTACATTTCCAAATCTTGTAGTAATAAATTTTGTTTTCTTTTTTTCACGGGTAACAGAAGCCAGGGCAACTACCTGAAGTTCAGATTCAGCTCTTGAATGTAGGGCATGGCAATATACTTCTGCAATACGTTTTGAAGCGCCCATGATATTTGTCGGATTAATAGCCTTATCTGTAGAAACAAAAAGGAATTTCTCAACGCGGTACAGTTCAGCTAAATCCGCAAGCATTTTTGTACCTAGTACATTATTTAAAATTGCTTCTGATGGATGCTGCTCCATCATAGGAACATGCTTATAAGCGGCAGCATGAAAAACAATGTTAGGTAAATGAGTAGCAAATAGGCGATTCATTGCATACTCATCTTTTACATCACCCAACACAACTTTAAGAGCGTCGCCAAGCTTATACTTCTGCTGAAGTTCATACTCAAGATCATATAAACCTGTCTCGCTTTTATCACATATTATTATTGAAAGAGGGCCAATAGCAGCAATTTGCCTTGCAAGTTCACTACCGATAGAACCAGCCGCACCGGTAATAAGAATTTGTTTCTTTTTAAGTGTGTTTACCACGTGCTCATTAGGCAACTCTATAGAAGGGCGGCCAAGGAGCTCCTCAATATTTACTTCTTTTAACTGACTAAGGTTTAAATTTCCATGCACCCAATCTCTTATAGGAGGCACATTCATCACTTTTACATTTGCTGTAAGACAAATATCAACAACTACATTTTTAATTTCCTTTTTCTGGTTCTCTTTGGCAAACAACACAGCTTTAACATTGTGCAGACTAATAAGGCTGTTGATATTTTGATAGGGATGAATAAGGATATTATCAATTGACTTCCATATATATTCATCTTCATCTTCAATAAAAGCCACTACTCTATAAGGCCTGTCTGATAAGTGTTCAACAGTTGTTTTAAGAAAAGCACCACTTAACTCCGCACCATAAATAATTACATTAACCACATTTTCTTCCCCAACACTTTTACGATATAAATGTTTTACCAACAGTCTGTAACCAAAAATTAAAAAAGATGCTATGAAGAAAAAGATAAGTAAAACTTGCGTTTCAATAAGAGGGGCAATATCAACTAAAGATAGAATGATGTTTATTACCAGCAAGCTTAATGCAGCATATAAAACTGCACTAATACTTCTTACTGCTTCATTAAAGTCTGAAAACCTGATAATACCCTGGTACGTACGAAAAATCATAAAGAAACAGGAAGAAGCAAATGCCGTTAAAAGTATATCATCTAAAAGATTGACAAAATGAATGGTATCGGATTTTAAACCTGCAAGAAAATAATTAGCATAAACAATCGCAAAAATGCACAGAGAGAGATCGAGGGCAAATATTACCCACTTGGGAGTTATTTTATTTCTCAGCAGAAATTGGCGGAAGGCTTTCACATTATTGGATTAATGTTATAAAAGTAATTGCTATATATGTATGAAATACACTTTCAATAAAGTTTAAACTAATCTTAATCAACCAATTTGCTTCTTAAAGTTCCACAAAAATTGTCACCGATAAAAATTTATAAATAAAATTTAAATGGGATTAATTAATAGCGGAGATAAAAGTGCGCACTATTACTTTAAAATAACTGATTGGTGTTTTATTAAGAAGATATTTATGATTGATCTGAATTTTATGGGGCATGACATACTCAATATAATATTGCTCAGGATTGGGCGTCATTGCCAGCAACTCATTTTCATTTCTATATTCAATAGAAGCGTAATCAGTTATTCCTGGCTTTATATTTAATATTTTCATCTGCTCTGCTGTGTACATATCAACATATTTTCTAAGCTCTGGTCTTGGCCCTACAATACTCATCTCTCCTGCTAGTACATTAAATAGTTGCGGTAATTCATCCAGCTTATATTTTCTCAGAAAATACCCAACACGTGTAATACGGGAATCTTTACTGCCAACAGTCAAAGAGCCTAATTGAGCAGCATTCATGTACATTGTCCTAAACTTAAAAATCTTAAAATCTTTATTTCCTTTTCCAACGCGTACCTGCTTAAAGAAAACGGGGCCGGAAGAAGTAACTTTAATAAGAACAGCAATTACCAGGAATAAGGGTAACAGCAAAGTCAAAGCTATGGCTGAAATAAGGATATCGAATAACCGGGTAATACTATTCATTAAAACAAACTTTTTTTACTGATTCAATAACCGTTTTAATAATAAAATCCAGTTGAGGAATCGTTAATTGAGGGTAAACAGGAAGAGAAACTTCACCGGAGTATAGCTTATAGCTTTGCGGGTACGAGTCAATGCTATAACCTCTTTGTTTGAATACCGTAAGCATTGGCAGTGGAACAAAATGCACATTTACTGAAACACCCATCTGCATTATTGCATTGATAATCTCATCTCTTTGTTCTTCTGTTATATCCTTTATACGAAGTGCAAAGATATGATAGGATGATGCACTTATCCCATTATCGTAGGGCGGTATAATTGCCCATTTATGATTTTTTAAGGTGGCCGTATAATATTCTACAACCTCTTTACGCTTCATAAGTAACTCTGCGTATTTTTTAATCTGCCCCAGACCGATCGCTGCAAGCACATCAGGCATGTTTATTTTAAACCCTGGATAAACAATATCATATCGCCATGAATTGCCCATCGTTTTTGCAAAAGCATCTTTTGTTTGGCCATTCAGACTCCATAAACGCAATGTTGCATAAATAGAATTATTATCAAACGGCAAAGGCATTTGTAAACAAATAATACCACCTTCAGCAGTGGTAATATTTTTAACTGCATGAAATGAAAATACAGTCATATCTGCTAACTGACCAGCAGGCTTATTCTTGTATTTTGCACCGAAAGAATGAGCGGCATCTGCAATAAGCATTATTCTGCCCAGCTGTTGTTGTACTGATGAGCCAGGTATAAACATAGACACAACAGAGGCTTCATTTATTATATTATAAATAGCATTATAATCGCAAGGCCAGCCTGCTATATCAACAGAAATAATTGCTTTTGTTTTTTGAGTAATTGCCTTCTTTATTAATGCAGGATCAATATTAAAATCATCTCTTACATCTACCATTACAGGTGTTGCACCTGCATGCATAACGGCCAAAGCGGTAGCACAGTAGGTATAAGCCGGAACAATTACTTCATCACCTGGTTTAACTCCCAACCAATGCAATACCAACATCAATGCAGATGTAGCCGAATTAACAGCCAAAGCTTTTTCAACTCCACAATATCCGGCAACAGCATCTTCCAGCTCTTTAACCTTAGCACCAGTTGTAATCCATCCGCTATCCATTACTTTATTCACTTCTTCTTTTATGTCATTATCTATGTAAGGCGGAGAGAAAGATATTTTCATATTAATTGGTATTGGAATTATGCGGTATAAATCTTCTCAATTATTTCAACTGTTTTCATAGCATCCTGAGCATTTATATATACAGGCTGTCCATTATTAAGTACGTTTATGATATTATCATAGACTTTGTCATGATTTGACATGCTGCCAGAGTAAAAACCATAATCATTTGATTGATTACCCACTTCCTGAACTTCGATAAGATAATTATTTATTTCCTGGTAATCCAACCTGTTGAGATATTGGCCCCCAATCTTAATTGTACCTGATTCTGCAATAATGGTTAGAGAGCCTTCCATATTTTTCCTGTAACTATTTACAGAATAATTAAGGGTGCCAATTGCTCCATTAAACATATCAAACAGCACAACGCCTGTATCTTCAAACTCAACTCCTTTAACGTGTGCTAAGTTCTTCTTCAAAACTTTTACTTCTCTCACATCTCCCAAAAGCCAGTACAACAAATCAATGAAATGACTAAACTGAGTATAAAGTGTGCCCCCATCTTCTTTTATTTTGCCATGCCAGTTATCTCTGTAATATTCTTCAGTTCTGTTCCAGAAACAACTTAACTGAAAACTAAATATTCTTCCCAACCTTCCTTCATCAATTGCTTTTTTAACAGCCATGACGGGGGGATTAAATCTATTTTGCTTTACAACAAATAAATGCCGCTGATTTAGTTTAGCAGCGTGCAGCATAGCTCCACAATCTTTACCTGATATTGCCATCGGTTTTTCACATAGCACATGAAAACCCGCATCAAAGGCTTGTATAGTATGTGCTGCATGTAACCAGTTGGGGCTACACACAACAATTACATCAATAATGTTTTTATTTTGAAGTAATGCTTCAAGCGTTGAATAATAAGCAGTATTATATTTTTCTGCAAACGCTTTTGCCTTTGTTTCATCAATATCATAGACCCCAACAAGCAAGCCTTTTTCACTTATCTGCTGTGCATGCCTGCAAGCAATTTTACCACAACCAATTATTCCAAACCTAACTATCGGTGCTATTTCCATTCATTAGTTTTTTACAGGCGGGCAGATTTCTGCTTTATTGTTTTCATCATTTCAATAACATTCTCATGTTCTTTAAATATCTCCCAGCCGGCTTTATTGTAGGCTTTAATGGCACGTGTATTTTCTTTTTTAACTGAAAGCACCATTTTTAATATACCCATTTCTATCGCTTGTTTCTCGAACTCCTGCATCAACATTTCAAATACTCCTTTGCCGCGATACTGAGGATGTACACCAATCACAACCAATCCAACTTTTTTTTCAGTTATAGCATTTTGTATGAGGAGATTAGACCTATCCTTTTTTTGTGAATAGAACTTCCTGGCAATATTTTTGAAAATTAAAGGATACATTGATATTACTTCTTTACTTAAAAGTAACCATGGTCTTTTAAGAATGCCTTTTATTGCCTGCGGCATTGCATATTGCATTATTCCGCTGGTTGACCCATCACCTTTATACAGAGATATAAATCCTCCGCAGTAACCTATTACCAGGTCATCTTCAACAATATGAAACAAGAACCTGTTTTTGCCAGCTATAAACCATTCCATGGATTTAATTCCATACGCTTTACCAAGCCTGGAAGACAGAGAAAAGGGGAAACAAAACCGATGACAAAGGGCAACCTGTTCAAGATCCTGCGGTAAGCTGCATTTCAACAGGTACATTTCTTTTACTTTTAATTTTTATCAAATCCGGTGTAGCTATACAAAGTATCATTAATAATGGCTGCACTGATATTTTTAAACCATTATGCACCGTTACCATGCAGAAAAACAGGAAAAAATATAAAGCATATTCTCTCTGAACACCTCGTCTTGCAAGTATTTCTAAAAATAAACAAGCAAAAAATCCCCAATAAAAAACTATACCTAAAAAACCATGCTCTGCTGCAGCTCTTACAAATTCATTATGTGCCCCTGAGCCTCCATAGTATAGTTTGCGTGCCTCAATTTCATGAGAAAAATTGCCTGTACCTACTCCAGCTAATGGCTCTGACTCAAATAGCTTGAATCCTATTTCAACTAGTTCATCTCTTCCTGAAGACCCTTTTAGTGCATATCTTTTTTGAATGAGACCACCGGTTTCGTTTGTAACATAGAGATATAAACTAAGTGCAAGCGGAATTATTAATATTAAAACAAAATAACTTCTTACCTTATTAAGGTTTAAAACAAAGTAAAGCGTGATAAGAATTGAAATAAAATACAGCCCACCTCTTGAAAAACTCAATAGCATGTAAGAGCATACAAAACCTA
>Ga0105239_10004872_pt1 | contig 15886 bp, 14 predicted proteins | sample KBSC44metaG_FD_92761 | JGI IMG/M metagenome (GOLD analysis project Ga0105239, IMG submission 92761) | Corn rhizosphere microbial communities from Kellogg Biological Station, Michigan, USA - KBS C4-4 metaG | ecosystem: Host-associated > Plants > Roots > Rhizosphere > Soil | place: Michigan, USA...
ATCTCGACTCCCCCGAGGGCTAGAGTTCATTCAAATCCTTCCGGTCGAGAGAATTATTTGAGTTCCTTACTAAGTTACCTTTGTAAAGAAATTACTCCGTGAACCTTGACGTGAGGAGACCCATGGTTCTGAGGGGGGGGGAGGTGTTTCCATTGATCCATTAATTATGTACGTACAAATCATGCTTGATCCTGGCTACCTAGGTAGGTATTACTTAGGTCGGCATTTGAAACGACATCTTTTGCAGAAGGCGAATGCTCAGTGTTGGTATTGTTGTGCTCTGAGGTACAAACACATATCTTGCATGACGAAAGGCCCGACGGCCTGCGTATGTAGACTGCTGGACTATTAATACCGTGCACGCTACGCGGCCTCGTTGAGCAGCAAATGAAAGATATCGAAATTCCGCCAGGCACGCCCAGCACCACCCTCCGCCTGTCCCAGGACACCACCACCGCTCCCACTCGCACTCGCATCTCTGACGGGCCGCGACATCAGCAGCGGGATCTCCTGCTCCGACAGTCCACCGTGCGAGCGCAGCCGATGGCCCGCGACGCTGGACAAGTCGTGCTCAGCCGCACAGCTGCCGATCACGGCGGTGGGTTTGGCGACGACCACGATGTCTGCCTCGCGGTCCGCCGGCATCTCGAATGTCGCGGCCGCGGAGGCCCCGTCGAGTGCCAGCTCCACTTGCGGTAGCGTTTTGCAGAATTCGAGGACTTCGGCGGCGGGGACTCTGGAGTGTGTGCTGTTGCTGTCGTCGAGGTGGACTCGCACGAACGAGCCGAGTGCGCCGTGGTGCTTGACGAAGGGGTCGGTGATGGGGCAGATGACGCGGGCGAAGCCCTTGCCCCATTTGGCTTCCAAGACGTCCTGGAGGAAGAGCACGTTGGGGTTGCCGTGCTCGTCCGCCTTGTCGCTCATGCCGTGGTCTCCTGTCACGGCGACGAGTGCTCCCAGGCTCGTGAGCTTGCCGATCCGCTCGTCCAACGCTTTCATGAAGGCATCTGATTCCTTGGAGCCAGGCGCGTGGTGGTGCTGGATGTAGTCGGACAGAGTCAGGTATAACAGGTCCGCGCGGTCTTCTTCCAGGATCTTGATACCCGCGTCCAGCACGAATAACGATAGGTCGCCCGAGTACTGTGACGGTGCCGGACGCCCGATCCATTTCTCAACGTCCGACACCCCGTTTTCTGCCACGATGCAGGACTTTGCTTTCTCCGACGAGAAGCAAATCGCGCCGTTCTCGGGTTTCAGACCGTGTCCGATGATTCGTCGCAGTTTGTCCTTGGCCGTCACTGCGGCGATTCGTACCCTTCGCTCGGAGAGTTCCCTGAGGATCGTCGTGCCTCGGAGCATCGAGTCGTCCAGCAGCATGAACTCCTTCTTCGTTTCCCTGTCCAGGAAGAAATTGCCCGCCACGCCGTGAGCAGCGGTCGGGGCGCCCGTGATTATTGAGAGATTGTTCGGGTTTGTGAACGACGGCATGGCGCATTTGGCCGTCACTCCGAATCCAGATTTGACGAACTGGCTCAGGTTGGGGAGAACGCCATCCGCGATGCCTTGCTCCAGATATTCTGGATCGAATCCATCGACGCAGATGGCGACTGTCGGACGCTTGGGTAATAAGTACTTGCGCCCGTGTACTTCGACGAATCCAGCTGTACTTGACGAGTCGCCCATTTTTGGTTTAGATTGTGTTCTGGTTGCTTTGAAATGGTTGAGATGTGTTCAGTGTGAGGTAGTATGAACCGTTTTCATGAGCGATACCATCAAGGCATTCTTCTATATTTATGGATCGTTATACTGTTCACTTCCTGTCGACCAAGATGTTGCACTTGTCTGGACCGTAGAGTGGAAGTAAATATCGGCATCAAGACCTATTGGTCAAATGAAAATCGCGGCAAGATGTCCTATTGGTTGAGAAGGCTAGGGCATGAAGGATCAAGGCTTATTTAATACGTGCCAGACCTGCCATTGTGCGTCGGAGTATGGAATACATAAGATCAGTGTCAATATTATCGGCACGAAGCCCGCTCCGTCGAAACTTTGTACACGTGAATGTGGCGATCGCAGCCCAAGGTATTCCATAAGCGACAATACATGATGCTCAAGGTTTTGGAATACCTGGGGAGTTCTTAAGGGCTTCAACAATGGACGGGATACGACAAACACTGTCCTGAAGCTCCTGGGAGATGCGTGCGATACCATAAGATTGGCTCATCGGTGCAGAGGCAGCGACAAGTATGAAATCAATGACAGATCGCCAAACGGCAGACGATTTCGTTCCTTGTCTCGATGCCCTGTTGGCCGAATGACGGTGGCCCGATCAGCGAACTCAACGGGCAATAATGAAGCCTCTCGTGTTATACGTAAGAACAAGGTGAGAAGTGGGGTGAAAAAATGGGTGGTGCTTGGCACTGACGAGATCATTCTGGGAAGGACTCGGGACACGAAAGGCAGACACTGAGGGAACAATTAAGGTCGACGTTCTGTAGAGAGATTTGAAGGGACGAGGGCAGTCAAGATAGCTACTCACTGAGATCGTGCCTGAGAACGAAAGGGAGGCGATCGAAACAAGGACCCCTGCCGCTGTCATCTTGACGAGTCCTCGCTTAGGCACTCCCACCCACATTGCTTGAACCCAAATTGTTCAACTGCGTCATCATCATAGGTTCGGTTCGACTTGACGGTGATTCCACTCGGTACTTGTGACACTTTGTTGCTTCAAAAGGGCCCTGCCTCATACGCCGCTGTTTATATATTCAGTCTTGCCGCCAATTCTTGAGCGCGGAGTCCCAAGAGAACCCCCCGCCATTGTCACTCCAGTACTGCAAAGATGGCGCTCCCAGTCGTTCGCACACTGACGGAATGCGCCGACTTTTTCAGCACAGTTGAGCCATATCTCGACCAGCTACGCGCGGTTCCCCAGGTGTTCTTTGACTCCATCGCCAACCCTGCAGCTCTGAAGCAGCTCTATCTTGATACCAACCCTCTTCTTACATCGATCGCCTTTGCCTTGGCCATATCACCAATATTTCTAGTCGTTTCTGAGGTCAATCGAAACTATTCTCAAGTCGACCGATTTTGGTCGCTGCTTCCGACCGTTTGGAATGTTCATTATGCGGTCTACGGTCATCTCGCCGGCGTTGATACCACCAGGGTTGATGCAGTGGCAGCTATAAGTGCTCTATGGAGTGTAAGTGCTTTACCATCCAAACCGGGGTCCCTAACTAACGATCGCTTTAGGCCCGATTGACTTACAATTATTATCGCAAAGGCGGATATTCCATAGGGAGCGAAGACTACCGGTGGGAAATCGTTAAGGAGTATGCTGGTCCTACGGCTTTCTTCTTCTTCAACATCGTCTTCATCTGCTTGGCGCAATGCCTTTTGCTGCTATCTGTCACCACGCCTACATATGTTCTTCTTTTGACTGGACGACTAACTATCAACAGTTCAGCTATCCCCAGCTGGACAGCCAAAGATACGGTTGCAGCGGGACTAATGATCGTGCTAATCCTCATTTCATACGTGGCCGATCAACAGCAGTGGGATTTCCATCTCGCCAAGGCACAGTATAAGAAGACAGCAAAAGTACCGCCAGGTCGCGACCGTGGTGAACTGGATCGTGGCTTTCTATCTAGTGGTTTATGGGCGTATTCCAGGCACCCGAACTTTACCGCTGAACAGGGTGTTTGGGTCACGCTCTATGTTTGGTCCTGCTTGGCCACTGAAGCTTGGTTTAACTGGACTGGCATCGGTGCTTTGGGTTATCTCTTCCTTTTCCAAGCCAGTACCTGGTTGACTGAGCTGCTGTCTTCGAAGAAGTATCCTGACTACAAGCGATATCAACAGGGCGTGGGCAAGTTCCTGCCAATTCCCGGAGCGACCGCCAGTTTTCCAGAGATGACTTCACACCGCGCCAATGGCAGCATGCGCAATGGGAAAGACGCGGCGAAGGCACGCGAGAGATATAATCTCCGATGAGTACTCGCTTGCGATGTTAGTTATGGATTTTCCCTGATTTGTTTGGGTGGTCGGAGTTCGCTGGCACCAACCAGGCGGAACGCATGCCCTACAACGCCATCTGTCACTTGGGCATTTGAGACAGCTCGCCACGTTGGCAGTGGCGCATGATGGATGTCCTTGAACTCAAGCCAACATGATAGAGCTCTGCCTCCTGGTCCTTTCCATTTTTGTACAGTCAATCATAAACATCCATCGCGACTCACGAAGATATGGTTCCTAGTTGGTTAGGGCATATGGCTAAGAGCGCCTCCAAGCCATGTTAATGTGATAACGAGAAGAATCACTCGGATCGAGGGTTCAGTACTCCGTACAGAATCCTCGGTAATAGAGGACCCATAATCTACATGCAAGCCCGGGATATTCATCGTAGTATCCGAACTGCTGGGTTTGCAATGGTGCGAATACCCACCCCGGTACTTCATCCCCGGCTACGCCTCGTATACCGCGTACTCAACTCAGTGCTCGGCGCTCGGTAGTAATGATACAGACATTACTTAGGGCTGCCTGAAAGCCACCCAGCCACCCGCCGTGACAGGCGGACACCTCCTTGAGGGCCTCCATAGCCGCCGCATCATCCTTGTTCCAACAGTTCGTTAAAGCCCCTTCCTTGATCCCTATCCCCCGTCTAACCCAGCGGGCCAATCTTCACAAGGTTTCCTCCCGTCAGTTTTCATCATCATTCCCTTGGCCCATCCATGCCTCACTGACAGGTGCTATCTGCATCGACCCAAGTCTTCTACTTCGCCTGCAGGCCCTGGCACTTCTGGCGCTGGGGTGAAGCATGTTTGGGAAACTGATAGGTGTCAATACAGATGAACATCAACCCTGCAGGAGTTCGATAGAGTTCCCCTGTGCACTCAAACCAATCCGTAAGTTCTGGTAGGGTTGCTAATTATGATGCATATTTTTCGACCCCCATAAATCCCTCCCCACTCGTTATGTAGCTTGTGTTCTACTTCTCTATTTTTTTCAAATCACACCACCAACAATCCAGTTGGACAATATCACCTTTTCGTTCGGCTGTAACCGGACTGGATGGACTTGAAGAAATCGCTTTCTTTTACTTTATGCCTATGGTTTCTTCCTGGTGCCCGTACCCTTCAACTCCGTGACCTGCCAACTGGTCTTGACAAGTTGGTTGAGTAGAGTTGTGGAGGTCGGGTATGTTGCATGTTGCACGACGTCATGGATTTAGAACGCATCAAGCAGAACCTCCGATTACGTTCTGGACGTTCTAAGAGCAAGAAGATCCGCAAGCCAGTTCCATTGCAGCTTGATACGAACACTCAGTTCAACACAACTTACGATCGAAGCATTCCCACTACTGCTATTCAACTGCCGGAGAGGCCACAAACGCAGCATCACTACCGCTCGGCCAACGATGAGCCTTCCCTCCGCATTTGGGATAATCAAACGGCCCTTCCACAATTTTCTAATGGGGCTCCTGGCTCGGGACATGAGGGTAACCCTCGTCCAAATTTACCTCAAGCTGTAACAGGATCGTATTCGAATTCTTCACCACACAAGCGATCGTCTCGCTTTGGCCGTTCGGGAATAGAACGGCCCCGGAAAGAACCATCCCCGGTAAAATCCGTTCAGCAGATGCCGCCGCCATTACACAGAACCGTGTCAGAAGCCGATGTTGGTGCTGCATTCAACTCCGATGCTTCAGATGCCTTGGACTTTGATTTGCGACCTCCTCCACCACGACCGAAGCCTCCCTCTATTGAGTCTCTGTCGGAAGCGTTGTTCTCAGCTGGGCATCTGAATGCTCTCCTCCGTCAACCCCAGTATCTGGCACAGTTCACGACCTTTGTGGGCAAAAATTGCCCCTCGTTTCACCCCCATATTCTTCGCTATATTGAAACCCAGAAAGCAATCAAAGCAGTCGAATATGCTAATGCAATCGCTGAATGTCTCGACTATCCCACAGGTGATGACTATGGCGAAGCGCCAGAGACTAGGCCTTCCAGTGCCGCAACTTTGGACGAGGTATTTGCACAAGCACATTCTTCCTCGTTCAAAATATTGCTCGAATCAGCCCTTCCGATGTACATCACTTACAAACTCGTCAAGATGGTAACTGAATGTTTGGTTAATGAAGTTGCCGGTCGGCAAACTCCATTGATGGCCAACCTTGTGGGTGGCTTGTCCGAAGTCTTTTGCCTTACCGACCCCAATCAGCATGACAATCCCATCATATATGCTAGTGAAGAATTTTACCGACTCACAGGTTACGGCCCTGATGATGTGATCGGGCGGAATTGCCGATTTCTTCAAGGTGCAAACACCCAGAGAGCTTCGGTTGCACGGCTTAGAGAGAATATCAGATGTGGTAAACGGGCATGTGAGGCCTTTCTCAACTACCGGAGAGATGGAAGGCCCTTTATCAACCTCTTGATGATCGCACCGCTCCATGACGACAAGGGAAATGTCAAGTATCACATTGGTGCACAAGTAGATGTCACGGGTCTCGTGGAGAAAGGTAAAGGTTTCGACGCGTTTGACCGGTATCTTGTCATGAAAGAGATCGGCAAGCGTGATAGAGAGATTAACGGCTCTCCGATGAAGGAACACCAGCCGCGTGAGCGAAAGTCGATAGCTCTGGGAAAACTGCGTGCCTTGAGTCAGATGTTCGATCTCGAAGAGTGTGCAGTGGTTCGATCCAACAGTCGATCTTCTTCCCTGACACCCGACGATGGTGAACGAAGTATTAACAGCAGCCGCCGTATCATCTTGGGCGATTCTGACGCAAGCTCGGAGAATGATGGTGAACCGGAAGACAAAGATAAAGACAGGACTTGGAAATTAGGACAGTATGGCAATTCAGGCCTATCTGGAACCCTGCCTGGTGTCTTTGACAGTTACATGTTGATCAGAGCAGCACCATCGCTACGCATTGTTTTTATATCGCCCAAGTTGAGGCACAGGTATGGCAACGTCTTCCAGCATCCATTCTTGTCACACATCGCTGCACCAGAAAACACGTTAGCTGGATTGAAGGAAAGCTTCGGAGCCGGTGTTGCTGTCTCGGCCAAAGTCAACTTTATGCTCACTCATGGGGAAAGGCGAGACGGGACAGAGGTAAAACAAGGATCAAGGCCAGACAACTCTCGTCCTTGCTGGGTCTCGGCAACTCCTCTGCTGGGTAGCGACGGCAACATTGGGGTGTGGATGGTTGTTGTCGTTGAAAAAAGAAAGGTTCCTACAACCACAACAGCTCAGACCGAGGTCAGACCTGTTGCTAGGGAGGTGGTCGAGCCTGTACGCAGGGATCGACCTACAAAGATCGAAATTCCTGTTCGCAAATCATCGCAGCGTTTACGGCCCTCGCTCTCGGCACAAAGGTCCAAATCAGATATCTTAGCTGGTGATGTTCCAATCAAACCTAAGCGTCTTGAGGAAGTCACCGAGTCTGTCAACAGCGCCGAATCCACTTTGCGAGCTGGGACTGACGAGGATAAGCGGTCCACCGGTACGAAGGAGAAAGAGGACAAGGAAAAGAAGGACTTGAACGAGGGGAATGGTACGAAGGAGGGCGAATTGGAAGAGACGAATGCGAGCAGTCTTCCTGTCGATGATGTTGCCTGGCCGCTATCCCCAACACTGAACGACAACGACAATCCCATCCCACAAGAGATTTCGTCTCCAATCTCAGAACCGACACACAATACAACGGACAACGACTTGATGCTGCCTCAGCTGAAAGACAATATCTCGCCGGAGCCAGAGGACATCAATGTTCGCACAGATACCTACCAAGATAACTACACGGAGCCCAGGGCAATGTCGACGGCAGAGCTTGACAACGCACTCGTGAAGTCCCTACCCGGCAGCAGAACCGTCACTGGCCTAGCGATGCATAGCTTTGGGGCCTCGCCGCCGCTCTCCCCAGCGACATTGAACAACATGTTCCGAGACTTCGAAGACGACGACGACGACGCAACGCCCCGGCGCTCGAATCGTCTCGACTTGCCAGACGGGAAGTCACCTCCCACGCCCCCGAAGAACGAAGGCAGTGGCGTCGACTCGCCCTCCGGCAAGCCGAACGGCAAGCACTACATGGACTACCTGCGGCATCCTGGCAGCGCAAGGTCGTCGTCGGAGTATAATCGTGCGCTGTCGGGCTCGGCCCTCGTCAATTCCATGTACCACCTGGACGAGGAAGGCAGACACTGGGGCGCCGACGATGTGGATGATTTTCCTGATCGAGAGTGTCTCGGCTCTCCCTATAGTGTTGACTAGACGGAGGAAAACACCGGTTCCCAAAAAGACCTGCGAGGGCTATGCTGAAAATGGGAGGAGTTTTTATTTAATTACGGGGGCGTGGCCATTGTTTCTTATCTTCTTAGGACGGCAGTTAGATATATCTATCATGCAGAGCTCGCCAGCCGAGGGGTATTTTTGATATATGATATACATCGAGCTTTCTTTGCTCCTATTTACACAGTACTACAATACAATTTCTTGAGCACCTGGTATTCGAATTTGACCGACTAGTTAACCAGCAGGTTACTACTCGTGGGTGCTCGCAGGCACCTAATAACTCTGTAGTTAGTTTGGGGGTTATTCCTAGCGATTGGCCAGGAACCGCAAACGGTTCGGATCGAACTTTTGAGGAACCAGCAAGGTGGATCGGATCGTCGCTTTCCCCGCTGCGGGCCAGCTGGTGCTCGTATTTGGCCACCCAGGTGAAAACTATCCTGGTGGGATGTAATTAGCTGAACCGCGATTTGGCGCTACCGCTGCGCTGCGCTGCTGTGCCGGCCTTCTCATATCTCTGCTATCATCCATGGCAGGAGCCCTGGGAAGTCAAGTGCGTTGAATGCGTCAGAAAGCCCTCCTCTACAAGACGTCAGGTACATAGCGACTCTTGTGAGAGAACGAACTCCCCTCCCCGCTTCCTGAGCCGTAAGGCATGGTAGGAGGACAACGTTCAAGAGGTGTCCAGCCTTGAGCGATAACGATCGTCCAGCCCCTCATCGAGGACCAAACATACTCCCACACACAATAACCACCTCTGCCCCCCGAAGATGCCGAAGTTGTACTACTTCCGGGCACCGAACTTCGACATCTCTCCGGACAGCGCGACGGCGCCCCGGCTGGGCAGCATCTTCAGCGGCGCGGGGCTGAAGCGGCTGACCAGCCCGCTGAACCAGAGCGAATACGTGACGATCCCGTCCCACCTGAGCAACAGCAGCGTCAAGACGGGCTTCAGCGACACGGCGAGCAAGAGCGTCCACGCGAGCGGCGGGGCCTTCGCCGAGGACACCTCGGGCGTGGCCAGCGCCGAGCTCATCTACGAGTTCGCGCAGGACAGGAAGAACACGTATGCGTGCGACCTGCTCGAGACGGACGAGTTCGACCCCACGGTTGCGTTCGTGCAGGAGTGCATCGCGTCGTCGAAGACCGTCCAGGAGTATATCCAGGAGAGCTTCGTGGGCTATAAAACCGTGTACATGATCACGGGGCTGAAGACGGCGACGGGGTTCAGGATGGGGAGTGCCACGGCCACCGAGCAGGGCCCGAGTCTCAAGGTCGGTGTGAGCGCCGTGCCGTTCGGAGTGCCTGCTGAAGCGGGCCCGAAGGGTGACTTGAAGTACGGCACTGGGAGAGATATGCGGTATGGAGGGTCCTCGAAGATCGTCTTCGCGTACCGCGCGATCAAGATCAGCTCGAGGCGAGATGGCTCTGTGACGTATAAAGACGTGAGTGGAGGTCAGTACGGGCTTGGGGATGAAGAAGAAGAAGCCGAGGATGATGCATGGGATGTGGAACTGCTCGACGAGGAGAATATCGCCAGCATATACCCTGGCGCACAACAGATATCTGTCGATGTGGAGGGAGGTGCATAAAGATGGGTAAATCAATGATATGTATTTCGCTATTTGCAAATGTTCATCTGATGGCCATCATGATCTCATTATCGATCCACTCCCACGTCTTGTCTGTGTGGAAGAAATCCCACGGACGAATCCACCAATACCTCTCCACACGGGAGTCTTTCATGCGCTCGAACATGCGCTGCATCCCGTCTACTCGCCTCAGCCTCTTCCATTGCTCGGGCCGTAACTTCCTCCTGGAGTAGTCGAGGATGATCGCCGCTATCCCAGCTGCTATGGGCGTGGCGCACGAGGTGCCGCTCATGTACTTCGTGTTTCCCGGCGATTTCAGGTGCAGAGGCCAGGCCGACTTCACCCATTCGCCTAGAACCATTATTCTCTGGTTGTCGTGTGGTCCAGGTGTGAAATCCGAGGGCTGGCCTGTTCCAGTGCCGGAGTGGACACAGATGACCTCCAGCGCCCGGGCAGGCCAGCAGACGTGATCAGGTCGGTTGTTGCCGTCATTAGATGCGGCTGCGAATAAGGCGACCCCGCTGTGGTATGCGTGTCTGATGGCCTTGAGGATGGAGTGTTCTTCAACGTCAGAGTCTTGCTCTTCTTCAAATCCGAATGACATGACGATGATGTCAACTTTCCACACGTCAACGGCATATCGAATGGCCTGTACATAGTGTGTCAGCCAGCGGTCAGGAGTTCCTAGTGTTCATTGAGTTTACCTGAGCAATATTCTTCAGCTCCGTCCTCATGTTGGGCTTCCGTGCTTTAAAAACACGTGCAACGTGGATGGTTGCATTTTGGGCTATCCTTGCTAACAGTGTCGCAATGTGGGTGCCATGGCCCACACTGTCTTTTCCATGCTCAATTCCTTCTTCGTCACTATCAACCCAATTCTTATACTGCATCTCATCATCCCGGTCGTAGATGCTTCTCTGCGTTTCGGAGAGTTCAATGCCGGTGTCAATGACCGCGATTTTCACCTTTTCGGTGTGGCGAGGTTCGGTGGATAGCCGAGTATGCACGTCTTGCATCCATTCAAACCATTGTGATGACTGTTTAATCCTGTGGGATATTAACGACAACTTTAATGAACATAGCATCAGAAAGGACGTACTTCTCCTCATTCACGGGTAGCCCATCATTGTCTCCGTAGAGACCGGATGGGTGTCCTTTAGAGGCTTCATCGGCCCCCGATAGATCGAGGCTCGCAACGTTTGCTTGGACTTGCTTCAATTCATCTAGCTGCCTCTGTGCAGTCTCGATGGCAGCGGAATTGAAATAGTAATTATGTTCGAGTGGTCGGACGATCTTTCGGTAGATATATTGCCTGATATCCATTTCTTCCCCGGGGTCTGGGTTGAGGCAGGCGTCGATTGCCTTGAAATACCACGGGTCAAGCTCGGCTTGGTACATGTCCAATAGAGTAGCTGCATGTGTGTACTCGGAATTAATGTTCTCTCCATACTCGTCATCTTCGCCGGCTTCGATGTCAATGCTCAAGCCCTGTTGCAGCAGCTGCATTTCCAAGAGAATCTTTCCTAACGCTAGAATACTTGGAGCTTGATGCTGAGCTTCATCGACGTCGTCAAATGGGAGCCCAATGTGCTCCTGGCAAGCACTGACTGTAGACGATAGATATGGCTTCTGAAAGTCAAGCTTACCCTGCCCTAGTCTGCCATGGTAGTGAAAATTGACGTAATTCGTCCACTGGGGAAGAGTTTGAGCTCGATGATAGGTCTGCCAGTGTGGATTCAGCCAATAGAAGAGCCCATCAGTAGTATCCTCGTCATAAAGTTGAAGCAGAGCATATGCTAGGATGAGGGAAAGCACGTTGATGTCTTTCTTAGTAATCTCGACGTCCTTGTCGGAAATCCATTCAGATACTGTTGACAGTGGCACTCCCTGTCCAGCCTTGACAAAGAGCTGCTTGACACGACGTTTTTTGTTCACCGACATGCTTCTTTGCTCAACTTCCATTGAAAGGCGATTTTGGTATTTCAGCCCCCTCTCGATGATTTGGCAGATACTGGATGTTCGACTGGAACCTTCACCAGCACATGCGATTACCGGGTGTTTCTCCTCAACGATTCTGGTGACAAGGTCATCGCTCTGGAATGAGACATTACCCCTTGCGTCTTTGTTAGCATTGATTCATGAAAATAGGTAGAGGGGATGGAGCATACTCTGCAGGCCGCACTAATATCTCTCCTTCCTGCCACGCTAACTTGCTACTTGGGCCTGAGAACAGCACTTCGAACTTGATAGATCCGTCCTCTGCTCGTGGTAGCCGCAAGCTAGCTAAATTTAAACGAACTATGCGGGGTTGCGTTGTGCAATCACAGTTCCAGTATTGTCGCAGAACCTCCTGTATCCTGTTGGCATCGCTCAGCATTTCCTGTGGCGGCTCATCCTTTGTAGCTTCAGCAACAAAGTCTTGGATATTCGATCGCTTATGACCTTCGGTCAAACGCTGAACACAGAGGCGTATTTGTTGCAGAAGGTATTCTTGCTCGCCTTTATCTTCGCTAAATCGAATGGATTTTGCAGGGTGTGGTAAATCCTTCAGAATGGACAGCCTCGGGTAATCATGGCGAGCAACATCCGGCGTCTCCAAGAACAAGTTAGCGACAAATGGACTTGGTTAGAGGTGTGAACTGATGGGAGAGTATGAGATGCAGGAACACGCTGGGCAGCTCCACCTTGGTGGGCTGGCAATCCTCCCAGCAACCCGAATCTGCCGTAACTTCACTGGTCACTCTACTCACCACTTTCTCTCGAACCAGATGGTCTAGTAATTGTGCGACTTCCACCAGTGATTCTTGTTCCTTCGGTTCGGGTTTTCGACCAGACTCTATCACCTCAAGCTCTGATCCAAGAAGAGTCAGGAAATATCGAAAACGAACATCGAAGGCTTGAGGATTTGAGGTTTCTATCCGGAGTGAACGTGCGCTTTCCTTGAAAGCCGGAATCGTTTTGACAAGCAGGTCTGCTAATGACATTTTATATCATCACAATCGCCCCCGCGATGCGGAATGCGGAGAGGGATGCTCATTCACTCAGTAAAGTCTTTCTTGAGGAATTGGAAGATGTTCAGCCTGACGGGTTTCTTTTTTGAGGCCTAGATCCTTGTGAGCCGAGCAAGGGGAAGGGAGGCTATCCTGGATGTGGAATGGTTTCACCTCACGAATGACGAGCTTATCTGGTGCGGCTGGGGTTCGAAGATCATCGAGCTCGTGTCCCACCTCGCACTTCGTAGCCTGAACAATTCTCAACATCAAGCCTGAGGCCCTCTTAATAATATATTCATTCATTCTCAGACAGTAAAAGCCAACCCTCCAATGCGAGGAGATATGGAATGACCCTTGAGCCCTAATCGACTTCAACTTCATGGGAATCTACACCCATGCCCCTCGTTCGTTGGATCGACCGCTCTCCGTTGGAGGGTCAATATTTGCCTTGCTTTTGGTCGTCAAGCCATTACTCACTGTTTCGAAGGATTGATAATCCCCCTCGTAGTGTCCTGATGGCTGGTCTGTGCTAGGAACTATCGAGAACCCATTGTTCGACCTTTATGATGGCGGACAGCATCTTGGACCGATCAAGATGTTGCCTGACCCTTCTGAAAGCTTGCGCGACAACGCCGTCGGTGTCGCTAGAGGAGGACTGGGCAAGAAGACAGCTCTCTGCATTCCTTCTGTGGACGTCTAGCCTTGGTGTCTTTGCGCGTGGTCCAGCGTCTGCAGATTACCGCTTACACGACCGCCAAGACATTCGACTCCTTCTCCTGGATCTTCTAGAGTCTCTACAAACGAGTTTGGAGCGTTGTAAGCGACTGTTTCGTTAATCATTCTTGGAAATGTTTACTGATACACCAGCTGAATAGTGCAAGGCGAAACCTATACGCTACCCAAGGCAACAACAGAGATCAACGTGACACAGCCCAGATCCAAAGAGCCAGAATCGGAGCTTCTGAAAAACATCGAATTGACCTTGGAATACTTGACCAAGCTTGCGATTTCGATAAGAAAATCGGGAACACGACATCGTGATAATCGAGCGGAACAATTTGGAAAGAATGACCCCAACTTCCAGAAAACAAGGGCCGAGACATACGACTTCCTGAAGTCAATTCGCTTGTCAGGCATTTATAAAGAACACCAGATCACCAAAGAGTCCCTGACAAGTGAGGTTAACTTCAAGACCCCTGTTATCGAGCGACTTGTAGATTGCAACATGAAGCGCTGGAGTAGGTTCCTTTACGCTCGACACCACGACAAGACACTCAGCGCAATTCCATCCACTGAAATTCCACCAAATCCTGAGAACACTGTTGATACTTCGGCGGACCCAAACTCGAGTCAGATTCTTCCAGAGATACCCCAAAGTACTGAAGGAGTTGTTGAGACTCCCACATTGAGGGGCCCGGAAGGAACTGTCTTTTCAAAAATAAGCACAGCAGCGACTCCTATTGGTAAAGACCCTCTTGAAGTCACGCTGGCGCCCGTTGCTGAGGAGCCTTCTGATGCTCCGCCGCCAAATGCTGCTGGCTCGTTTGTTGCTGGTAGACTCAGGCTGAAATATCCTAAACCACCAAAGACAGAGGCTGCAGCAACGCATTTTCAATGCTCTTGCTGCCGGCAGCTATTGCCTATTGAGTTTGCGGAACAAGATAACTGGAGGTTTGTCTGATCATTGCTTTTGCCCGACTGACAGCTATTGACATATATCTTTACTCTCTAGAAAGCATGTCAAGACAGATCTCAAGCCATATGTTTGCCTGATGGATCGATGTTCGCAACCCCTCGAAACATTTGCCGATACGAAGGACTGGCTTTCACACATGGATGAAGAGCACCGGAAGACAATTGCTCGGTGGGCTTGCAATGCCAAACATGACTCACCTGCCGTGTTTCAAACTGAAGAAGCATTTGTTGACCATATGAAAAGCGTCCATCCGAAGGTGGCGACGAAATCTCAACTTGACATACTAACAAAGCGAAGCGGAAAGCCTGCCGCTCAAATGTTCGTAAACTGTCCCCTATGTGGATGGATACCAGATACGAATCAAATGCAAAACACGGATGCCCATGAATTAAGTGAGAAAGACATCAAGTCAATCATCGATGTCACCCAAATCAAAGTGAAAAGCAAGCTCAATAAGCACATTGCTGAGCATCTTCAAGATATTGCTTTACGCTCTTTGCCGGAGGAAATATTTCATTCTGACGACGAATCGATCAGAAGCTATTCCTCGTCGACTTCATCTACAATTTCTATGAGCTCTGATCTCGATATTACGACGAGTGAAGTGGACTTCATCAGCGAGATTATCTTGAATGTGCCGGAGGAGGAACGTTACCTTCCAGAAGCTATCAGCGACGATGTAATGCATGACTGGGCTACGAACATCGAGCCCACGAGGACAGGTGTCAGAACCGAGGCCTGGGGGTGGGTCTTTTCTGCTCTTACGAAAATCCACATTTCCAGGCCAGACTTACCAAATCCATGTATGTGCTCCACTATTGTTCTTGAAATATGACTGACATAGCCACGTCACTTCCAGTCATGTGTCCTCACCTCGAGAATCCTCAGTTCATCGACCGACGGGAACAATTTCGAGAGATACTCAATTTGTTTCGGGGACCCCGTGGCCAGCACAAAAATCCAAAGGCCCCGATATGGTGCGTACTCAGGGAGGCAGCAGGCAGTGGGTAAGCAAATATTGTGAGCTTGCCTCTGGTTGTCAAACCTCATAGCGTTCTAGGAAAACTGCTCTTGCGACAAAGTTCGTTCATAGGCTGCATCGGCACGATGGAAATATTTCGATTTTCTGGCTCGATATACCCCAGTTCATGCCGCTCGAGCAGCTCGACTACGCCCTCTGCGTAAAGGAGTTTCTCGTTGAGATTGCTCGTCTTTGTTGGCTGCCTTCTACTGATGAACAATATGTCAGGCAATGGCTTAGTCAAGAACAGAATGGATCATGGCTCATCGTCATAGATGCTGGTACAATC
>Ga0105239_10004873_pt1 | contig 15886 bp, 21 predicted proteins | sample KBSC44metaG_FD_92761 | JGI IMG/M metagenome (GOLD analysis project Ga0105239, IMG submission 92761) | Corn rhizosphere microbial communities from Kellogg Biological Station, Michigan, USA - KBS C4-4 metaG | ecosystem: Host-associated > Plants > Roots > Rhizosphere > Soil | place: Michigan, USA...
TACCTTGCCCGGCGTCTAACATAGTCTCGTGCCTTTGCATATCGGAATCGTCGCTTGTAGCGCGGAAGGCGCGGCTTTGTGTTACCGGACCATTTGTGCGGAGGGCGCCTCGTTTATGGGTTTATATGACCATCCGGAAGTGTCGATGCATACCCATTCGCTTGGCTCTTATATGAAGAGTATTGAGTGTGATGATTGGGCGGGTGTCGGAGATTTGATGCTTTCCTCGGCGCGAAAGCTTGAGCGGGCCGGGGCGGATTTTCTCATTTGTCCGGACAACACGATCCATCAGGCGCTCGGGTTTGTCGAGATGCCGCTGCCTTGGCTGCACATTGCCGATGCGGTGGCGGATGAGGCTTTGCGTCGGGGTTTTCGCTGCCTTGGTTTGACCGGGACGCGGTGGCTCGTGGAGAGCGAGGTTTATCCCGAACGGCTATCTGCGCGTGGGTTGTCGTTCTTGCGGCCAGCGACTGAGGAGAGGGAGGCGATCAATCGGGTTATCTTCGATGAGTTGGTGCATGGGGTCGTGACGTCTGACTCGCTTGGGTGTTTTCAGGGGGTTATTGGCAACCTGAAGGAGGCGGGGGCGGATGCGGTTGTTTTGGGGTGCACGGAGATTCCTTTGCTTGTGGACGACCCCAATTCGGTCTTGCCGACGTTGGATTCGACTCGGTTGCTGGCTCGGGCGGCGTTGCGACGAGCGGTCGGAGTTTAGGTTAGGCGGGTCCATGATTTGTGATCCCTTCAGATTCTCTCAATGGGAGCGTCTCAAAGAGGCTGTCCGCACTTTTCGCCTGGAGGCGAAAGCTCGAGCTACACGCTTCGCGTAGTGTCTCTAGGACGTTGTCCAAATCCTTCAGGGGCCGTATTGCCTTGTTCGGCATTAGTGGGTTAGGCCCAACGAAGACATTGTGCTTGTCTGCGGAACGCTCCGCGCCCCCTCGGCCGGGGTCGGTATTGGTCACGCTGTCTAACCCGGTATCTGCGGCGCAGGTTCGCGCCTTCGATGCCCGGCTATTTTCCTCGACCCCATCCGGGGTCGTCCGTACCATTCGGTCTGACTGCGGCTAGTTGCTGACAATGCCAGCTAAACGTGAAATCTTTTGAGCGGGTTGACTTTAATATATGCATGAGTGTATATATGTACCGACATGCATTCTTCGCTTTTCCAAACCCTAGCCGACCCGAGTCGATTGCGGATCGTGGAGACGTTGCGTCGTGGAGAGCACGCGGTCAGCGATATCGTCGAGAAGATGGACATCCAGCAGTCCGGTGTTTCACGGCACCTCCATATCCTGCAAGAGGCGGGGTTTGTGAAGGTTCGTGCCCAGGGGCAAAAGCGGCTCTACTCACTAAGGCCCGAGCCGTTCCAGGAGATCGATGCCTGGGTGGAGAACTACCGCAGCTTCTGGGAGGCGCGGCTGGACAAGTTTGGCGAAGCGCTCAACAAGCTAGAAGGAAAATAGAAATGGCAACTGAAAAGCAACGATTTACGATTGAGCGGACTTACACCGCCGCGATTGCCTCCGTTTGGAGTCTATGGACGACCAAGGACGGATTCGAGTCCTGGTGGGGGCCCGGTGGGTTTAGCGCCGAAGTCCACGACCTCGATCTCCGCCCGGGCGGGGTTCTGCGCTACTCAATGATCGCGGTTGCGCCTGAAATGGTGGCGTTCATGACTAACGCCGGCATGCCCACGGTCACGGAGGCACGGATCATCTTCACGCTCGTCGAGCCGATGACCCGCCTCGGATATAAGACCGTCGCTGACTTCATCCCTGACGTCGCACCATACGATGTCGACACGATGGTCGAACTTCACCAGGAAGGGGAGAGGGTCCGGATGGTCATCAGCTTCGACGCCATGCATAACGACGAATGGTCCCAAAGAATGTCGATGGGATTCGAGAGCCAACTCGAAAAGCTGTCGGGAATTCTGGACCCCGCGTAGAACCAGCTATGCCCAGCCAGGACACCCTCGCCCGCTTCATCGCCAAAGTCGAGTCGAACGAGCACGACAAAGCGATCGCCGAGTTCTACGCGGAAAACGCCACGATTCGGGAGAACCAGGGTCCGCCCCGCGGTGGCCGCGATGATTTGGTCGCGGGCGAGGTCGCAATCCTCGCACGGGCAAAGAGCGTAACCTCAACTTGCGTAGGGCCGGTCTTTGTGAATGGCGACCTCGTGGTCATTCGTTGGCATTTCCGGTTCGTTTGGCAAGACGACACGGTTACGGAGATGGAAGAGATGGCCTATCAGCGGTGGGAAGGGGAGCTTATGGCCGAGGAGCAATTCTTCTACGATCCTGCCCAGCGCACCCCCCGTTGATACCTTGCCTCGTGATATACTAAACGTGGAGAGGTAAATGGAGTACGGGCCTGAACTGCTGAAAGGGAACATCCAAACGCTGATTCTCGCCGTGCTCGAATCCGGCGCCCTGCACGGCTATGGCCTCGCGCGCGAGATCGAACTCCGAAGCGCGGAGGCCCTTTCCTTTGGCGAAGGCACGATCTATCCGGCCCTGAAAGTCTTGGAGAAAGCCGGGTTTATCGAGGGCTCGTGGGACACGCAGGCCTCCGGCCCAGCCCGCAAGGTCTATGCGCTTACCGAGACAGGCACTTACGAACTTGCGCGCCGGCGCGACGTGTGGAATCGGTTCAGCCGGACCATCGATCAAGTCATTAGAGGGAAACCAGTTGTTCAATAAGCTCGAAACGACCGATCCCGCGCAGATGCGGGAGGAATTTCTTGACACCTGCGCGCGCGAGATGAAGAGTATCTCCGCGCTCGAGCGATACGAAACGATCGCGGAGATGCGTGCTCACCTTGTAGCACTTGCCGCCGCTCACGAAGAACTCGGACTCACGCCTACCGACGCAATGGCCACTGCCATTGCCGGCTTCGGTGACGCGCGTTTGATCGGCAAGAAGATTCAGCAGGAAAGTGGAAAGATCGAAGTGAGCTGGCTGCCGTTGATATCGGCGATTGGATCCGGCGCGATTATTTCCGCGACATTGATGACTGTCCTGGACCAGATCATTGTTGCCACCGGCCTGGTTTCGTATCCAAGCACAGGAATGCCAGTTGTGGGCGCAGTGACGGGACTATTGATCGGGTTGAGCCTCTTCGTCCGACGTCGAACGGCGGCACAGGCAGCGTTGTGGGCGGGAATGCTCGTTCCTGCAGCGTTTCTTCTCTTGGTCTTCTTATTGAATCGTTCGTTTGTCTCTCTGTCGTTCTTCTCAATCCGCTTCGTATATTTCAGTTCTGCGGGGGCACTATCGGCGGCGGCGACGGCCAAGTTCATCGCCCTCACAGACCGAACGCAAGATTCGATTCCGTCCCGAGTCTAGTCCGAAACGTCTGCTGGTAGGCTGCGCAAATGCTTACGGGTTCGATGCCGATCTTGGTGGCCGCGGATGTTTCGGCAACCGCCGACTTCTACGTAAAGGTCTTGGGGTTCACCCCGGGCTGGCTATGGGGCGACCCTCCGACGGTTGGCGCCGTCGCCTGGGGGATGGTGAGCGTGATGTTCAGCCAAATCTCGGAGCTCATCGGGAAAGTCGAGGGGCACCAGCACTGGTTCGACGTAGAGGACGTAGACACCCTGTACGCGTCCCATCTGGAGCGCGGAGCCATAATCGTCTCCGAAATCGAGGACAAGCCATGGGGGCGGCGAGAATATACCGTTCGGGACCCGAATGGTTATCACCTTCGATTCGCGGGATTTATTGGATATGTTCCTAAGGGATCCAAAGGACTACCCGAAGGTGTGGTGGTTGCAACTCGGATGCCGACCGCGGAAGAGTTTCAGGAGGTGGCCGGTCGTGAATTCTATAAAGACGTGGTTCCCGCCGGCGTTTTAGCTAGGACATGGCAGGGGGTTGTCGCGACCAGCCCCGACGGGGAAGCGATCGGGGTTGTGCGCATCATGTACGATTCGCCCGGCTGGTTCAGTATTTGGGACGTCGCCGTCCATCCCGACTGGCAGGGCCAAATGGTCGGCACGGCAATGATGGAGGCCGCTCTGGAGATCATCCGTCAGGAGTCCCCAGGAGCTTTCGTCCACCTGTTTACGTTCAAGCACGCCTTCTATGAGCGTCTTGGGTTTGGCAAAGAGTCGGTGACGATGCGAAAGGTCTAAAAAGGCCTGACTTCGATTCCGAAGCCATATTGCTCGCCGAAGATGGCGCCCGGATGCAGGGAAGCCACCGCGACGGCTTCTTCGATGCTGTCCGCCTCGACGATAAAGAAGCTGCCGAGCTGCTCCTTTGTTTCGATGAACGGTCCGTCCGTAACCATTTGACGTCCACCGCGTGTACGGATGGATTTTGCGCGGCTGGTATGTTCCAGGCCATGCTCCGACGTAACTTTGCCGGTTGCCCTAAACGGGACGCATTGGGCAAAGCATTTGGTCATGATCGCGCTCTTTTCCGCTTCGGAAAGGAGGTCGAAATCGGCGCTGTTCAGGTAGCCAAGGCACAGAAATTGCATGTCGTTATTCTCCTTCAATGTGTCGCGCGAGGCAAACACCGGACGCCGGCTGGGTCCCCCAACCGCGTCCGATTGCTAGTCGCCCCTCCAACACCGCGATTCGACATTTTTGTCAGAAACTTTTTCGACGCTTTCAGGAACGTGTGGAAGAAGGAAAAGCTGACGTTAGCGATCAGCAGGATCATTTCGAACCGAGAATCTCATCGACGGCGGGGTCGCCGGTCGGCCGTTGAACGGCGCCTGGGTCCGCGCCGGCCTCGACCAAGAAACGGATGATCTCCAAGTGGGAGGGTCTCGACTCGTTGAAGTAAGACCAAACCGTGCAACTCAAGACCGAGCCGCCGTAGGAATTCAACAGTTCCAGAGGCGCGAATTTTTGTACCAACAACTTGACGGATTCGAGCTGACCGCGATTCGCTGCCCAATGAAGCGCGCTCATTCCGGTCCCGATTCCGGCGGAGGGGTCGGCTCCGGCATCCAGCAGCTTCTTGATCACGCGAGTTTTGCCGTTAAAGGCGGCGCAGGTGAGTGCTTCATTCAGCAGATCGTCAGGAAGCAGCCCTTCGGCAAGCCAAGTCTCGATAGCCGACGGCGAGCCCCTGAATTGAGGCTCGAGGTCGCTAAAGTCCCCACGAACCAGGGCCTTTCTAAAACCCTCAATATCCATATCCGCAGTCTAGCGGGTCCCGCTAACTTGCCGCGTCTGCGGCGGTGCGGGCCGATTCTCGCTTCCTTCGATAGTACTTCGCGGCCTTCACCCGGCTTCCGCACCGCTCTACACACCACCTTCGTTTGTGGTTTTTCGTGGTGTCGTAGAAGACGCGAACGCAGGTTTCGCACTCGCACTGCCGCAGAAGCTTCAGGTCCCCGAAACAAAGAAAGTCAACGGCATCGCGGGCAACTTCATCCAGCCAAGGATCGTCCGGCTGGACGGCTTCGATGGACTGGAAAAACTGACCATTGGTGGCGCTTAGCCGCGAACGGGTTGGATTGGCCGCTAGGACTGCGTTGACCGCGTCCATCGCCGCGGCGTCGGGCGCTTGTCCGAGCAGGACTCCTTCGAACAGCTTCCAAAGCGCAGTGCGCAATTCATGGGCACGGGCCAAGCTCCTTTCGTCCTGGGCGTGCCAGTGGCCGGCGACGCGAGTGAAGTGCTCGCCATGCATCCTTCCTGCCGCCGCAAGCCAAAGGTCCAGCGCCTCGCGGTCGTCGAGTAGCTCCAGGGGCACGCCCAACCGCATGCATGACGTGTTGACGAAGTCGAGACATAGGCGGCCGGCTGCGAACCACAGCGAGTCGTCGCGCTGCAGAATCGGTTTTCTTCCCGGCTCCATCGAACGATTATACCGGTCAAAAGACCTCTTGACTCGTGAGAAAGATTGCCGCCAAAATGGCAGATGTATCACGGCCAAACGCAACGATTGACCGTGATAAAAGAGTCAGCGGGTTACCCATGAAAACCAGAATTGGCATCAACGGATTCGGCCGAATTGGTCGGCTGTCGCTACGAACGATCACGGAGAAATATCCGGACGACCTTGAAATCGTCGCAATCAACGACCTTACCGACCCGAAGACGAACGCCTTCCTACTCAAGCACGACACGAACTTCGGCGAGTTTAAAGGAACCATCACGGTAGAAGACGACGGCATCGTGGTCAACGGCCGAAAGATCGAGGTCTACGCCGAACGGGACCCTGCCGCCATTCCATGGGACAAGAGCGGAGTGGATATCGTGCTCGAATCCACCGGCTTCTTCACCGATGCGAAGCTGGCCAAAGCCCACCTAGAACGAGGGGTGAAAAAGGTCGTTATCGGAGCTCCCGCGAAGAATGAAGACATCACCCTCGTCCTCGGCGTGAACCACGACGCCTACGATCCCAAAGCCCACCGGATCATCTCGAACGCCAGTTGCACCACAAACGGACTGGCCCCCGTGGCCAAGGTTCTGCACGACAACTTCGGCATCGAAAAGGGACTGCTAACCAGCATCCACGCTTACACGAACTCCCAAGCCACCGTGGACACCGCGGCAAAGGATCTCCGCGATGCCCGCGCCGCCGCCCAAAACGTCGTTCCGTCTACGACGGGGGCGGCGAAGGCGGTTGGTCTGGTCATCCCCGACCTGCAAGGCAGATTCACCGGCATGTCATTCCGAGTGCCGGTCCCCACCGTCTCGGTCGTCGACTTTACGGCCTTGCTGAGGAGGGAAGTCACCGTGGCGGATATTAACGAAGTCCACCGGCTAGCTGCGGAAAGCGGTCCCCTGGCCGGAATCCTCCAGTACACCGAAGAGCCCCTCGTCTCGTCGGACTTGAAGGGAAGTCCTTACTCGTCGATTTTCTCGGCTACGGATACGATCGGCCTCGGCAACTTCATAAAGGTCGTCGCCTGGTACGACAACGAGTGGGGGTACTCCGTCCGCATCGCCGATCTGATGAAGTTTCTCGCCGATAGTGGCCTGTAGGGATTCTGGGATCCTTCCGCGATTTCATTTTCTTTTTCGACAGAGGGGCCCAAGTGTTGCTTAGGCGACGAATCGGCCCTTTTGCCCGTTGAACTCCAGCCTTACTCTCATGGACTATAGACAACACGCGTTGGATAAGCGACGAATGACGTCAACATCGCCAACGGGAGAGTCTTATGAAAACAGTGACGACCATCGCCCGCTACTTGCTTGGGCTCATGTTTACAGTCTTCGGCCTGAACGGCTTCCTGAACTTTATCCCGATGCCAAAAGAGCCTCCCCCTCCCCTCGTGGGCCAGTTCATGGGTGCGTTGATGACTTCGCACTACATGACGGCGGTTTTCGCGATCCAGCTTGTTGCCGGCATCCTATTTCTACTCAATCGTTACGTGGCTCTTGCCCTCACCCTGATCGGCCCCATCATCGTCAACATTCTTCTGTTTCACGGCCTGATGCAACCAGCGACGATTGCCCCTGGCCTCGTCGCCACCCTTTGCTGGGCTGCCGTTTTCTACCGCTTCCGCAGCGCGTTCGCGGGCATCTTTCGAGCAACTGAGGAATCAGAACCTATCTAGACCACGGTACGTTGGATTTACGACGTGGCGAAGCATGAGACCACTTGTAAGAGGCTCTGGCATCGAGCGGGCAAGACGCTTGCTCGATGCCAGCGAGTTAAGAGTCGCTTCTAAAGGCGGCTAGTCGTTGGTTTCTAGGCTCCAAACAACCTCGTACAGACCCGGAGATGGCGTACCGAGAGTCTTGTTCTGGTCGAGAAATCCTCCTTCACGCAACTTAGCCATGATTCGATGCCAAGACTCCATGTCCCGGCACTGGGCGTAGTTCACCACCCGGTCTCGCTCCTGACTCACGTGAAGGCTAGCCGAGATCCAGCCGGGAACGTCCCGGACGGATTGTGCCGCCTGGGTCAAAAGCTCGATAAGAGGGTCGACGTTCTCGGGGGCGACCGAGAAGACGTTGATCTGGGTGACGATGCCGGAACCGGCTTGAATCGTGGGCATAGTTTTATCTCCTTGGCGCGACGTGGAAACAAAACGACCCACGACGCGCGAACGCGTTTCGTCGTGGGTTCCGCGGCGAAGCGGAGACAGCTCTTCTGAAAACTCAGAAGCGAACCGGGATACCTTTCCGGTTCGGGGCTTTATCGACTGGATTAGTATATCTGGCAGAATTGGTGTTAGTGCCCGCAACCTTGGACTAACCGTAATCGTTTGGCCAATAGAGAATCGTCCATTAGACAAGGCTTGAGGGAGCTACTCGACAAATCATGCGCGGAGACAATCGACTTCCATTTTTGGCGGACTATGTTCGCTATGCAGTGAGCTGGCGTCAGCGGCGTTGGAACTTGGACCTGTCGGCTCGCACCGTGGGCGGCGGGATTGCGACGAGCTTGGGCGTTGGCATCGCGGTCGCGCTGAGCGGGCACGGACTGGCTTCGATTCTTGCCGGCGTTGCATGCTCGGCCGCGACGTTCATCGTCGTGATGCTCTTCGCCTTTCGGGCCTCCTTGCGCGGCCGTAGCGCCCAGCAAGAGCCGGAGGTTCTGCACCGGCGTCAAGCCTTTCAGGTCGCGGAGCGTCTGGAAAAGTTGCTGGATGCTCGCCGCCTCTCCCGGGACCTATCCTTCGAAGTCTCGACCCTACTCGAAGAATCCGCGCGGAACTGGCAGAACGTAAGGACGATGCTCGATTCGCCTTACTGGAATCGGGCAGATCTCCGGCCCGCCCTGCGTTCGGTTCGCGACCAGTCGCTCGTCGCCGTAGACCAGGGGATGCAGGAGATGCTTCTGCTGCTTGCCACCAATGTTCCGAACAAGCCCGGCCAATGGACTTTCGCTGAACTCTTTGAGGATGTCTCGGGCAAAAATCTCTTTGGCGCCCGCGCTAAGGTCGAGCACCTTTCGCCCTTCTATGATGAGGCCCGCTACGTCGCGGAGAAGTTGAAAGAACTTGCCGATCAGGTCGAGGAGGCTTCCCGGACCATGGTTGGAGAAGCGCTCGTCGAAGGCGCCCCACGCCCTGGTTCGGCGCTGGAAGTGACTCTGTCGGAGTTGAAGCAGATCAAAGAAGCGGAAGCCGAGCTCAGCCGGGACTATCTGAACGGTTAAGCAATGCTTCCTTGATGGCCGCTTCCCGGTGGCGAAAGATCGCTGCGACTTGGAGGCGAACGAAGGGCAGGGCAATCAGGCCGAGGTAGCCCAGCGGTAGCCGGTAGACGATGTCGTCCTCGATGAACGTGTCCTCACCCTCAGACCGGAAGCGGTGGGTATGCGTCCACTGCGCGTAAGGGCCCTTGTCTTGGTCGTCGGCGAAGCAGGTCGGCGGTTCCCAGCGGGTGATGTGGGTCCGCCAAACCATCGGAATGCCGAAGAGAGAAATGACATAGTCGATCTTCGCCCCAACCCGCATCTCGACCGGCAAGGGAGTTAGGAATCGGAAGTGTAGCGATTTAGGCGTGATCCGCTGGAGGTTTTCCGCGTTCGAGAAGAACTCAAACACTTCCTCGATGGGCATTTGAAGCCGCATTTCCGCGTGGAAGTGTTGATTGAGTCCCTTCAAAGTTGTTACTTCTTAGCTTCGAGAACCGTAATCTTGGCGTCCAGGCGGTTCTCGCTCGCCATCACGAAGGGATCGTACCCGTAGGGTTTGGTTCCATTCATGTCGTCTACGCGACCGGCGAAAGTCACTAGTGGATCGGCCTTTTTCCCACTCAGCTTGACTTCAATTGGCTCTGAGCGAAGGGCTCCGACGCTAATGAGGGTGGGACCCACCGGCGTCTTTGGATCCAGCGTCATTTTTCCTGCGTAAACATCCTTCTGGCCGGGCACGAGCGTAAGTTCTGTAACCGTGTTCTTGCATGCCAACCGGGCGAAGATTCTCATTTTGGAGCAAGTTGTCGGGTCCGGGTTATTGAGCTTGACCTTTATCGCCACTTCGCCTCCCTGCGGTACCACTGCCGGTAGAAGTTCCAATCCGGCCAGAGTAATCGAGGTCGGCACGAGTTCGCACTTCTTATCCCCTGCGGTTGGAGCTAATTTGATGGTTTGCATCCAGGCTTGAACGCCAACCATGCTCTTCTTCTCGCCAGACGGCGGATCTAGCCAGTAGGCAGGGTCGGCGACGGCCTCCTCTTTGAATCCAGCGGCCGAGATGAGGAGTGCCGCTTTCCCGTGCGTCGGTGGTGGGGGCATGAAACCCTTGGGCAGTCCGAGAAGTGCAGCGTTTGTTGCCGAAGCGCCGGCCGCTTGTCCAACTTGCCCTGGCGCTGCTCCAGCGTTCGGAAGGCTCGCGGCCGTTCCCGCGGCCACATCCTGCCCGGGTATGCCGCCTGCCACTGCCACTGCGCCGGATCGAACCGTGTTACCCGGCGTAATCACCGTGCTCCCGATGATACGAACGGCATCCATCGCCGCACCACCGGCGGCCCGGACGCATTCTTCGAGCAAACTCCGGCAGTGGGACGCCTTCAGATTTAGTGCCAGTTTGGGGTCCGCCGCGATACGATATTCGCCATTTGCATCGGTCTTTGCCCAACCCAACGGCTTGCCGTTCGGCAGCAAAACCGCCACGGTGGCGTTCGGCACCGGCTTCCCGGCGCCATCCAGGACCTTGCCATGAAGCACCCCTGCCTTGAAGCTGGCTTCCTTCTGGTTTCCCATACCAAGCGCGACCGCTCCGCAGAGAACAAGCAGGGTCAAGGGACCGTAACGAACAAACCGTAAGTAATTCATGGGCAAGGTTCGACAGGGCGTCGACTCATGTCCATGTAGGACTTTGCGCGGAGCGAAATTGTGCCCGACGGGCTTTGGTCCGAGACCCACCTACAACGGAAGGGTCGGTCTAGATCGAATTCGGATCCGCGCCCATGAATCCGACCTTGATCCCGGCCTGCTTCAAGATCGTGGTCGCCTTGCCGCTGAGCGAAATGAGCATGATCAGCGAAACGCACGGGATGAACATGAGAATCACGTACACCACGGGAGACAAGCCCAAAGCCTTGGATAGTCCGATCACGGACATGATCATGAATACCAACAAACCAACCGCGAGAACCATGTCGAAGTAAAACAAGACGGGAAGGTGGGCATTGCTGGCAATGATGTTCCCAAAGGCAATGCCAAACTGACCGAGCACGCAATACATGATATTCCGCTGCGAAGTTGCGATATCTCGCAGGTTTTGACGGTCGATACCAAGATTCTGGCGGGGATAGTTACTCGGAGGGGGTGCTTGCATCTCGGCCCCATGCTACTTCGTTTAGCGAGACGAGATCTACGGGGCTACTTCAGGGTTGAGTAGCGATTGCATTAAGGAAATACTGAGTAAGACGTCTAGCGAGGCAACGTCCGAACTCCCAGAATGCGGCGCCATTGAAAGTCGTGTGGAGAGCCAAATCCCCCTAGACCGCACCACAAATATTGTCGCGACAGGAAGCCAGTCAATCTACCTTAACGATTCGGCTTGTCTAGGCTCATAATGATGGCTTGTTGATCTTGGACCTAACTCGTCGAGTCCCCTTGTGTGTGGCGGGCTTCCTCGCTCTTGCCGGCGTCACACACGCGCAGGCCATACCACCATCCGCCATCGCCGGCCTGCAGTGGAGAAACATCGGCCCTTTCCGGGGCGGCCGGGTGTCTGCCGTCGCGGGGGTGGTCAGCCAGCCGAGCACGTTTTACATCGGTCTTCCGCAAGGGGGCGTGTGGAAGTCGACCAGTGCGGGAACCACCTGGTTTCCCGTGTTCGACGGAGTTAAAGATCAATCCGCGATTGGCTCGATCGCGGTTGCCCAGTCGAATCCGGACGTCGTTTACGCCGGGACCGGAGAAATCAGCGGTGGAGGGCGGGGCGATGGCCTGTACCGTTCGGCCGACGGGGGAAAGAGTTGGACCAAAGTTGGTCTTGAAGGCACAAACATCCTTCCGGCCCTGATGGTCGATCCGAAGGACGAAAACTTGGTGCTGGCCGCTGCGACAGGCAATGCATCCGAGGCAAACGACAAGCGGGGGGTCTATCGGAGCACCGACGGGGGCAAGAGTTGGACGAAAACGCTCAACATCAACTCAACCACGGGCGCCCAGCACCTGGCTTGGGCATACGACAACCCAAAGGTCGTCATCGCCACCACGAGCGTGCGTTTCTATGGCCCGAGACCGGGCGACCCCAAGGGGCCGCCGCCGAAGCCGGAACTGTTCAAATCCACTGACGAGGGTCTGACATGGAAAAAGCTGACTCAAACCGGTCTTCCTGAGCTCACCGGACGGATCACGGTTGCGGTAGCCCAGGGCACGAATTCCCAAAGGATGTATCTGATCGGCACGTTTGGGCTGTACCGGTCGGACGACGGCGGACAGAACTGGCGAAAGATGGCGGTCGACGATCCGCGGATCATCAACGGCCAGGGTGAGTACTCATCCGGTGTCTATGTCGACGCCTACGACCCCGACCTCGTCTACACGATTGCCACGGCGATGTACCGCTCCACCGACGGCGGCAAGACCTTCATTGGTTTCAAGGGCGCTCCTGGCGGCGACGATCCTCAGCAGATATGGATCGACCCCGTGAACAAGGGCCACATCCTATACGGTGGCGATCAGGGCGCGACGGTCAGTCTGGATGCCGGCGCTACTTGGAGCTCTTGGTACAACCAGATCACGGCTCAGGTCTATCACATCGTGACGGACACCCGGTTCCCGTACTGGGTGTACGCGACCCAGCAAGACAGCGGCACGATTGCGATGGCGAGTGCGGGAGCGTTGGGTCAGATCACGCAATTCGACTGGTTTCCGCACCCCGGCAACGAGGGTGGCTACTTGGCGCCCGACCCGTTGAACCCTGCGATCGTCTACGGACCAGGCTTTTACGGGGGGATCAACCGAATCACCGCGCCCAGCTACCAAAGCGTCCAGGTCGATCCGAGTCCCCTCCTGATGGGACCCGGATTTGGCAGTGGCCAATTCATGTTCTCACCCGCGAATCCGCGTGAGATGCTCACCTCCTCAAGGCGGATGCTCTCTTCGATGGATGGCGGAATTCACTGGCGTGCAATCAGTCCCGACCTTGCGAGCACGGGCACGAAGGATCGGATGGAAGAATTCGCTTCCATCTCGAGTTTCTCGCCGTCGCCCGTCGCCGCAAATGTACTTTGGGTCCGCACAAACCGTGGCCGGATTCAAGTTACGACCGATCACGGAAATACCTGGGCCAACGTTACTCCACCGGCCGCGACTGGCGGCAAGCCGCTCGCGATCTCTTGCTTAGAGGCATCTGGAACCGATCGGGCGAGCGCCTATGCGATGGTTTCCGATCCGAACGAGAAGAACAAGGACGCGCAGGTTCAGTTCTACCGAACCAACGATTTTGGTAAGACGTGGCGCAAATCCCCGGGATTCCGCTGTTCGAACTTGAGAGCGGATCGGGTTACGAAAGGTCTGATCTTCTCGCAGAACAACGATGAAGTGCGGTTCACCGTCGATGACGGTGAACACTGGCAGAATTTGAACCTCAATATGCCGAAGACCGGCTTTACCGACATCCAGTTGCACGGTAACGACCTGGTCCTGGGAACGTTCGGACGAGGAATTTGGATCCTCGACGACTACTCGCCTCTCCGTCAGATGGCGACTCTTTCTAGCGGGACCCATTTATTCCGTCCGGCAACTGCCATCCGAATGCGGCGCAACCAGAACCTGGACACCCCGTTGCCGCCCGAGGTGCCCCGTGCGCCAAACCCGCTGCTCGGCGTCTCGATCTACTACGCCTTGGCGAGCAAACCGGCCGGTGAGGTCACGCTAGATATCTTCGATGCGAGGGGAGAGAAGGTCCGCCACTATTCGAGCGTTCCAACGGTTTTGCCTCATGACCCTCGGCATGAGTTCGCGGACTATTGGGCGGGCACATTGCCCATTCTTCCGACTGAAGCGGGACTCAATCGCTTCAACTGGGATTGCCGCTACGATTCACCGCACGCCTTGACGAACAACGTCGACGACACGATGCAGGCGGTCGTGGGCCAAGTTCCGCCTGTCGTTGAAGGTCCCCTGGTCGCGCCTGGCAACTTTAAAGCCGTGCTTACGGTGAACGGCCAGCCGTTTACGCAGCCACTCGAAGTCGCCAACGACCCGCGCTCTAACGTCCCAACCCGCGAGCTCGCTAAGGTTCTCGACATGCAAAAGCGATACATCGCCGGGGCAAAGGAAGCGGTTGAGGGCTACAACCAAGCGGACGCCCTGCTCACCCAGGCCAACGCCCTTGTTGCGACGCATCCCGTGAAAGAAGTGGCCGACGCCGCTACCGCGCTCGCCACCAAGGTTCAATCGCTTAGAGGGAATGCTCTTAACCGTCGCCGAGCGTACGGTCCCCCAGATCCTGACGCCTTCGCCAACCTAAACATCTATCTCATCCTCCAGATGGATATGTTCAGCTACGGAGACGCCCCTCTTACCGACCTCATGCTCGCCACCTACGGCGCCGACTGGACGAAGCTGAAGACTGTATCGGATTCGTGGCGGAAGGTCAAGAAGACTGAGTTGGCGAAGTTGAACGAAGCCCTTAAGAAGAACCGCCTCGCCGTATTGGCAATCCCCACGGACCTGCAAGATCCCGTACCTCCGGCTAAGCAATTCCTGCCAGCACCTAAAACCGGAGAAGCGCGCCAGAACGCGGGCGGCAATTTGTCGAAGGAAGAGCGTGAGCGTGAGCAAGAGCGCCGCGAGCGAGAGGGTGAAGGCGAAGGTGATGGGGACTAGTCTTCTCCCAAACTGTTCAGGAATCGCGTAGGGGGAGCTTAAGGGTCCGAATTTGATGCCCTAGGCATATAAATTCAGACCCACCGGTAGACTCCCTCGATTGCCATGGTCGCTTGCCTTGTCTATCTTCTTGGCGCCACGGGGAAGGCCGCGCCGGCGGTAAGCGTTCCTTTCCGCTATATTCACGACGAAATCGTCGCCCGAGCCACGGTTAACGGGCACCCTTTGACCGTCTTGCTCGATACGGGCACCGCTCCTTCTGTGGTTGACGTGAGCTTTTGCCGGAAATTTCGACTGATCACCAAGTCCGCCGGTGCGGGGGGCGATGGAGGAGGAAATAAGAAGCAGCAGGTCTTCGAACTTGCCGGGGCGCATTTGCAGTTGGGTCAGCTAAAGGTCCCCGCCTTTCAATCGCTAGCGATTGATCTATCCGGCGTAAGCAAGAAATTTGGCATGAAGATCGACGCTGTGCTGGGAGACAGTGTGTTCACGGGGCGAGTCGTTCAGTTCGACTATCCGCACCGTACCGCTCGATTCTTCAGGACTCCACCGAAACCGGCCAGGGATTCCGTTACGTTTCCTTTCGCGCACGAGAATGGGGAAGTACACGTTGTCGGCATGAAAATCAACGGGCAAAATGTCGACGCCAACCTAGACACCGGCTCCAGCAGCTTGTGCTCGTTCACCCCCCGTGGTATTCGGCGCCTTCATTTGGGGAATGCCGCCGCTCACGCGGTGAAGCGAGATTCAACCGGCTTTAACGGGAGCTACGGGCGGAGGGAAGGGAAGCTGAGCTCAATTGCCTTCGGTAGCTACAACCTGGCCCATCCAACCGCCGACTTTTGGGAACCTGGCACCGGTCACGACGCGAGCCCTTGGGACGTGAACGTCGGCAACCGGTTCTGGAGAAACTATGTTCTCACCATCGACTATGTCGGGAAGACGGTGACATTGGCACCAGCCCTCGTTCACTAACAATCTAGTCACCCCCACCCCCGCTGGACGGCGTTACCGTCACTGATCCGCTAGCCGAGACCTTTAGCTTGCCAACGTTGGTCGACTGTTTCAGGTAGTTGTCCGCAGACGCTCCTTCGAGCAAATGGACAAAAAGCTCGTAGTCACAGCCTCGGGCAAGCGCGTCGGCAAAGTTGTTGTTCCCGTCA
>Ga0105239_10004881_pt1 | contig 15872 bp, 20 predicted proteins | sample KBSC44metaG_FD_92761 | JGI IMG/M metagenome (GOLD analysis project Ga0105239, IMG submission 92761) | Corn rhizosphere microbial communities from Kellogg Biological Station, Michigan, USA - KBS C4-4 metaG | ecosystem: Host-associated > Plants > Roots > Rhizosphere > Soil | place: Michigan, USA...
ACGCCGACCTTGCCGACCGCGGCCTCGAGCTCGGCTTTGCTGACGCCGAACTTCTTCGTCCAATAGGCGACCTCATAATCTTCATGGATGTTGATCCGCGACGCGTCCTGCGGTCCACGGTTCATCGCTTCAAGCCGTTTGCGGCATTCCGGCCATCCGATGCGAAATATGCCGGCGCCACGCTCATCGCGGTTCAGGCTTCCTGACGGCCAGCGGCTTCCGGCGCGGCCAGCCATTGCTCCGCCGCGCTCCGCGACGTGAAGGACCGCACCAGAAGCCCACCAATGCTTTGGATGTGCGCCCTGTCCGGTTCGTTCGCGGCCAGGAAGGCTATCCGATCGCCGGCCTCGAACATCTGTGTCATCTGATCGAGGATATAATCCTCCACCCAGCCGGCCTGCCTCACGCCGTGCGTGACGTCTGACAGTATACGGACAGGCTTGCCCTGCGAGCGAACGCGCTCGATCAGCGCGCGCAACGCCACATAGTGCTGCTCGATGTCCATGAACGAGTAAAGACCCGCGCCCCGGACCAATATGATCCCGGTCGCCTCGTCAAATTTGCGTTCGATCACCTTGCCCCCGCGACGCCTCGAAGCATTTGGTATCGCCTCTATACGGACGGCGGATTATCCGGCGCTATCACAGATTACACCCGCCAGCGAGGGGCGCTCGACACCAGCGCAGCGCTTTCCGATGTTCTCATTTTGTTCTAGCATGCGTCCCCGCCCGAGTCGGGCATCGATCATCATGGGAGGCAGACCGTGCAGCTGGAATTGCGGCACGACTTGCGGCTGCGCGCGGCCGCGAGCGTAATCTATGACACCGTCTATCCGGGTCCGGAATGGGCACCCGTCAGCTTCGAGCAGGCCGAGCGCCTCGAGACGGTCCATTATCGACAGGCTGTGGCTGCCGCCTTGCTCGTGCGTCCGGTGCTTGCCGACCGGGCCGAACAATTGAGCCTGATCTGATGCGTCCGACCGATCGCGAAGAGCCGGGCGACATGAGCCTGTTCGAGGTGTGGATGGGCCTGACGCCGGAGGAATGGGACGCTTTGCCGGAAGGCCAAGACGACGGTGCGGATCCGGAAGGATGATCGGCCGGCGGCTCGCTGATGCGCTGCCCGCGATCGAACCGGAGTGAAGGAGATGAGCATGCCCGACCACGTACGTACCGTTCGCCTGGAAGACCCCAATTACCAGGCGGCGCTGATGAGCGTGATGCAGGCGGTCCATTCCTCGAACACGAGGGACGGCAGCTACCAGAACGGCTTCAGCGCCCTCCTGGTCGCGATGGCCATGCTGATCGAGCGCGAGCCCGGCATCGAGACCAACCAGCGTTTGCGTGAGCGCTGTGAGGAGCTCGGTCGCACGGTGCTCCTGCAGGCAAAAATTTTTCGCCAGCAGCACGACGCCACCGGCGAGCGCCAGTTCGACGAGCTTTCCGGCCTGATCGACGAGCTGATGCCGACACTTCAATAGCGTTTCCCCGGCGCCCCGGCTGGACCTGCCATTGACGAACAGGAAGAGTCGGGGGAACATATAGTGAACATCTGAGTCGATATCCGCCATGTTGAATGCCCCGCATCCTCGCGAGCAGATCGCCGCCTTGCGCGCCAAGCTCGCCGCTGACGAGGCGTGCCGGGGGTCGTTTTTGGCGTTCGGGATCGAGGCAATGGACAGCCGTCTCGCCGATCATGGTCTTGATTCGCACGCTCTGCACGAGATCGCGCCTGCAAGCCTGGCGCTGAGCGATGACGCGGCCGCGAGTCTGTTCACGGCCGGGCTCGCGGCGCGTTTCGCCGAACCAGGCGGCACGGTGCTGTGGGCCGTCACCCGGTTCGATCTCTATGCGCCGGGCCTCGACCAGTCCGGGCTTCCGCCCGAGCGTTTGCTCTTCAGCGAGGCGCGCGAAGACAATGAAGTGCTGGCGCTTGCCGAAGATGGTTTGCGCAGCGGAACGCTTGCGGCCGTCGTCGCCGAAGTGACCCGGATCACGATGACCGCGACCCGCCGGCTGCAACTGGCGGCCGCCGAGGGACAGACACCGATGCTGCTCTTTCGCCGCTGGCGTCGCCGGGCGGTCTGCCCGTTGAGCGAACCATCGGCGTCGACAACCCGCTGGCGTATCCGCAGCCATCCTTCCGAGCCGCTCGGCCACGCCGGCATCGGCCGGGCGCGCTGGGAGGTCGATCTCGTCCGCCAGCGCAATGGCAATCCCTTCTCCCTGATCCTGGACGCCTGCGATGACACGGGTCGCCTCGCTCTACCTGCCCCAACTCGCCATCGAGCGGCTGGCGCGGACCGAACGACCGCGCGCGCTGCCTGACGCGCCGGCACCTGCGTTGCTCCCCATCGACGACGACCCCGGCGCCTGCTCGGTGCCGCGCGGCGGCGGCTGGCGTCCGGGCGCGCGCTGGGCGGGTGAACGCCCCGAAAAGGCGCGAGCGGCGATGCAGGCGGCATCGCTTCCAAAGCACCAGCAGCCCAGCATGCGCGAACTCGGCCGCCGGTCCGAAGCCGCGCCGCCCCCGTTTCGTGGGAGCACGCAGCCAGAAGCGCAAGCAGCCGCACCGACGAGCGTTACCGCGGCATGGACGTGGGCGCGTCCGAGAATCCTGATCGAGATCGTTGGTCAGCGCGAGATCGTGACCGCGGCCTGCCCTGCAGCCCGCGAGCTCGGTCTCATGCCCGGTATGGCGGCGGCGCAGGCCCGCGCGTTGATTCCGGGGCTCGACGTCCTTCCAGCGCAGCCGGAACAGGATCGCGCATGGCTCGACCGGCTTGCGCTCCACGCCGTTCGCGGTTGGACGCCGACCGCCGCCGTGTCCGATCGGCAGGGGCTTTGGCTCGACCTGACCGGCACCACGCACCTGTTCGGTGGCGAAGCGCGGTTCTGCGAACGCCTCGTCGCTTTCTGCCGCCGGCTTGGGTTCACCGCTCGGGTCGCAGTTGCCGGCACGGCGGGCGCAGCCTTCGCGCTGGCCCGCTTCGGCGACAGACCGGTCATGGTCGTGCCGTCGGGGGGAGAGATCGGCGCGCTGGCGCCGCTGCCGCTGGCCGCCTTGCGATTGTCCTCCGAGGCACTGACGGCCGCCGCACGCTTCGGGCTGGAGCGTGTGGGCGACCTGCTGCCGATGCCGCGCGGGCCCTTGGCCCGCCGCCTCGGGATGTCGACCATCACTCGGCTCGACCAGGCGATCGGGCGGGTGGCGGAGCCGATCACCGGCGTCGTGCCGTTCGAGGCGCCCGTCGCCGAGCGCCGGCTGCTCGAGCCGATCGGGACGACCGAGAGCATCGCGCAGGTGATCGGCGATCTCGTCGACGATCTGGTCGAAATCCTGCGCGAGCGGGGTCTCGGCGCCCGCGCGCTCGATCTCATGCTTCAGCGCGTCGACGGCACCGAGCAGCATGTCATTTTCGGGACCGCGCGCGGAACCCGCGACGTCCGGCATCTCGTCCGGCTGTTGTCCCTGCGCATCGACACGGTCGATCCCGGGCTGGGCATCGAGGTCATGCGGCTCACCGCCACGCGGGCCGATACCCTCGATGCTGTCGCTTTGCCGGCTGCGTTCGGCGGCGACAACAAGTCTGACGATCTGGCGCCTTTGATCGACCAGCTTTCGGCGCGGATCGGTTCGGCCGCCCTGTTCAAAGTGGCGCCGGTCGAGAGCGATGTGCCCGAGCGCGCGATCGTCCGCGTCGGACCTCTGGAAAGGCCGGCACAGTGGACCAAATGGCGCCGCCCAGCGCGGCTACTGCGCCGGCCTGAACTCCTGGACAATGTCGTCGCCCTGCTCCCGGACGCGGCACCCCGTCGCTTCACCTGGCGCGGCAAGGCACATGTCGTCATCGCAGGAGACGGTCCCGAGCGCATCTTCGGCGAATGGTGGCGGCGCGACGGTGAGATCTGGGCGGTCCGCGATTATTACCAGGTCGAGGACGCCGACGGCGGCCGATACTGGATCTTCCGGCGTGGTGACGGGGTCGATGGCGCCACGGGCGATCTCAGCTGGCACCTCCATGGGGTGTTCGGCTGATGGCCTATGTCGAGCTCGCCGTGACCAGCCATTTCAGTTTTCTGCGTGGCGCGTCGTCGCCCGAGGAATTGTTCTCGGCGGCCGCGCTCCAGGGGCATGATGCGCTGGCGGTGACCGACCTTGGCACCGTCGCCGGCATGGTGCGCGCCTGGGAGGCGCAGAAGGCGACCGGCGTCCGGCTGATCCCTGGAACGCGCGTCATTCTCGACGATGGCCGCGACTTGCTTCTCTATCCGCAGGACCGCACGGCCTGGTCGCGGCTGACGCGACTGCTGTCGATCGGCAAGAAACGGGCGGGCAAGGGCGGATGCCATCTTACCTGGGCAGAGGTTGCCGACCATGCCGAGGGGCTGGTCGCGATCCTCGTGCCGGATGAGCTTGGCGACCTTCTTCGGCACCTGCGCGATCTTGACGCGGTTTTCCACGACCGGGCCTATTGCGGGCTCGCCTTCCGACGACGTCCGGGCGACATCGACCGTCTGCATGGTGTGAGTTGGGTCGCGGCCGAGGCAGGGGTCGCGACGGTCGCGATCGGGGACATTCTCTATCACACGCCCGAAGCCCGTCTGCTCCAGGACGTCGTCACCGCGATCCGAGAGAAGACCACCGTCGACGGCCTGGGCTTCCGGCGCGAGCGCTTTGCCGACCGACATCTGAAGCCCGCATCCGAGATGGAGCGACGCTTCGCCGCCTTCCCGCACGCGATCGCCGCGAGCGCTGCGATTGCCGAGCGCTGCCGCTTCGATCTGGGCGAGCTCAGCTACCAATATCCGCACGAAGAGGTGATCGAGGGGCTGACCGCGCACGAAGCACTGACCCGGCTGGCCGGCGAGTCGGTCGACCGCATGTTCCCCGACGGCGTGCCGCAAGCCTATCGCGACCAGATCGCGCACGAGCTCCGCCTGATCGGCGAACTCGGCTACGCGCCCTATTTCCTGACGGTCAACGCGATCGTCGCCGAGAGCCGAAGGCGCGGCATTCTTTGCCAGGGGCGTGGATCGGCCGCCAACAGCTGCGTCTGCTTTGTGCTCGGCGTGACCTCGATCGACCCGATCAAGCACGAGCTGCTGTTCGAGCGCTTCGTCTCGGGCGAACGGCGCGAGCCGCCCGACATCGACGTCGATTTCGAGCATGAGCGGCGCGAGGAGATCATCCAGTGGATTTGCGACACCTATGGGCGTGACCGCTCCGCGCTGACTGCGGTCATCACGCGCTATCGCGCACGAGGCGCGGTCGCAGACGTCGGCAAGGCGCTCGGCCTGCCGCGCGATCTCACCAAGGCATTGGCGGGCCTCGTCTGGGGCTGGTCGGAGCATGGCGTCGGTGAGAAGGAGGCCGAGCAGCTCAATCTCAACATGTCGGATCGGCGGTTACGGCTGACGCTTGACCTCGCCCGCAAGCTGATCGGGGTGCCCCGCCATGCCTCGCAGCATCCCGGCGGCTTCGTCCTGACCCACGATCGCCTCGACGATCTTGTGCCGATCGAGCCTGCCCGCATGGCCGACCGCCAGATCATCGAATGGGACAAGGATGATATCGACGCCTTAAAGTTCATGAAGGTCGACGTGCTGGGTCTCGGTATCCTCGGCTGCATGAACCGCGCTTTCAACATGCTCGACGAGATGAAAGGGGTGCGGATCGGCATGGCCGATCTCCAGGATGACGATCCGGCCGTCTATGCGATGATCCAGAAGGCCGACACGCTCGGCACGTTTCGGATCGAAAGCCGCGCGCAGATGTCGATGCTGCCGCGCATGAAGCCACGCCGCTTCTACGACCTTGTGATCGAGGTCGCGATCGTGCGGCCGGGACCGATCCAGGGCGACATGGTGCACCCCTATCTGCGCCGCCGGGAGGGGCGCGAGGCGCCCGAATATCCCAAGCCTGAGCTGCGCGCCGTGCTCGAGAAGACCTTGGGCGTGCCGCTCTTCCAGGAGCAGGCGATGAAGGTCGCGATCGTCGGCGCGGGCTTCACGCCGGCCGAGGCGGACCAGCTGCGGCGCGCCATGGCCACGTTCAAGATGACGGGCGGCGTCAGCCACTTCTACGACAAGCTCGTCGAGGGTATGGTCTCACGGGGTTATCCGCGCGACTTCGCCGAGCGGACCTTCAAGCAGATCGAGGGCTTCGGTTCCTACGGCTTTCCCGAAAGCCATGCCGCGAGCTTCGCCAAGATCGCGTACGCATCCTGCTGGATGAAGCACCACCATCCCGACGTCTATTGCGCGTCATTGCTCAATGCGCAGCCAATGGGATTTTATGCGCCCGACCAGGTCGTCCGCGATGCGCGCAACCATGGCGTGGAGGTCCGCCCGGTCTGCATCAACGCCAGTCGTTGGGACTGCACGCTGGAGCCGGGCAAGGGCCGCTATCACGCCGTGCGGCTCGGCTTTCGCCAGGTGAATGGTCTTGCCAACGTCCATGGTGGCGCGATCGCCGCTGCGCGCGGCGAGGCGCCTTACGCGTCAGTCGAGGATGTCTGGCGTCGTGCCGGCGTGCCCCGCGCCGCGATCGAACGGCTCGCCGAGGCCGACGCTTTCCGTGTCCTGGCCGACGATCGGCGACAGGGGCTCTGGAAGGTGAGGGGACTGGGCGAGGCGCCGCTTCCCTTGTTCGCCGCTGCCGATGCGCGCGACGAGAGCTTCAGTCTGGAGGGGCAGGAGCCATCGGTCGTCCTGCGCGCGATGACCGGCGGCCGTGAGGTGGTCGAGGATTACCGGTCGACCCAGCTGTCGCTGCGAGCGCAGCCGGTCGCCTTCCTCCGCGACGAGCTCGCGCGGCGCGGGATCAAAAGATGCGCCGATCTCGCCCAGATCCGGGACGGACGCCACGTCGAGGTCGCGGGCATCATCCTCGTTCGACAGAAGCCGGGCTCGGCCAAGGGCGTGTTGTTCATCACCATCGAGGATGAGACCGGCATCGCCAACGGCATCCTCTGGCCCGATCGCTTCGAGGCGCAACGCCGCACGGTCATGTCGGCCGCGATGATCGGCATGCGGGGGCGGGTTCAGAAGGAAGGTGAGGTCATCCACGTCATCTGCGACCGCATCATGGACTATACCGAGCTGCTGGGCTCGGTCGGGCATATGGACTTCCCGCATCGGACGGGACGGGGCGATGGCGCGAAAGCCAGCATGGGCCCCGATCCGCGCGACCCGACATGGAAGCCGGCGGCGAAGGACGGCTATTATCCGCCATTCGATGGTGGTGCGGATCCGGAAAGCGTGGTGCGGGTGAAGACGCGTGACTTCCGATGAGCGGGGCAATCTCGCGCCATCAGCGCATCGTGATCGATCTCTCCATCCGCATCCTGCGCGCCGCGATGGTGAAGTCCTCGCACGCGCGGGTCGACACGATCGAGGTGCGCCTCGCACTCCGGTGCCTGCTCGGCCATTGCCCCGATCGTTGGCCGCTCGAACTCTACTGGGATGCGGCAAGCGGCACCAACGACATCGGACGCGCGCAGGGCTGCACCGCCGCCTTCAACGGCGTCGTTCGCCAGCTGCGGCTGGCCGGCGTCCAGGTCGATACGGTGGTGGAGACTGTTCCGCCGCCGCCGGCAGACTAGACTGAGGGCACCATGTCGCGCCTCCACACTGTCCAGGCCAAGATCGCCGACGTCGCCCGGCATTTCCACGCCGAGGCGCCCGATGGGCTTACGATCCCCGCCGATACTATCGAGGGGTGTCCGGGACTGGTCGTGATCGAGCGGGATGGGCGCCGTCTCTTGCGTACCTATCAATGGGGCTTTCCCAGGGTGACGCGCGAGCAGCAGGAGCGGGGTGACCCGCCGCAGCCGCTCGGTCTGGTCGCCGATGTCACCAACCCGATGTGGGATCGAGTCGTCGCCGATCCGCGCTATCGCTGCCTGGTCGTGCTCACCCACTTCGCCAACCCCGACGGCATCCCCGGCGAGAAGACCAGGACATGGTTCTCCGTGAAGAACCATCCGATCATCGCCTGGGCGGGCTTCTGCCGCAACACGCCGGAATTCGGTCCCGTCTATGCCGGCCTGACACGTGACGAGAATGGCGCGATCCGTCCGACAAACGACCGGATGCCGGTGATCCTGATGCCGCCCGATTATGAAGCGTGGCTGCATGGTGGAGCAGAGGAGCTGATCCGGTTCCAGCACGGTCCGACCATCGCGGCCGATCGCATGATCGTCGATCGCACCGAGGCACGTTGGCGAAGCCAAGGTCTCCCGAGCAAGGTCGATCCGCAGATACCGTTGTTCTGAGGTTGCGGCCGCCGAAGGCCGGCTCAAGCCGCCTTGTAATCGGCCGTCAGCTTGTGCGCTTCGGACCGGATCAGCAGCCAGCGCGCGCGTTCCTCCTGCGCATCGGGGAGAGCACGGTGCGCTGGAGCCTCGCCAGACCCGCGAACTTCCGTTCGGGCCAGGAGCGACGTCACGTCCGCCTCAAGGCGTTCGGCGGGAATGACCGGCCTCAGGATGGCCAAAGCGCACTCGCGATGCGCGTCATCGCTGTCGCGCAGCCGCAGCGCGTGACGGGGCAATCCGGCCGCCCGCAATAATATGCTGAGCCATTTGCCGTCCCACGACGGCGCGCTCGCCAGCAGGTCGTGGCCGGTCAGCCGCTCGACCATCCGGTGCGCCACGACATCGTGCGGCGTGCCTTCGCTCACCAGGGTGTCGCGACTGAGCCCATGAATGGCCTGTGCCTTCGGGTCCCACTCCTCCCATCCGGGCGCTGGCCGGATCAGATAGGCCTCGCTCGTGCCGTCTTCGAATGCCCAGCCGACCTCGATCGGATAGCCGTGCTTGCCAAGCGAGGATGCTTCGAAGTCCAGGAAGACCATCATCGTCGTGAAACGCGGTTGCCAGCTTTTGGCTTCGCGGGGAACTGCCCCACCACGGATGCGCTTGGTAACTTTCTGAGAGGAGCGGTAGATGACCGAGACGACCGACGAAGGAGTCTCTACCCCGACCGCCATCGATTGGCGCATGAGCGCATCGCTTGAGGACGTGCCACGGGGGGATAGTGAGCTTGCCGAGGTCACCAGCCTTGAGCAGGCCGTTCGGGCCTGGGCTGGTCTTGATCGCGAGTTGCAGAGCCGCGCCCGTTTGGCGCCTGATCGCCCGATCGATCTCGACGGTGCGATGACGGCGATGTTTACCGGTCAGGCCATCGCTATGCTCGTCAAGCGCTTGCCTCCATCGTATCCTGCTTGAGGATGCATCGCTAAACGACGGGCCGGCCGTGATCGGCGTGGCAGGCTCGCATTCGTGAACGGGGGAGGGCAGTCCCATCTGCAATCTATATACCGAGCGGCTCGGACCGGACGCCATCGCCGCGCATTTCAACGTGCGCAATCCGCTGCGATCGAACGCGGGGGGCGAGGTCTATCCGGGAACGCCGGGCGTGGTCGTCCGCGAGGTCGCCGACGAACGTGTCGCGGAGTCGATGACATGGGGATTTCCGCTCCGGCTCAAGGGCATGTCGCCCACCGCCCGGCCGAAGCCCGTCAACAATATCGCCGATCTTGCCAAGCCGATGTGGAAGGGCCTGGCTGCCAAGCCCCAATGGCGATGCCTGATCCCGCTGACGGGTTTCGCTGAGGCGGAGGGCCCGAAAGGTGCCAAGACAAGGACGTGGTTCACCGTGAAGGACCAGCCGATGTTCGCATGGGCGGGCTTATGGCGCGTGAGCCAGGAATGGGGACCAGTTTATTCGGGCGTGATGACCGACTGCAACGAAGCAATCCGACCCGTTCACGACCGTATGCCGGTCCTGCTGATGCCCGATGAATATGATCGCTGGCTCCATGGCAGCTATGAGGACGCGCTTGGTTTTCAGGCGCGGTGCTTTCCCGACGACCTGATCGAGATGACACGCACCGACGAACTGTGGGTGAAGCGGAAACCTGCCGCTGGCGCGTCCTCGACCCTGGTGTGATCGACGGGCGTTCGGCGCGATGGAGCTGCGCATTGCGCTGCAATTCGAGCTAAGCTCTGCAATAGAGCACCGGCCGCAAACAAAGCCGTCCTTCGGAAGCCGCCCATTCCACGCCGTTCAGCCGGAAATTGCCGAGCCCGAAACCTTCCGTTCGTTCATCTCGAAGCTAACGATGATGATGAGGAGCAAGCTATGCCGTGGGCTGGGACGAAGCCGTCATTGCCGATGGCCGTCGCCAACCGCAGCTTCCGCTAAGACCGGCCTTTCTTACCCAATTGCACCGGAAGCGGGCGCTAGCAGAGCGGGTCGAGGATGGAACGCTCTGAAGGTGTTGTGATCTCGCAGTCGGAACGGCTGAAGGTTACGGACCATGCTGGACGTAGGGGTGCATCATGATTACGCGCCAGTTCCTGCGTCACAGGTCGATCCGCCGCTGATCTCCAGCCGGTCCCACTGCCAAGAGCCGTATGATCGTCTGACGCCTGGAGCAGGGATCAGGGTAGACCGGCGAGCGTTGAACGCGGCAAGCAGAAAACTGCGCAAGGGAAGTACGATGGCGAAACGGCAGTGGTCGCAGGATGTCACCGAGCATTCCGACGCGCTCGATCTCGACGAGGGCGTTTTTACGAAAAACAATCCCAAGGAAATCGCGCAGTCGCTCAAATGTTCAGCGGAGCATAGCAAGCGACGCAAGGGCACGCCCCTGCAGTCGGCGATGGGTATGCTTACTTTTTACATCAATCGTGCCGGCAACAATCTTTCCAAAGCTGACCGCGAGAAGCTCGAAAAGGCAAAGGACGAACTGCGCAGCCTGTTCGGCAAGGCGCAACGCGACTGATCTTCCAATTCCCCGAGTAAAATCGCCGGGCCGTTCACTGCATGCTGTTGATGGATGGCAGGCTGGCTTAGCCCCACCGTGTGACGTATAATCCTCGCCGTGGCATTCGGCCTGCTGTGTCAGCATGGACGCCACCGTAATTCCGGCCAGACCAGGCAGGCCTCGGACAACCATTATACCATCGCCATCTCGGTTGATGCCGGTCAGCGAGCGGCCGCGCCACATCATCTGCGGTCCCCACGTCGATGCCAGCTTGTGGCCCGCTCTCATATTTTGGGCAACGCGTCGGATCAGACGCTGACGTTCCAGTTGCGTTCGCGGAATTCGGGATAGATAGGCTTGATCGGCCGGTCGTGGATTAAGTTCGCGACGACCTGCCGCTGAGGCTGTACCGTTCATCGTGTCGCTTGGCTGGCGCGGGCACGCGCACCCGCGCAGATCGTTATCGCCTCGGGCGAGGGTGCCCGTATCACGTATCGCAACAGGAGAAGCGACCATGGGTCTGTTCACCCGCGACATCAGGACATTCGACGACCTCTTCGTGCACCAGCTGCAGGATATCTATTATGCCGAGCAGCAGATCACGAAGGCTCTTCCCAAGATGGTCGAGAAGGCGACCGCGCCAGAGCTGAAGAATGCCTTTGAAAGCCATTTGCGCGAAACCGAGGGCCAGATCAGCCGCCTCGAGCGCGTGTTCGGCCAGCTTGGTCTCGAGATTAAGGGCACGACCTGCCCAGCGATCGAAGGCATCATCAAGGAAGCCAACGAAGTCGCCGGAGAGATCGCCGACAAGGAGGTGCTTGATGCCGCCCTCGTCGCCGCTGGCCAATCGGTCGAGCATTACGAAATTGCGCGTTACGGTACGTTGATCGCCTGGTCGAAGCTGCTGGGCCGCGACGACGTCGCATCGATCCTGGGCGAGACGCTGGCCGAGGAAAAGGGCGCCGACGAGAAGCTCAACGCGTTGAGCATCGACCGTATCAACCGACGCGCTGCGGCCGTCCAGACGGCGTGATGACTTGGGTGCCGCCTGTGAGCGGCACCCTTCACTGGAGAGGCTGATCATGGTCGACGATCACGAAGAACAGGTGCGGAAGCGAGCCCATGCGCTTTGGGAGGTTGAGGGACGGCCGGAGGGCCGCGCGCTCGACCATTGGTTGGCCGCAAAGAACGAGGCGGACAGCGAAACTTCCGAGGCGGCTCACCCCGATGATGTCGATCAGGCGGCGGGGCCGAGCCATGGCGATGCAGATTTTGGTGGGCACGACGCCGAAGCCGAAGGCGCAGCAGCGGCAGGCGTAGGCGGCCAGACCTATGCTCCGGGTTCCGAGCCGAAGCAGGCTGGTACGGACGAGCCGGCTGTCGGCGAACAACCGATACGGACGGGATTGGCCAAACCACGATCGAAGGCCTGAGAAGGAGAAAGGCGGTAGACCTATCGCCAGGCACCACCGTCGCGGCGACCTTGCAACCAATGTCTTATCGCGGACGAGCGGCATTGAGCTCTAAGCATCCTGTCCGGGCGCACGGCCGGTTGAACTGACCGCGGGCCCATGACGTTCAAGCGCCATGGAAAGTGTGCGTCTCATCATCGGCCCCGACGATGGCACGGCCTCCGTTGCGCAGATTTGTGCTCGAGCGGTCATCCTGTCCGTCTTCGGCATCATCTGCATCCGCATCGCTGGTCGTCGGACCTTCGCGCAATATTCGCCGCTGGATATCATCGTGGCGATCGTCGTGGGATCGAACATCAGCCGGATCATGACCGGAAAGGCCGCTTTCATTGCGGGCGTAACGGCCACGCTGCTGATCGTCGTCCTCCATCGGAAGCTCGCCATGTTGAGCCTGCGCTGGCCGTCTCTTGGGCGCATCATCAAGGGCCGGGCAGTCGTTCTTATTCAAGACGGCCGCATCGACGAGCGAATGCTTGCCCGACACGAGATCAGCCGGGACGATCTCCTTGAAGCGTTGCGGCTCGAGCAGGTCGAGACATCCGATAGCGTGAGGCGGGCAACCCTGGAGGGCGGTGGCAAGATCAGCGTCGTCCGGTGTGAACCGCGATAACGCACAATTTGGAGGCAAACATAAGAGGGTCCGAGGATGGCTGAAAAACTACCGCGGGCGGCTGGGCGGACAGCTTTGCTCATTATCGACATGATCAACGATATGGCGTTCGAAGAGGGCGATAACCTCGTCGCAGCGGTCGACGACATCGTGGATGCAGTCGCCAAACTTCGCGACCAAGCGGAAGAAGCCGGCGTCCCGGTGATCTACGTCAACGACAATTTCGGGCAGTGGCACTCGGACCGGCAACGGATCATCAAGCATGTCGAAGGCACCGCCGGGCAGGCGGCGCTCAAGCGGCTGCGCCCGCGATCCAGTGACTATTTCATCATAAAACCGCAGGTGTCCGGCTTCTACGCGACCAATTTGCCGGTCCTGCTGCCGCGCCTCGGCGTCAGCCGCCTGATCCTGGCCGGCGTCGCGGCCGACATCTGCGTCCTCTTCACTGCCGCGGACGCGCACATGCGCGAATATGCATTGTGGGTGCCGAATGACGTGGTCGCGAGCGATCGCCCCGAACATCGGGACTGGGCGCTGGGCATCATGACGAAAAGCATGGACGCCGAGACCCGTCCCACGACTGAACTCACGCTAGAGGACTGGCTGCAAGACGCCTGATCGCCTCATTCAAACCCGCATCAGCACAAGGAGCGACATCATGACCGATCGGCTGACCAAGCAGGATCCGCGCACGCAATATCCGCAGCCGCCCTTTCCCGAGCAGCCGCAGACGGCTCCGGGCATCGCCTCCGAGATGGACCCGAAGCCCGATCACGGCGAGACAAGCTACCAGGGATCGGGAAAGCTTACCGGCCGCAAAGCACTCGTCACGGGCGGCGACAGCGGCATCGGGCGAGCGGCCGCCATCGCCTTCGCCCGCGAGGGCGCAGACGTCGCCATCTCCTATCTACCGGACGAAGAAGCGGATGCGCAGGAGGTGGCAATGCTTATCGAGGCGGACGGCCGCAAGGCGGTGACGCTCCCCGGCGACATCACGGATGAAGCGTGGTGCCGGGAGATGGTCGACAAGGCGATATCTGGTCTTGGCGGGATCGACATCCTCGTCATCAATGCTGGTCGGCAGCAATTTCGAGAGAGTGTCGAAGAGCTTTCGTCAGAGGACTTCGATCGAACCTTGAAGACCAACCTCTACGCCCTGCAGTGGATCGTCCAGGCGGCTGCACCTCACCTTGAAGCGGGGGCCTCGATCATCACGACGGCGTCGGTTCAGGCCTATGATCCTTCCGCCATCCTGCTGGATTATGCCACCACCAAGGCCGGCATCGTCGCCTACACCCAGGCGCTCGCCAAGCAGATGATCGAGCGGGGCATCCGCGCCAACGTGGTGGCACCAGGACCGGTGTGGACCGTTTTGCAGCCCAGTGGCGGCCAGCCGCAGGAGAAGGTCAGGGAGTTCGGCAAAGCCAGCGCCTTCGGGCGCCCGGGCCAGCCAGTCGAACTTGCACCAGTCTATGTCCTGCTTGCCAGCCAGGAAGGAAGTTTCATTAGCGGGGAGGTGTACGGCGTTACCGGCGGAGCGGGAGTGGCCTGATAGGAAGGAGAGCGACATGCCCCAGGGCGACAAGAGCAGCTACACCGACAAGCAGAAGCGCAAGGCCGAGCATATCGAACAAGGCTATGAGAAGCGCGGCACGCCCAAGAAGCAGGCAGAAGCACGTGCTTGGGCGACCGTGAACAAGGAGAGCGGTGGCGGCAAGAAGTCCGGCTCCGGCCGCGGCAAGGCAGAGAATCACAGCGCGTCCTCGCGCGGCGGCAAGGCGCACAAATCCGGATCGACCGAGCAGAGGTCGGCAGCCGCGCGAAAAGGATGGGAGACCAGACGTCGAAACGGCAACGCGTAAGGCTACCGACAAACGGCGGGTCAGGACCATAATGGGAAGACCCTTATGGTCCGGCCCAACGCATAGCGGCTTTCCGCTCGGCAGGGGGCGGAACGCCGATCCAGTGCAAGGCGGCTAACGCATCCTCATAGTGCGCGGCGAGCCTGCGATGAATGTCCGCGATTGTGGGGTCAGGACATTCATCCGCTCGTTGAAGCTCCTCATTTGCCCGGCGCATAAAATAAGCCAAATCATCTTCGCCCATTGGGACACCCTCCAGCTACCTCGCCCGGCCAATAAATCGTGCCTAACGGCACACGCAAATTCAATAATCTGGATCAACATTGCGGCAGTGTCGCCGATATGGGACCAGCGTGGGCGCACAACCTCGAGCCGTAGGATCATCTGCGAGTGGGGACGCAACTCTTTTCCGGAAGCTGATATTTCGATCCTCGCTGTCAAGCAGCAATCGCCGCTGCGACTTTGATCGCCTCACCGGCGGCGGTGGCGAAATGAACATTTTTACACCGCGATTCCAACTCAGGTTTGGCGACACGCGGCGGCCCATCGCTCATCACCAAATGTTGGAAACTCAATCTGCTGATCGGCATTTTGCATCATGTGCTGCGAAGCTGGCACACCGCGGGCGAACTCGAGGAATGCCATGTCCAACCCACCCTCCGCCAAAGACTCATCCTTTCATAAGGACGCGGCTCCGATTCCGGACGCCCAGGGGCAAGCCGCGTTGCTGCTGATCGAGAGCCTCATACATAGCCTCATCGACAATGGTGCTTTGACTCAGGAGCAGGCGATCGAAGCCATCGAAAGCGCATCCGAGGTCAAGGCGGAAAGTGCAGCTGAGGAGAAGGAACCTGCTAGGACGTTGCGCCACTCGCTGACCCTGCTCAAGGATATGCGTGCGAGCATAGCGGCGAAAGAAGGACGCTACGATCGCGGTTAGCCGGCTTTTCCTTCGGCCTGATCGAGGTGCAGATAGGCTGGATCAAAGGCCGTGTCCCATCATGTGGTGTAGCAGCGTCGCGGTTGGGCCGTGGAGCAGAGGGAGCGTAGCGACCGACGCTTCAGGCCCCAACCGCGACATGGCCGCCGTCTAGGCGGCCATCGCCAATCTTCGGTAGAGTTCGGGTTGCGAAACCAATGAACCGATCGGAG
>Ga0105239_10004882_pt1 | contig 15872 bp, 12 predicted proteins | sample KBSC44metaG_FD_92761 | JGI IMG/M metagenome (GOLD analysis project Ga0105239, IMG submission 92761) | Corn rhizosphere microbial communities from Kellogg Biological Station, Michigan, USA - KBS C4-4 metaG | ecosystem: Host-associated > Plants > Roots > Rhizosphere > Soil | place: Michigan, USA...
AGCTCGCTGCGCGGCAGATGCCCGATTGCGATGAACAGGCCGCCTACCTCGACCGAACGCTGTTCGCCGGTGACGGTGTCCTGCAGGGTCAGTCCGTCGACGACGCCTTCGCCGCGGATTCCGACGACCTCGGAGTTCCAGATCCACTTGATCTTGGGGTTGGCCTCGGCCCGGTCGGCCATCACGCGGCTTGCGCGCAGGGAGTCACGACGGTGGATGACTGTGACCGACTTCGCGAAACGAGTCAGGAAGGTAGCTTCCTCCATGGCCGTGTCGCCACCGCCGACAACGGCGATGTCCTTGTCGCGGAAGAAGAATCCGTCACACGTCGCACACCAGGAGACGCCGCGACCCGACAGTTCGTCCTCGCGGCTGATCCCCAGCTTTCGGTATGCCGAGCCCATCGCCAGGATGACGGCATCCGCCGTGTACTCGCGATCGAGCGTCCGGACGATCTTCACGGGGCCGGACAGGTCCAGCGAGATAACGTCGTCCGGCACCAACTCGGCGCCGAACCGCTCCGCCTGAGCGCGGATACTTGCCATGAGGTCGGGACCCATGACTCCCTCGGGGAAACCCGGGAAGTTCTCGACCTCCGTCGTGTTCATCAACGCCCCGCCGTACGCGGCGCCCTCGAACACGAGCGGCTCGAGGTCGGCCCGGGCGGTATACAGCGCGGCCGTGTATCCGGCTGGACCGGAGCCAACGACGATCACATTGCGGTGCTGGCTGGTCTGCGTTGTCACGGTGGCCCTTCCCGGTCTACTGGTGCGGAAACGATCCTAGAGTCCGCCGCATTCCCCTCCCGTCGGCTCGCGACCCGACGCCGGACTGGGTCTAACTCGGCAACGGGCAGCCGCCAGCAGACCGCGATCAACACGACCAGTCCGCTCAGGCCGCCGGCGACGAGCGCAACCAGTGAGCCGACGTGACCCTGGCCGAGCGCGGAAACGCACAAGCGTGCCACGACATACGCGACAACCCCGCCGACCAGCGACGCGGCGGCGATCAAGCCGCTCGTGACCACTACCGACCGGAAGCCAAGCCGGCCGAAGCGGCGAGTGAGCAGCACATGGCCGACGACGGCGCCAACGACGTATGAGGCAGAGGTGGCCACGTTGAGGAACTCGATGACTCCCTTGTTGTCCACGGTATGCAGCGCCAGCAGGAGCAGGAGCAGCTTGGTGCCCACCATGAAGACGTTGATCAAAGTCGGGGTCCGGCCGTCGCGCAACGCGTAGAACACCCGCAGCTGAAGCATCACCAGCGCGAAGGGGAGCAGCCCGAACGCGGACAGGGCGAGATTGACGCCGAACTGGTGAGCGAGCTGAATCGAGGTGCGGCCGTGCGCCAGGAAGACCGTAGTGAAGGCCGGCCCCAGGGCCATCAGGCCGGCCGTGATGGGAAGCAGGCCGAGCGCTGACAGGCGGGCGCCCAGCGCCAAGTCGTCCTTGACCGCTTCGTAGTCCCGGCGCGTGGCCGCGCGTGACATCCGCGGCATGAGGGCGGTCAGCAGCGAGACGACCAGAATGCCGTAGGGCATTTGGAACAGCAGATCAGCGGTGGTGAAGATGGTGAGGCCGGCGTGGTCGTTGCCGATCTTGAGGATGAACAGCAAGCCGATCTGGCTGGCCACCACGTACCCGACGATCCAGCCGCTCAGGGAGCCCGCCTCGCGCAACCGGCCCGCTTCGCTCGGCTTGCCGCGCAAGCGCCAGTTCCAGCGGAAGCCCGATCGGCGCAGCGACGGGATGAGGACCACCGCCTGGCCGACGATGCCCAACGTGGTCCCGATGCCGACGACGAGGATCTGGGCAGTCGTCATCGTCGCCGGCGTGAGCGTGCTCGGACCCGGCAGCGCCAGGAAGACGCCGACGGTCACGATCGTGATCACGTTGTTGACCACCGGAGCCCACGCCCCCGGACCGTAGACCCCGCGCGTGTTCAAGACCGCTGTGAACAACGCCCCGAGGCCGTAGAAGAAGATCTCGGGCAGCAACAGCGTCGCGAAGATGCTGGTGAGCGAGCGCTGCGGCCCCGGCGACACCACCAGGTCCGAGATCAGCGGCGCCGCCACCACCGCCACCAGGGTGGCGACGCCCAGTACGGCCGTCGCGATGGACAGCAATCGCTGTGTGTAGGACTCGCCGCGATCCTCGTCATGGTGTTGCGCGTGAACGATCAGCGGAATCAGCACGCTCGACAGCACCCCGCCGAGCAGCAGCTCGTACACCATGTTCGGGAAACTGTTCGCGCTGTTGTAGGCGTTCGCCACCTGTTCGCCACCGAGGGCCGCGATCAGCACCACGTTGCGGACGAACCCGGTCAGCCGGCTCACCAGGCTCGCGACCGCCATCGTGCGACTGCTCGACAGCAGGCCCTTTCGCTCACCGATCGCCGGCGGCTCGGGCGCGCCGTGGTCAGGTCCGGGGGCCGCGAGCCCGGCGTTCGCCGCCACAGCGCCCGCGGTGTCCACAGCGCCTGCGGTGTCCACAGCGCCCACGGTGTCCACAGCGCCCTGGGTCGCGAGGAACTCGACGGCGGGAACCCCCGGGCGGTGCCGGCGCGGCCCGAAGTAGGTCGGCGTGCTCCACGGGTTCTGCCCGCTCTGCGGATCGTCGAAGACGGAGGCCGGGATCGGATCGACCTCGGTGAACGTCCGCGGTTCCGCGAGGACCTGACCGAAGATCGACGCGACGCTCCAGTCGTCGTCGTCCGAAGGCGACGACGACGTCATGTCATCCCTGCGGGAACCGAGGACGCCTTGCGGGCGCGCGCTCGGTTGCGGAATCGACGGCTGAAGCGGACCAGCAACGCCACCGCCAGCACCGATCCGGCGACGAAGGTGATCACGACACCAATAGTCCCGAGAGCCTTGCTGTAGATGGAGAGGCGCTCCGTAGGACCGACCTGGACTCCCGACGGCGTCGTCAGCGTCGCGGCCACCGTGAAGTGCCCGGAACGCTCGACGTGGGCCTGGACGCGAAACCGCTGGACCGAACCGGGTTGGATCGTCTCCGCGCCGGACGGATCCGCGGAGAAGCCCCTGACGTCACCGACCGCGGCGACGGCGACCTTCACCGAGACGGGGACGGGAAGCTCATTGCGCACGTAGAGGTAGAGCGGCGAGTCGCTGGAGGCCAGGCTGTAGGAACCCTGTGACGGACGAACGATGCGTACGGCGTTGCTGAGGGCCGATCCGTCCTGGGCGAGGGCGCCGGCAAAGGCCAGTCCCGCACTGCGGTCCTGGCGCCATGCGGACGACTGAGCCCGCTGGATGCCCTCGGGGTAGCCGGCCAGAACCGTTGCCGCGCCGCTCTCACCGAGTGCGCCGGCGAGCGTGCCGGTCGAGGCGCGGGCCGCGTTGATCAGCTGGAGCTGGGCTTGCGAGAGTTCGGCGTCCTCGGCTCCGTTCGGAGTGACGAGGTCGCCGGCCGAATACGTGTCGACGTCAGTGAGCGCGGTGCGTGCCGAAACCGGCCGGAAGGGGCCGGTCGTCGTCGCGTCGATGGCGGCCGCGGCCCTCGACGGATCCACGTCGGCGTACCGGTCTGGCGTGAGGACGACAAAGTTGTTGGTTTCCTCGATGGCGGGCATCAGGGCGCTCGAGACCATCGCCGGGAGGGCCGACAAGCCGCCGCCGTTCGTGGAGACCACCGACGACACCACTGCGTTGACGCCGCGCGAGACAACGAGGGCCGACGCCGGCGAGCCCGGGATCGTGACGTGGCCGCCGCCGTCGTCTTGAGCCCCAGGCAAGGTCGCGTCGTCCAGAAGAACCGCTTGCACGCCGCTGGTCGCCAACGCGCTGAGCGCCGAGCGACTGACGGTCTGGCCCGCCGGCCAGGCGATGTCGTGACGGTCGCTCAGCTCGAGTGCTAGCGAGATCCGTTGGGCCATCGCTGTGGGCAGCGTCGAGGCCCAGGGAATGCCGGCTTCGGTGAGCGCGTCGACGTCCGGGTCGGCGTACGCGCTGAAGGAATACCCGCCGGCCCGCGCCAGGACGGCTTTGAGCCGTTCCAACCAGAGCTGGGCGGCGTGTCCGCCCGTGCCCGCTCGGGGGGCTCCGGAGGCGACCTGCACGCGGTAGCCCTGCGTCATGACGACGAGCTCGTCCAGCAACTCCGGATCCAGGACGAGTGTGACGTTGGAGATGTTGGAGGCCCGCTCCAGCGCGGCGAGGGCTCGGTCCAGGCGTCCGCCGGCCGAGACGGACTGCGCGAGAGCGTCATCGACGAACAGGGTGTCGGAGATCATCCGGTGCGGGCGCTCGAAGAACGGCCAGAGCCAGGTCGAGTTGATCTGGACGTCGGCGACGGACGGAATGTAGGTCTGTCCCCATCCGCGCTCGGGGGAGCCTGTCGCCGAGCCTCCGCTGGCGTGCACCGCGAAATCCAGGGGGTACACCCCGGTTCGGCACAGGCACAGCGAACCGGGCGCGGTGCTGTCAGTGCTCGTGGACAGGTTGAGTGTCACGCGCCGGCTCGCCCGCGGCCCGAGATCCCCGTCAAGGGTCTGTGACGGCAGCCGGAAGGGTTGGCTGTTGCCCTCTACCGGGCTAGCCAGCTCGCGTCGCAGAGCCTGGGCGGACGAGATGGGCGGCTCACGCGTGATGTCGATCCGCAGCTGGCTCAGCGTGGCGCTGGTCGTGTTCGTCAGCTCCAGGTTCACCGTCAACGGAGTCACGTCCGTCGTGGCCGGCGGCACGTCGGGCGAGACGCTGACGACCTTGACGGTGACATCAGGCGCGGTGGCCGCGCGCACAACCTGCGCGGGGATCAGGACTGCGCAGATCAGCAGCGCGCCGGCTCCGCCGAGCGCGGCGAATCGGGCGATGAGACGTCGGGTCACGCCGAGTCCGCGAGCAACCGCCCCGCCGCGTCGACCAGGCCGCGCTCGTCCGGGTAGGCGAGTTTGGCGCGGATGTCCGGCAGGGGCACCCAGGCCACCTCGGTGACTTCGATATCGGCGTCGGAGAGCTCGCCGCCCGTGGCACGGAGGAGGAAATGGTGAACGGTCTTGTGGATGCGGCGGCCCTCGGCGACGAACCAGTAGTCGATCGTGCCCAGCTCGGCGATCACTTCGCCGACGATCCCCGTCTCCTCCTGGACTTCGCGGACCGCGGCTTGCTCAGCCGTCTCGCCTTCCTCCAGATGACCCTTCGGGAGCGACCACAACAGGCGTCCCCGACGATCAGTTCGTCCGATCAGGGCCGCTTTGGGTATGGTTCCTGCGATGTCGACTACTAGCCCGCCGGCGCTCGTCTCATCGACCCGTTCGAGTCGGCGCGGCTTCGCAGACGGTCGACGCGGCATGCGACCGATGGTATCCGCCGGTCAGTACGCTGGCCGTCCGTGACGCGGGCTGACGATCCACCGAGCAGTGGCGGTCCGCTGAGCAATGGCGGCCGGCTGGGCAGTGGCGGCGCCGACGGCGGGAGCGGTGTCGCGGCCTTACTGACGGTCGCGCCGGAAGCCCGCCGGCTCGGCGAGGTGTTCGGCGCGGCTGGGTACCAGCTGCATCTGGTCGGCGGGACGGTCCGGGACGCGTTGCTGCGGATATCCAGCGACGAGATGGACCTCGACTTCACGACGGACGCACGACCCGACCGGATTCTCGAGTTGGTGAACCCGATCGGCGTCGCCACGTGGACCACCGGCATCGAGTTCGGCACGGTCGGCGTCCAGGTCGGCGATCGTCGCTGCGAGATCACCACATTTCGCGCGGACCGCTATGACCGCGTCTCGCGCAATCCGGCGGTCGCCTTCGGCGAGTCGCTGCACGACGACCTGTCTCGCCGCGACTTCACGATGAACGCGATGGCGTTCTCGGTGACCGGCGACGAGGTGTTCAGCGACCCGTACGGCGGCCTGGCCGACCTGGCCCGGGGCGTCCTCAAGACCCCCGGCCGGCCAGAAGACTCGTTCGCCGACGATCCGTTGCGGATGTTGCGGGGGGCGCGGTTCGTCTCGACGCTCGGGGTCACGGTCGACGACGACGTGATCGCGGCCATGACCGCCATGTCCGGCGAGCTGGCGCGGATCACCGCTGAGCGAGTGCAAGCTGAGTTGACCAAACTCCTGCTCGGCCGTCCCCGGGCCGCCTTGGAGTTGATGGTGTCCACCGGCATGGCCGACGCCGTGCTCCCCGAACTGCCGGCGCTGCAGATGGCGGCCGACGAACACGGCCAGCACAAGGACGTCTACGCCCACACGCTGCAGGTGCTCGATCAGGCCATCGCCCTGGAGAACGGCCCCCCCGACCTGATCCTGCGACTGGCCGCCTTGCTGCATGACATCGGCAAGCCGCAAACGCGGCGGTTCGAGGCCGATCGGGTGACCTTCCACCACCACGAGGTCGTCGGCGCCCGGATGGCGCGGGCACGGCTCAAAGCGCTGAAGTACCCCAAGGTGGTCATCGACGACGTCAGCCAGCTGGTCTTCCTCCACCTACGCTTCTACGGCTACGGGCGGGGTGAGTGGACCGACTCGGCCGTCCGCCGATATGTCGTGGACGCCGGGCCGCTGCTGGATCGGCTGCACAAGCTCGTCCGCTCGGACTCGACCACGCGCAACGCGCGCAAGGCGGCCGCCCTGTCGCGGACCTACGACGAGCTGGAAGAGCGGATCACGGTGCTGCGTGAACAGGAGCGCCTGGATGCGATCCGGCCCGACCTGGATGGGAATGAGATCATGACCATCCTCGACGTGCCACCCGGACCGCTCGTTGGCCGGGCCTACAAGTACCTGCTCGACCTGCGCCTGGAGCACGGGCCCCTGGGGCGCGACCGCGCGGTGGCCGAGCTGCTCACCTGGCGCGCCCAACAGACCGACTGACCATTTCAGCTGGACCGCCCGGATCGGTGGTAGACGCCCGCGAGCACGGCATAGGCGACTGCGATGAGCACGACGGACAGGGGAGCGTGCCCGCTGTCAGGCAGAACGAGCGCCGTCAGCACCGCCGCGCCGACGAACGCCACATTGAACAGGGTGTCGTAGAGAGAGAACACGCGGCCGCGGAAGTCGTCCAGGACGGTGCGCTGAACGAGCGTGTCGACGCAGATCTTGATGCCCTGGGCGCAGAAGCCGAGCAGACCGGCCGCTGCCAGCAACGGCGGCATCCGGTAGGGAAGTCCGCCGGCGATCTCGGCAACCGCGCTGGCGATCAGCAGGATGACCGGCCAGGTGACGAAGCCGACGCGGCGGGTGGCGACCGGCGTCGCCACTGCCGCAAGACCTGACCCGACCGCGACGACGACGAGGACCTGCCCGAGTCCGGCCAACCCGGCGCGGAACACGCCGGAGCTCGTGAAGAAATTGCGGTAGAGCAGCAGCGTGCACACGGTCGCGATGCCGTAGCAAAAGCGTTGGACGGCGATCATCGTCAGCGCCTGTCGAGTTGCCGGACGCTGCTTGATGTGCCGGGCTCCCGCGACGAGGCCGGCGGCGACCATGCGCAGCGTCTCCCGGGTCGCTCGTTCGGCGGCGTCCGGTCCCAGCGCCTGTCGGTCGAATCGCCGCGCGAGCAGGGCGGCGACGAGGTAGGGCGCCGTGGCCGCTGCCGCCATCCAGGCGTAGGCGGCGTCGGTGTCGCCGAGTGGCCAGCGCAGCAGGATCGCGGCTCCGCCGCCCGCCGCGGTGGCGAGCGCCCCACTCGTGGTCGACAGCGCGTTGGCCGTGACCAACTCGGCTTCGTCGACGACGTGCGGAAGTCCCGTCGAGAGGGCGGACAGGACGAATCGATTAACGGAGACGACGGCCAGGGCGGTGATGTAGAACAGCTCGCCGTGCACCCTGCCGGCGATCTCGGCGGCCACGGCCAGGACGGCGAATGCCCGGACGAGGTTGGCCGCTGTGAGCACCCGCTGGCGCCACCAGCGGTCGAGCAGGACTCCGGCAAAGGGGCCGATGAAGGAGTAGGGAAGCAGCACTACGGCGAATCCGGCCGCCACATCGCTGGCCTTCGCCTGGTGTTCCGGGCTGAACAGCACCGCTCCGGCGAGCGAGGCTTGAAACACCCCGTCGCCGAACTGTCCGGCCAGGCGAGTCGCGTAAAGACGGCGAAACCCGGCGTGGCTCAATGCCCGGCGCAGGTGGCCTCGCGGCAGACCGCCTCCCCGCAGCATCTGTCAGACGCTACGGCCAACGCCTAAGCTGAGCGGGTGTCGGCCTCGGGGGACGGTCTCGAGCGGTGGTCCGCGTTGGCGCCGTCGGCGGGAAGATTGCTGGTCGCCGCCACGGTCCTGACCGAGGAGACCTTCCGCCGGTCGGTTGTCTATCTGCTCGAACATGACGCCGGCGGCACTGTCGGTGTGGTGCTCAACCGACCGAGCCGGACACCCGTCGGCCACGTGCTGCCGGCTTGGCATGACGTGGTGAGCGATCCGGGCGTCGTGTTCACCGGGGGACCGGTGCAGCCGGACGGGGCCCTGTGCCTTGGCCTCTCGGTGGAGGTGCCGGCCGAGCACCCGGCCGGCACATTCGGCGAGTCCGGCGGTCTGCGGCAGGTCACCGACGGCTTGTGCACGGTCGACCTCGACGGCGACGTGGAGCAGCTTTCGGCGATGACCACGGGCCTGCGCGTGTTCGCCGGCCATTCTGGCTGGGCGGGCGGTCAGCTGGAACGAGAGCTGGCCGAAGGGTCTTGGTTTGTCGTCGAGGGCTCGCCGGCCGATGTTTTCAGCGAATCCCCTGACCAGCTGTGGCGCGCGGTCCTGGCGCGGCAGCCGTTGCCGCTGAGGATGCTGGCCACCTATCCGGACGACCCGTCCCGAAACTAGGCCTAGAACTGCGTTGGCCCCCCAGCAAGGGCTCGCGCGGCGAGTCGCTGCTAGGGGGCCAACGGCAAGGGCGTGGTCAGCGCTCGACGGTGCCTGCGATGAACGCCTCGACCGCGTCGCGAGCCTCGTCGTCGAAGTACTGCACGGGTGGCGACTTCATGAAGTACGACGACGCCGACAGGATCGGGCCTCCGATGCCGCGGTCCTTCGCGATCTTCGCGCAGCGCAGCGCGTCGATGATGACGCCGGCCGAGTTGGGGGAGTCCCAGACCTCGAGCTTGTATTCGAGGTTCAGGGGCACGTCGCCGAACGCCTTGCCCTCGAGCCGGACGTAGGCCCACTTGCGGTCGTCCAGCCAGGCCACGTAGTCCGACGGGCCGATGTGGACGTTGCGCTTGCCAAGGTCGCGATCGGGGATCTGCGACGTGACGGCGTTCGTCTTGCTGATCTTCTTGGACTCGAGCCGGTCGCGCTCCAGCATGTTCATGAAGTCCATGTTGCCGCCGACGTTGAGCTGCATAGTGCGCTGCAGCTCCACACCGCGGTCTTCGAAGAGCTTGGCGAGCACCCGGTGGGTGATCGTCGCGCCGACCTGGGACTTGATGTCGTCGCCGACGATCGGCACCCCAGCCTCTTCGAACTTCTTGGCCCACTCGGGCGTGCCGGCGATGAATACGGGCAGCGCGTTCACGAAGGCGACCTTGGCGTCGATGGCGCACTGCGCGTAGAAGCGCGCGGCGTCCTCGGAGCCGACGGGCAGGTAGCAGATCAGAACGTCGACCTCGGCCTCGCGAAGCGCGGCGACCACGTCGACCGGCTCGGCGTCCGACTCCTCGATCGTCTCGCGGTAGTACTTGCCGAGGCCGTCGAGCGTGTGCCCGCGCTGCACCGGGACGTTCAGCGGCGGGACGTCGCAGATCTTGATGGTGTTGTTCTCGCTCGCCCCGATCGCCTCGGAGAGATCGGTGCCGACTTTCTTCGCATCGACGTCGAAGGCGACCACGAACTCGATGTCGCTGACGTGGTACGGCCCGAACTTGACGTGCATCAGCCCGGGGACCTTCGAGTCGGCCCGAGCGTCGGCGTAGTAATGGACGCCCTGCACGAGCGAGGCCGCGCAGTTGCCGACTCCGACGATTCCAACGCGGATCTTCGAACCCATCAGGGCTCCTCCTTCAGTCTTCACGGGATGTGAGTAGGTCTTACTTGCCGTTCTCGAGTCGTTCGGTCGCTATCAGTTCCTCGAGCCAGCGCACCTCGCGGTCCACCGACTCCAGGCCGTGCTCATACAACTCCTGGGTGTAGCGATCGAGCCGTCCGCGGGAGCGTCCAAGCGCCTCTCGCTGTTCCTGCACCCGGCGTCGCCGGCCCTCGAGGACCTGAAGCCGGATGTCGGAGCGGGTCTGGGCGAAGAACGCCAGCCGCGCCCCGAAGCCCTCTTCGTCGAAGGCGTCAGGACCCACTTCGCCGAGCAGCTCGGCGAAGTGCTCCTTACCCTCGGCGGTGAGCCGGTACACCCGCTTGCCGCGGCGTGACCGTGCTCCGTCGAGTGCGCCGAGTGGAGCTTCCTCAGTGATCCAGCCGGCTTCGGACAGGCGGCGCAGCGTCGGGTAGAGCGACCCGTAGGAAAATGCCCGGAAGCTGCCGAGCAAATCGTGAAGCCGCTTGCGAAGCTCGTAACCGTGCATCGGCGACTCGTTGAGCAGGCCGAGGACCGCGATTTCGAGCATGGTCACCGCCCCGGCTGATCGAACGACAGGGGCGCATGTCTCGCCCCGATGTATCAGCACGATACATGAGCGTCTGGCGAAGATGTCAAACGCGCCACGCCGAGATGGACGGCAGCTGAACGGTCTCACACCCTGTGGGGGCGATGAACGATCACCACGCCACGCGCCGACGCGCCGGTAACGTCGCTCGTGATGAGCGCATCAAGCAACGGCAACCCAGCCAGCAAGGGCCTTCTGGCCAAGTGGCGGGCACGCCGCGTCCGTAAGAAGCGCAGGCTGGCCGCGATGTCACGCAGGAAGCGGATCTGGCGCCGGATAGGCCTTGTCGCGACCGGGTTGTTGGGCGTGGTCGCGTTACTCGTCGCCGCCACCGCGTTCGCTTTCTACCAGGTCTCGAACGTTCCGCGGCCTGAGGACATCCCCCAGAAGCAGGTCGCGACCATCGAGTTCGCGGATGGATCCACGCTGGCGCGCATCGGTCCGGTCGACCGCACGATAGTGCCGCTGTCGCAGGTCTCGGATCAGGTCAAATGGGCGGTCCTGGCCGCCGAGGACCGGAACTTCTATTCCGAACCCGGCGTGTCGGTCAAAGGCACGGTCCGCGCCGCGTTGTCCGACCTCACCGGCGGCAACACGCAGGGCGGGTCCGGCATCACCCAGCAGTACGTCAAGAACGCCTACCTGTCGTCGGCGCAGACGCTGAGCCGCAAGTTCAAGGAACTGGCCATCGCGGTCAAGCTCAGCCGCGAGTACTCGAAGGACCAGATCCTGGAGTTCTACCTGAACACCGTCTACTTCGGACGGGGCGCGTACGGCATCGAAGCGGCGGCCGAGGTTTTCTTCAACACGACCGCGGCGAAACTCGACACCGCTCAGGCCGCATTGCTGGCCGGCATGCTCCAGGCTCCGACCTACTACGACCCGTCGACCAACGTCTCGGGCGCGACAACGCGGTGGAACTACGTGCTCGACGGGATGGTGACGACCAAACATCTGTCGGCCGCTGCCCGGACTGCCTTGACCTTCCCCCCGACGGCGGACGCCAAAGCCGGCAACGGCCTGGGAGTCGTCGGCCCCGACTCCCGAGGCCTGATCGTCCAGCGAGTCCTGGCCGAACTGGAGGCGACCGACGGCATCAGCGAGGACGAGATCTACTCCAAGGGGCTGATCATCAAGACGACGATCGATCCCACCGCCCAAGTCGCAGCGGAGAGCGCTATCTCGACGACCTTCGCCAACCTGACGGCCAAGCAGCAGAACATCAAGAACTCGCTCACGGCCGTGAACCCGGCAACGGGCGCCGTGCTCGCCTACTACGGCGGGGCGAGCGGCTCGGGTTACGACTACGCCAACGGCTGTCGCCCGGCCGGCTCGTCGTTCAAGCCGTACACGCTGGCTACCGCATTGAGCCAGACGCTGCAGAACAAGCAACCCGGCTACACGATCAAGTCCCTGTTCAACGGCAGCCAAACCGTCGTCATCGACGGCACGCCGATCTCGAACGACCCGTCCGACAAGGGGTATTCGGGCATCACCCCGCTCGACTTCGCCATGAAGGTGTCGTTGAACACCACGTTCGATGGCCTGGCCTATGCCGTTGGCCCTTCCAACGTGGCGGCTACCGCGCACGCAGCCGGAATCCCGGCCACGTGCGGCGGTCAGAAGACGCTGCAGGACGCGGACGGGACGACCAGCTTCGGGATCGGAATCGGCGACTATCCGGTCCACCCCCTGGATCAGGCCGTCGGGTTCGCGACGCTCGAAAACGGCGGTGTCTTGCACAACGCCTACTTCGTCAGCCAGGTGACGACCAGGCAGGGCAGCGTCCTGTACACGCACAAGGACGCGGCCAAGCAGGCGATCGACTCCCGGGTCGCCAACGACGTGACCCTCACGCTCGAACCGGTCGCCAGCTTCTCGAGCGTGGCACTGGCCGGTGGACGGGCGTCGGCCTCGAAGACGGGGACGGTCGGCATCGAGGCCTCGAGCGGGGCGCCGCCATCCGCGGTCGGGCAGAACAGCGACGCCTGGATGGTCGGTTTCACGCCCCAGGTGAGCGCGTCGGTCTGGGTTGGCAGCGGCAGCAGCACTGCGCCGGTCTACGACGCGGCCGGCCGCGAGGAATACGGCCGCGACCTGCCTGGCCGGACCTGGAAGCTGTTCATGGACACCTACCTGGCGAAGGCCCCGAAGGCTCCGCTGCCGACCAAGCAACTGATCACCGGTTTCCCGGGAGCGTCGGCGAGCGTGTCGGCAACGCCGTCTACGACTACCCCGACGACGAGCGCGCCGCCGAGCAGCAGCGTCGCTCCTGCGCCGGGCGCCTCTTCGACGCCGCCGCCCAGCACCTCCTCGACCCCACCAGCTCCTCCGACGAGAACTACCCCAGCGCCGCCGACGTCGTCCTCGTCGGCCGGCCCGATCGTCAACTCGATCAGCCCGTCCGGCTGAATCTCGGGCACCGCCGGGGTCCGGGCGGGCGTGCGAAAATGCGCGGGTGAGCCGGCCCCCCGTCGTCGACAACCCTGAGGGCTACGACGTCCCGCTGAGTTGGCGTGACGAGACGGTCGCCCGCGCGAGCTTCTTCATCGGCGGAGTCTGGGGCAAGTTCGCCGCAGGAGGCGACCGCCGGGTTACGCCGATGCGGGTCGTCCTGGGCCTGAGCTGTCTGACCTTCGTCCTCGCCTATGTGCAGAAGTCGCCGTGCGCCGACGGCGTCTGGACCGGCAACAAGCAGTACACCCACGTCTGCTACTCAGACGTGGTTCCGTTGTGGAGCGACGAGCGGCTCGACGTCGGGAACGTGCCCTATCGGGACAACGCGGTCGAGTACCCCGTGTTGGTCGGAGCGTTCATGTGGCTGACGACCGGTCTGACTCGCGCCGGGCAGCACGTGCTCACGGGTCCCAGCACCATCGAGCTCTTCGGCGGCCTCACCTGCTTGCTCCTCGCGGTGTGCGGGCTGATGGCAGTGGCGGGCACCGTCGGCGCCGCCGGACGCCGGCCCTACGACGCCGCGTTGTTCGCGCTGTCCCCGCTGCTCGTGTTCCACGCGTTCTCCAACTGGGACCTGATCGCGATGGCCTTCGCCAGTTGCGCCTTGTGGGCCTGGGCGCGCGAGAAACCAGTGGCGGCGGGCGTGCTGATCGGGCTGGGAACCGCGGCGAAGCTCTACCCGGTCTTCCTGCTGCTACCGATCCTGGTGCTTGCTTGGCGAACGGGGCGATGGCGAGAAGCGGTCTGGTGCGCGGCGTCCGCGGTCCTCAGCTGGGCGGCGGTGAACGTCCCGATCGCGTTCGGCTACTACGACGGATGGCGCGAGTTCTACGCCTTCAGCGCCTCACGAGGCACCGAGGCGAGCACCTTCTGGTACATGGGCCACTACGTGGCCACCGTGGCGATCCCCAACGGGTGGGACGCCGGCTACCCACGGGACTGGGTGCCGCCGAGCTTCCTGGTGGCCCTAGCGTGCGCGGCCGCCCTGGGGTTCGTGGTCTGGCTCGCCCTGTCGGCGCCGGTTCGTCCGCGAGTCGCCCAGCTGGCCTTCCTGGCGGTGTTCGCCTTCCTGATCTCGACGAAGGTGTGGAGCCCGCAGTACTCGTTGTGGTTGGTGCCGCTGGCCGCCCTGGCGCGGCCACGCTGGCGGTTCAACATCTTGTGGCAGTTCAGCGAGGTCGCCGTCTGGGTCGCGACGCTGCTGCTGCTGCTCGGCTACACCGACTCCGACCGCGGCATCGACTACGGGTGGTTGATGCTCGTCCTGCTGATCCGCGACGGGTTCTTGATCGCGATGTCCGCGCTGATCATTCGGGAGATGTGGCGGCCCGATCTTGACGTCGTCCGCCAGAGCGGCTTGGACGACCCGGGTGGGGGGGTGTTCGACGGCCTGCCGGACGATCCCCGCTTCTCGTCGCCCGGCCGCCACGCCGCCGTATCGGATCATGCCGAGGTCCGCGGACCGAGCCATGATCGCGAGGAGTCGGCGGGCGACGTCAGGGGTTGAGGCGTTCGCGCAGGAACTCCACGTCCGCTGCCTGAGCGTCCGGCCCCCCGGGCGTCTCGACGAGGACATCGCAGGCGGCCAGCCGGCACACCTCGGCGATCAGTTCGGCATCGATGGTTCCGTCCGCGAAGTTCGCGTGCCGGTCGGCTCCGGAGTCGAACGAGTCCCGGCTGTTGTTGGCGTGCACCAGGTCGATCCGCCCGGTGATCGCAAGAACGCGTTCGACGACGCCGACCAGATCCTCGCCGCCGGCGTGGGCGTGGCACGTGTCGAGGCAGAATCCGGCGTCGAACTCCCCGACGGCGTCCCAGAGCATGGCCAGCCGATCGAAACGCCGCGCGACCGCATTGCCTCCGCCGGCCGTGTTCTCGATCAGGATGGGCAACGCGAAGCCGCCTTCGTCAGCTTGCCGGGCGAACGTCTTGCGCCAGTTTTCGACGCCGATCACCGGATCGTCGGCCGCATTGAGGTGTCCGCCGTGCACGATGAGGCCCTTAGCGCCGATGGCCGCCGCGGCGCTCGCATGCTGCCCGAGCAGCTTTCGGCTCGGGATGCGGATGCGGTTGTTCGTGGTGGCGACGTTGAGCACGTACGGGGCGTGGATGTAGATCGTCAGGTCGCTGTCGAGGATGGCGGCGGCCTGTTCGTGCTCCTCGGGCGCCTTCCATCCTTGCGGATCGGCCAGGAAGAACTGGGCGATGTCGGCTCCGGTCTCCTTGGCCGCGGACAATGGGGCGACCGAATCGACATGCGCGCCGACGAGGGGCGGGAGGGTGCTGTCAGCCATCCTCCGAGGCTAGCGATTCGGTTGTCGCCCGCTTCCGGCTCCGCCAGCTTCCGGTCGATTCGGTTCTGACCGCTTCCGGTCGATTCGGCTCTGACCGCTTCCGGTCGATTCGGCTCTGGTCGCTTCGCCGGGTACTCTGGAGGAGTTTGGCGCTCGCCACCGGCCGGCGTCACCTCCTGCCGCGGACAGTCCGTGGCCGATGAGTCCATAGGAGGCTGTGTTCTGTGAGCACATCCCTGCGTCACTACGAAGTGATGGTCATTCTCGACCCCAATCTCGAGGAGCGCACTATCGCGCCCTCGCTGGACGCCTTCCTCTCGGTCGTCAAGAACGACGGCGGGTCCGTCGACAAGGTCGACATCTGGGGCAAACGGCGGATGGCATTTGAGATCAACAAGCACGCCGAGGGCATCTACGCCGTCATCGACCTTCAGGCGGCGCCGGCTTCGGTGCTCGAACTGGACCGGCAGCTCAACTTGAACGAGTCGGTGCTGCGGACCAAAGTGCTCCGACCGGACGCGCGGTAATCGCGATGGCTGGCGAGACTGTCATCACCGTCGTCGGCAATCTGAC
>Ga0105239_10004883_pt1 | contig 15869 bp, 14 predicted proteins | sample KBSC44metaG_FD_92761 | JGI IMG/M metagenome (GOLD analysis project Ga0105239, IMG submission 92761) | Corn rhizosphere microbial communities from Kellogg Biological Station, Michigan, USA - KBS C4-4 metaG | ecosystem: Host-associated > Plants > Roots > Rhizosphere > Soil | place: Michigan, USA...
CGCGCCAACAGAGGTCAGAGTGACGAGCAGCCCCAGCGCCACGCCAAATAGCACGGTCTCAATCGTGCGTGGCGGGACGTCGCCAAGGTCTTCCTGGGGCGCCGTGCGCGTGACGAAGGGGTAGACAACGATGGCAATCGCGCTCAGGGGAAGTGCAACGACGAGGCCCATCCTGATCCAGCGCCCGAGTACCGCAGTATCGATGTTGAAATAGGCGATGGCCGCAAGCAGCAGCGCAGCGGCCGGAAGACTTCCCGTCGCGAGCCGGAACACGATCGGCCAGTCGACGTGATCGGAAAGATGGTGGCGCCAGCTCCCCGCCGTCTTGGTGATCGAAGCATAGAGCAGGTCGGTACCGACCGCGACTTGCGGGCTGATCCCAAAACTCGAGATCAGTAGAGGTGTCATCAGCGAGCCGCCGCCGACGCCGGTCAGGCCGACGAGAAAGCCGACGCTTGCGCCAGCCGCAACGAGCGGCAGCAAGGCGACTGCCGAGCTCAAGTCACCCATGCCTGGAAAGCCTCCCCTTGCGGCGAGCCTCGCGCCCCTTTGAAGAGCCTTGGTTAGGTCGCTTCGATTATAGACGGCCTAGAGCTCGATCAGAACCGGCACTCCTGCCGAGCGGAGCAGAACGGCAACCTCCTGCGCGCGCCGATTGAATTCGGCTTCATCGGCCGGACTGTCACCGAGATCGGCGCAAACGCCGCGGGCGAGAAGCGCGCGGTTCAGCACGAGCACGTTGTCGCCGACCGCAGGCGCGCCTGCTTGCGCCCATGTTATGACGCCGCCGGCCACGGTGGCACCGTCGATGGCGCTGACCAGGACGAAATTGCCGGTACCCGGAAGGTCGCGGAATAGGTCGATAGCAGTTGCGCGGCCGAGCAGAACGCGGCAATCGGCGATGTCATTGACGCCACAAGCATGCGCTGGAGTGGAGGCAAGCGTCTCGAAATCGACCAGCGCCGAGACGCTAATGCTGGTGACGGGCGTGAGGTCGGTCGCGGTCCGAAGCAGATAGCCTGCCTCGGGATCGAACGGCGTCTCGGAGAGCCACACCAGCCGCGCCTCGATGACGTCGGCATTGACAGGGCGCCGTGCGGTTTCGGACAGAACCGCACCGCGGGAAATATCGAGGTCGGTGTCGAGTACGAGCGTGACGGCATCGCCCTTCGAGGCAACCGGCATGTCGCCGTCCATGCTGGCGATACGGCGCAAGGTAGCGCCAAGACCGCTGCGGGCATCGACGATACGGTCGCCGACCTTGATGCGGCCGGAGGTGACCGTGCCGGCATAGCCGCGGAAGTCGCCGGCGGCGCGCAGCACGAGCTGAACCGGAAGGCGGAACGGCGCGTCGACAAGCTCACCCACGGGATCGACGGCTTCGAGATAATCGAGCAGCGTCGGCCCCGCATACCAAGGCATTGCAGTAGAGCGATAGACGACATTATCTCCCGTGAGCGCAGCAACGGGGATGGTCATGACTTGCACAAAATTGAAGCTTCCGGCCATGGCGAGGAAATCGCGCTCGATATCGCGATAGCGCGCCTCGGACCAGCCGACCGCATCCATCTTGTTGACCGCGAGCACGACCTTCTTGATGCCGACCAGATCGCAGATCGCGGCGTGACGCCGGGTCTGACGCTTGGCGCCATGGCGCGCATCGACCAGGAGAATGGCGATGTCGGCGTGCGAGGCGCCGGTCGCCATGTTGCGTGTGTATTGCTCGTGCCCTGGGGAATCGATGATGATAAAGCGCCGGCCAGGCGTCTCGAAATAGCGCCAAGCGATGTCGATGGTGATGCCCTGCTCGCGCTCGGCCTGGAGGCCGTCGAGCAGCAGACTGAAATCGATCTTCTCGCCGTTGACGGCACGGTTCTGCGAGGCAAGCGCGACTGCCGCGCGCTGATCGTCGGTGACGCCGGCGGCATCCCACAAGAGGCGGCCAATCAGAGTCGACTTGCCATCATCGACCGAGCCGCAGGTGAGCAGCTTGACCAGCGCCCCGGCTTGCGTAGCCCTGACCGTCCTCGGTCCGACCGAAACCTCATCCCTGAGCGCTGCCACATGCATCAGAAATAGCCCTCGCGCTTTTTCATCTCCATGGCGCCCGCCGTGTCATGATCGATCAGACGCCCTGCCCGCTCAGAAACCCGCGCAGCGAGCGTTTCCTCCACGACGGATTCGATGTCGTCGGCGTCGGATTCAATTGCTGCGGTCAGCGGCCAGCAGCCCAGCGTGCGGAACCGCACCTTGCGGAGCACCGGCCGCTTGCCGGGCTCGAAGCGCATGCGCTCGTCGGCCACGACGAGCAGCTGACCGTTGCGCGACACCACCGGCCGCTCGGCGGCGAAATAGAGGGGAACCACGTCGAGCTTCTCCAGCTGGATGTAGCGCCACACGTCGCCTTCGGTCCAATTCGACAGGGGAAAGACGCGCACCGTCTCGCCCTTGCCGAGGCGGCCATTCAGGAGTTGCCACATCTCCGGACGCTGGCGGCGCGGCTCCCAGCGGTGACCTGCGGAGCGGAACGAGAACACCCGTTCCTTGGCGCGCGAACCTTCCTCGTCGCGGCGTGCCCCGCCGAAGGCCGCATCGAAGCCGCCGGTGTCAAGGGCCTGACGCAGCGCAACAGTCTTCATCACGTCGGTATAAACTGAAGGCGGATGGTCGAACGGGTTGATGTTGCGCGCCAAGCCGTCGTGGTTGGTGTGCACGATCAGATCGAGGCCAAAATCGCGCGCCGTCCTGTCGCGGAAAGCGATCATCTCCGGAAACTTCCAAGTCGTATCGACGTGCAGAAGCGGGAAAGGTGGCTTGGCCGGCCAGAAGGTTTTCCGCGCAAGATGCAACAGGACCGTCGAGTCCTTCCCGACGGAGTAAAGCAGCACCGGCGCGCGGAACTGCGCTGCGGCCTCACGGAAGATGTGGATGCTCTCCGCTTCCAGCAGCTTGAGATGGGAGGTAAGCGCGGTCATGCGGCCTTGCCTTCCCGGTTCGGGTTCATGTGCAAGCCACACTCCTTCTTTTCCTCGTGTTCCCACCACCAGCGCCCGGCGCGCGGGTTCTCGCCCGGCTGCACGGCGCGCGTGCACGGCGCGCATCCGATTGAGATGAAGCCGCGAGCATGCAGTGGATTGACGGGGATGTTGTTGGCGGCGATGTAGGCGGTGAGATCCTGCGTGGACCAGTCGACGACGGGATTGACCTTCATGAGCGCGCGTTCCTCGTCCCAGGCGGCGAGAGGCGCGGCTGCCCTCTCGTCGGAATGCTCGCGCCGGATGCCGGTGATCCAGCCTTGCGCGCCCTTAAGCTCGCGGGTCAGAGGCCGCACTTTGCGCACCTCACAGCAGGCCTTGCGGTTCTCGACTGAATTCTTGAAGCCGAACACACCATCGCGTGAGACGAGAGCCTCGACTTCGCTCGCCTCAGGCGCGACCAGGCGGATGCGGATGCCGTAGCGGATTTCGGAAATCTCGACGGTCTCGAGCACCTCGGGAAAGAGACGCCCAGTATCGAGCGTGAACACGTCGATTTCGGCGCCGGATTCGGCGATGGCGTGCAGGATCGCCTGGTCCTCGAGGCCGAGATTGGTGGAGAAGGCGATGCGTCCCTCGATTCTCCGGCGCATCTCCCGGATGCGGTCGGGCAGGTTCTTCACTCTCACGAGACGGAGGTTGAGTTCATCGGCTTCATTCTTGGAGGCATTCCAGCGGAGCGGCTGAGGGTTACGCAAGCCGGGCTGATAGGCATGACGCAGCCGCGTGAGCGCCGCCTTCCAGGTCTCGATCGTCCCTTCGTGGGCGACCTCGGCGGTATCGAAGCCGGAGCGCAACAGGAACGGGGCCAAATCCGGGATCATGTAACCGATGGCTCTGATCTCGCCCTTGAAGCCATGCCGCTCACGTAACAAGACGGCAAGAGAGTAGCCTCGCCCGTCTCCGAAGGCATGAAAGCGAAGCGCGACAACTCCGCCTGCCGCGGCGGCTGCCTCAAGCGCGGCGGCGTCGGCGGTCGGCTCGAGCACCGTTGTCGGCTCGCTGACATTGGCGATGACGGAGCCGGTATGAAGATCAAACAGCGCCATAGAGTGCCTCCTTGAAGGGCGCCGGCCCGATCCTTCGCCACGTGGCGAGGAAGTCCTCGCCGCCGGTGCGATTGGCGAGATAGGTCTCGATGATGGTGTCGATCGCCTGAGGCACGGCCTCGGCCCGGAAGCCGGGGCCTATGATGGTGCCGATCGCGGCGTCATCCTTGGGACTGCCGCCGAGCGAGATCTGGTAAAGCTCAGTACCTTTCTTGTCGACGCCGAGGATGCCGATATTGCCTGCATGGTGATGGCCGCAGGCATTGATGCAGCCCGACATGTTGAGCCTGAGCGGACCGATCAGCTCCTGTCGCTTCGGATCCTCGAACCGCTTGGCGATCTCCTTGGCAATCGGGATCGAGCGCGCATTGGCGAGATTGCAGTAGTCGAGCCCAGGGCAGCAGATCATGTCGCCTAAGAGATCGTTGTTACCAACGGCGAGCCCAACTCTCACGAGCGCGTCATACACCGCAACGAGATCGGCCCGCGCGACATGCGGCAGCACGAGATTCTGGGTGTAGTTGACGCGAAGCTCGTTGTGGCTGTAGCGCTCCGCCAAATCGGCGACCAGTTCCATCTCCTCGGACGTCGCATCGCCGGGCGTGCGGCCGGGCTGCTTCAGCGCGATCACGGCGATGCAGTAGCCGGGCACGCGGTGGGGACGGACATTGTTCTTGAGCCAATTGGCGAACGCGGGATCGGTGATCCGCCGCTGCTCCACCTTCTCGTCCACGATCGGCCCCGGAACGAGATCGGGCGGCGCAAAGTAAGACTGAATCCGGAGAAGCTCCGATTCCGGTAAATCGATCTCGTCCTTGCGTGGCGACGCGGCCCAATCCGCTTCGACTTCCTCGCGGAATTTATCGATGCCGAGCTGATTGACGAGGATCTTGATGCGCGCCTTGTTGAGATTGTCGCGGCGCCCATAGAGATTGTACACGCGCAGGATCGACTCGATGTAGGAGAGCAAGTGCCGCTTCTCCAGGAAGGGGCGAATCTCAAGACCGACATAGGGCGTGCGACCCATGCCGCCGCCGACAAACACGCGGAAGCCATTCTCGCCGTTCGGCCCCTTCACGATTTTCAGCCCGATGTCGTGGAACAAGACGGCGGCACGATCCTCGGCGGCACCGGTGATGGCGAATTTGAATTTGCGCGGCAGCCAGCTGAACTCCGGATGCACGGTCGACCACTGACGGATCACCTCGCACCAAGGACGCGGGTCCTCGAGCTCGTCGACGGCGGCACCAGCGAACGGATCGGCCGTGACGTTGCGGAATGAATTGCCGCTGGTCTGAATGCAATGCATCTCGACATCAGCGAGTGCGTCCAAGATATCCGGCACGTCGACCAGCTTGATCCAATGATACTGGAGATTGGTGCGCGTAGTGAAATGGCCGTAGCCGCGATCCCATTTGCGCCCGATCATGGCGAGCTGGCGAAGTTGCCTTGGGCTGAGCACGCCATAGGGAATGGCGATGCGGAGCATGTAAGCGTGTAGCTGCAGATAGAGCCCGTTGCGTAGGCGCAAGGGACGGAACTCGTCCTCGGTCAGTTGGCCCGCGAGCCTGCGATCGACCTGATCTCTGAACTGGACCACGCGTTCGCGCACGAAAGCGTGGTCGAACTCGTCATAGCGGTACATCGTACCAGTCCTCGGTGAGCGTGGTGCGGTGCGAGGCGCGGATGCGCTCACGCACGGACAGGGCATGGACGCCGCTGTCGTCGACGGCGACTTCCATGGGATAAACGGCGACGACCTTGCGCTCCTTCACGGCCCGCGCGGCGTCGGCCTCGAGCGCCTTGACCTCATCTTCAGTCTCGGCGCGGCGCGCATGCGCAATGTCCTCCGTCCAGCTGCCGTCGGTGGCGAGATAGACGACGATGCCGTCTGTGAGACGGTTGGCTGTGACGACGCTAGGCATAGAGACGCTTGACCTCCTCCAGCGCCAGGATGTCTTCGACCGGGCCGTGGGCCGGAAGACCCGCCACCTCGCCGAAGATGAGGACGGCGGGACTCTTGAGGCCGAGGCGGTCGGGGTTGGCGGCAAGGTCGGCGACGGTCGCGAATACCCGGCGCTCGTCATCGCGGCTTGCGTTCTCAACGGTGATCACGGGAAGCGAGGGGCTGAAGCCCGCCTCGAGCAACTTCTTGGCGATCGCGCCTGCGGTCGAGACGCCCATATAGACGAGCAGCGTGTTCTTGCCGCCAGAGAGCGCGGCAAGATCGAGATGCTTGAAGGAAGGCTCCTCGCCACCGGCCTCATGGCCCGACAGGAAGGTCACGGTGTGGGACACGTCGCGATGGGTGAGCGGGATTTGCAGGCTCGCCGCTGCGGCAATGCCTGCGGTCACACCGGGTACAATCTCGATGGCGATGCCGGCAGCGCGTAGGGCGTCGAGCTCCTCGCCGCCCCTGCCGAAGATGAAAGGATCGCCGCCCTTGAGCCGCACCACCGTGTGTCCGGCGCGCGCTCGCTCGATGAGGAGTTTATTGATCTCTTCCTGCGGCACACTGTGCGCGCTCTTGGCCTTGCCGACCGGAATCAGCTCGGCCTCGCGGCGTGCATGATCGAGCACGCCCTCGCCGACCAGGCGATCATAGAGAATGATGTCGGCGGCTTTGAGCGCACGCACCGCCTTCATGGTGAGAAGCTCGGGGTCGCCGGGGCCAGCGCCGACGAGAAGCACGCGGCCGCGCGCGCGTGGCTTGCCGGCTGCCTCGTCGATCGCATCTGCGATGAGCGCTCTCGCCTTGTCCTCATCGCCTTCGAACATCGCCTCTGCGGCGGCGCCTTCGAACACGGCCTCCCAGAATTTCCGGCGCGGCGGACCTGATGGCAGCCTGTCGGCCACGGGCCCGCGGAACTCCGCTGCGAGTTTGGCGAGCGCATCAAGACGCGGGTGAAGCTCCTGCTCGAGCCAGGCGCGCAGGCGCTGAGCGAGCACTGGTGCGGCACCTGAGGTGCCGATGGCAACCGTGACCTCGCCGCGATCGACGATCGCCGGAAGCGCGAAGGTGCAAAGCTCCGGCCGGTCTGGGACATTGACCGGAACGCCGAGCGCACGGGCGATGGCCGAGACACGCGTATCTTCCTCGTCGTCCCCGGTGGCAGCAATCACGAGAGGCCGGCCGCGCAGTTGATCGATGCCCGGCCGCGCCGGGAGAAGCGATACCAGCTTCTGCTCGGTGAGGGCAGCAAGCTCGGGCACCACTCCGCCTGCAGCGACGTCGACGCTTGCCGCGCGCTTCAACAGAAGCCGCGCCTTCACCGCGGCAAGCTCGCCACCGCCGACCACAAGAGGCGGCTTGCCGTCGAAGCTCATAAGGATGGGGAAGGTCCGCATAGCGTTATCCTCCGACCACCATCCGCTCGGGCGGCGCATCGGCAAGACTCTCAGGCGCAAGCTCGACCTCAAGCCCGTCGAGCTCAGGCGTCATGATGATCTGGCAGCAGAGCCGCGAGCGCTCGTCGACCTGAAATGCGCCATCGAGCATCTCGAGCTCTTCGGCAGAGGGCGGCACGAGCTTGCCGACCCACTCCTCACCGACCCACACATGGCACGTAGCGCAGGCGCAGGCGCCGCCGCACTCGGCCTTGATGGGAATGCCCCAGTCTCGGATCACCTCCATGATTCGCCAGCCCTCCAGGGCTTCGAGCCGGTGTGTCGCGCCGTCTGGCATACGCACGGTGACGAACATGATCAGGCGACCTTGAGCAGGCGTTGCAGCTCCGACGACGAGGTCGTGTACTGGAAACGCAGGACTTTGTCGGGGTGCACATAGCGGTGCGCGGCTTGCGCCATCAGCGCCGCCTCGTGGAATCCGGAGAGGATCAGCTTGAGCTTGCCGGGATACGAATTGATGTCGCCGATGGCGAAAATCCCGGGCATGCTCGTCTCGAACTTCGCGGTGTCCACAGGAATCAGGTTCTCATGCAGGTTGATGCCGAAATCGGCGATCGGCCCAAGCTTCATGGTGAGACCGAAGAAGGGAAGAAGCGCATCGGTTGCGATGTCGAAGGTTGTGCCGTCGGGGCGCTTGACCACGACCGCGTCGAGCTTGCCGTCGCTTCCTTTGAGATCAGACGGCTGGCCGAGCTCGAATTTGACGAGCCCCTTAGCCTCGAGCGCGCGCATCTTGTTCACGGTGTCCGGCGCGGCGCGGAATTCAGGCCGGCGATGCACCAGCGTCAGTTTCTGCGCAATGGGCGCGAGGTTCACCGTCCAGTCGAGGGCCGAGTCACCGCCCCCGGCGATGACGACGCGCTTACCGCGAAACGCTTCGATTTTGCGCACGGCATAGAACACGCCGGTGCCTTCGTAAGCCTCAATGCCTGGAATGGGCGGGCGCTTTGGCACGAAGCTGCCGCCGCCCGCGGCGATGACGATGACCGGCGCAATCAGCACACGACCCGCGTCGGTGTCGACGCGCCACTTGCCGTCGCTGGTCCGCGTCAATGCCGTAACCATCTCGCCAAGGTGGAACACGGGCTCGATGGGCTTGATTTGCTCGAGCAGCCGGTCCGTCAGCTCCTGCCCGGTGCAGCCCGGAATGCCGGGGATGTCATAGATAGGCTTCTCGGGATAAAGCTCCGCGCATTGGCCGCCGGGCTTGTCGAGAATGTCGATGACGTGAGCCTTGAGCCTTGCCAGCCCAAGCTGAAACACGGCAAACAGACCCACGGGGCCTGCGCCAATAACCACTACGTCGGTGGAAGCCTCGTTGGCCTGCATCGCTCGCCTGCCGAAAAATGGTCCACTTAATATGGGGAGTGTAATGAAAATCCATTCTCCCAGAAAGGCAATGACCCGGAAAAGAAGAAAAATGGTTCCTGTGGAGCCGAAACAGTAGAATTTTTTTCTGTTTCGGGCACCATGCGGAATGCCGCGGTTAGGCAGCTCCTGGAAAACGGAAAATCGTTGCTCAGCCTATGGTGCGGGGTGCGCTGCTTTGCCCGCCCGGGGGCGGCTAGAGTCGTTCTTGACCAGCGCGTCCCTGATCTCCTGAAGCAATTCCACCTCGCGCGAAGGCGGCGGCTCGGTCGCTGGCTGTTCCTCCTGCTTGCGGCGGAGCTGGTTCATGGCCTTGACCACCATGAACAGGACGAAGGCGACGATGGTGAAGCTGATCACGCTATTGATGAACAGGCCGAAATTCATGGTCGGGGCCCCGGCTTGCCTCGCCTGGGCAAGCGAATCGTAATGCTCCCCGTTCAGGGCGACGAACATGTTGGAGAAATCCATGCCGCCGGTGATGACGCCAATCGGCGGCATGATGATGTCGTCGACGAGCGATTTTACGATGGTTGAGAAGGCCGCGCCGATGATGATGCCGACCGCCATATCGACGACGTTGCCCCTGAGCGCGAATTCTTTGAATTCCTTCAGCATCGGCGCCCTCCTGTGAGCTGCCTGCGAAGCCAGTCACTACCATGCCACCTTTGAACGCCTATGGTGCTACCGAGTTTGCAACAAAGCCGCGACCTGATAACTCCTTGGCAAGCCTCTAAGGCAGGGGGAAGCGAAGTGGCGTCAGAGGCTCCCTTGAGCGACCGTCCGGCGCGCGACCGGCATCAGCTCCGCACCCTCCTTCTCGCCATCGCGATCCTGTCGACGGTTCTCCTCGCCGCCTTTCTCGCCATCGGCGCCGCGACATGGCTCAACCAGTATGGATTTCTGCACTTCCCGCTTGGCTTCTATCTGCTCGCGCAAGGGCTGCTCATCTTCATCGTGGTGGCGACATTCTGGTTCATCCGCCTACAGGATCGGCTCGACCAGACGCGTAGCGAAAACGAGGAGCTCGGCTAGGCGATGAGCGTTCACTCGCGGCCGCGCACGTCGAACCCGCATCTCGGCGCCTATTACGGGATCATCACCAGCGCGTTCGTGTCGCTCATACTCATGCTCGCCATGTTCGAGCAGCTCGGGGTTCGCCAGACACTGCTCGCTGAAATTATGCTGCTCGCACCGCTTGCGCTCTATCTTCTCATCGCCGTCGGCTCGCGTACGCTAAACGTCGAGGACTTCTTCTGCTCCGGCCGTAGAGTGCCGCCGCTGTTCAACGGCTTCGTTCTCGCCGCGACTGCTGTCGGGGGCGTTGGCGTGCTCGCCTATACCGGCACCGTATTCTTCCTCGGCTTCGATGCCCTGGCGATCGGGCTCGGCTGGACCGCCGGCATGCTCATCGGCGGCGTTCTGTTCGTGCCCTATCTGCGCAAGGCAGGTTCCTACACGCTGCCGACTTTCTTCGGCCATCGCTTCCGTTCGCGCACGGTCCGCATGACGGTCGGCGTGATGCTGCTGCCGCCGGCTGCACTGCTGCTTGCCGCCGAGATGAAGGTCGCCGCTCTCATTGCCGTTCTCTTCCTCCCGGTCTCGTTCTCGCTCAGTGTCATCATGATCGCGGTGCTCATCGCCATAACGGCGATCCTCGGCGGCATGCGTTCCGTTACCTGGACAGGAAGCGCGGAGCTCATCGTCGGCGCCATCGGCCTTGTCGTGGTGGTGACAACTGTGTCGATCATGCTCACCAATATTCCGGCGCCGCAGCTCACCTACGCCGAGATGCTCTCGCCGTTGCACGATGCTGAGATCACCGCAGGCCTCACGCCAGTGCAGCCTGATGTGGCCGCATCTCCCTTACCCGCGCCCGCCCCCACGGCGAGCAGCAAGCCGTTCCAACAGTCCTTCGGTTCCCTACGGGAGTTGGATTTCGCAACGTTGTTCCTTTGCCTTGCTCTAGGTACCGCCTCTTTGCCGAGCCTTCTCACCCGAAGCGGCGTGACACGTTCGATTTCCGACCAGCGGCGATCGACGGCGTGGGGAGTGATGCTCGTCGCGCTGTTCGTAATGACCGCGCCGGCGATGGCCGCGTTCGCCAAGCTTATCCTCTTCAAGGGCATTACCCTCGCTCCTGCTTCGGACCTGCCTTCTTGGTTCACCGCACTTAGCCAGCAGCATCTCATCCAGGCTGGCGACGCCAACGGCGATGGCGCGATCGGCGCGCAAGAGCTGCTCGTCCCGCGCGACGGCATCGCTCTTGCGCTCCCGGCCGCGGCCGAGCTTCCCTACGTGCTGAGTGTGGTGATGGCCGCAGCCGCTATCGCGATTGCACTGTCTGCAGCAACCTCACACCTCTTCACCCTAGGCGCTAGCCTTGCCGAGGACGTTTACCGTGTGCTCGACCGGCGGCAGACGCTGCCGCGGCTCGGCGCGGCTTGGGCTGCCATTGCGGCCGCGGCCCTTGCCGCAGCCATGTTCCTAGTGATCGCCGACGTCGATCCACTCCGCGCGGCTCTGACCGCGTTTGCCTTTGCTGCCTCGACCTTCTTCCCCGCCCTGCTGCTCGCAATATGGTGGCCGCGCTGCACGGTTGCCGGAGCGCTCGCCGCAATGGGTATGGGATTCGGCGTCATGGTCGTTGAAGTCGTTTTGGACGGCGGCTTCGCCGCCGGACAGACCATGCCCACTCCCGTCGCGAGCCTGGCCGGCATTGCTCTCGGCCTCGTTGCGGGCGTGGCCATAAGTCTTTATTGGCGGACTTCGTCCAAGGCCGAACTGACCTATTGCGAAGACATGCGCAATCCGGATGGCGAGGCGATTTATGATCGCGCACAGCAGCGCGCCGCCGCCGCGGCAGCGGGGGGTCCGTCCGCCCCTGCGGTTCCTGCCGTCTCGGCCTCGTGAGCCTGCCGGAGAGCACGCCATGGACAACCAGCTTGCACCGAAGCACACGAGGCTCACGCTCTACCCTGAGATCGTCCCGTACCGGACGGGCAGGCTCAAGGTCTCCGACCTGCACGAGATCTATTTCGAGGAATGCGGCTCGCCGATCGGCAAGCCCGCCGTGTTGCTGCATGGCGGCCCGGGCGGCGGCATTAACCCGGTGATGCGGCGCTATCACGATCCGCGCACTTACCGCATCATCCTGTTCGACCAGCGGGGCTGCGGGCGCTCGACGCCGCACGCTTCGCTGGAAGAAAACACCACCTGGGACCTCGTCGATGACATCGAGCGGCTGCGCCAGCACCTCGCCATCGAGCGCTGGCAGGTGTTCGGCGGCTCGTGGGGCTCGACCTTGGCGCTCGCCTATGCCGAGACTTACCCCGAGAGAGTGACCGAGCTAGTGCTCAGAGGCATCTTCACCTTGCGGCGCTCGGAGCTCGAATGGTTCTACCAGGAGGGATCGAGCTGGATTTTTCCCGACGCATTCGAGGATTACGTCCGCGTAATCCCGGAGGACGAGCGTGGCGACATGATCGCAGCCTTTCACCGGCGCCTCACCCATGCCGATCCAGCAGTGCAGATCGAAGCGGCGCGCGCCTGGAGCGCATGGGAGGGTAAGACTTTGTCTCTGTTGCCCGATGCCGAGCGGGTGCGACGTTTCTCCGAAGACCACTATGCGCTCGCCTTCGCCCGGATCGAGTGCCACTACTTCCTCAATCGAGGTTTCTTCGCGAGCGACGACCAACTCATCGAGGACGCGCACCGCTTGAGCGGTATTCCAGGTGTCATCGTGCACGGTCGCTACGACGTGGTAACCCCTGTCAAGATCGCCTTCGATCTTGCCCGCGCATGGCCCGAGGCCAAGCTCCGAGTGGTGCGAGACGCGGGCCATGCCATGACAGAGCCCGGCATTGTGCACGAGCTCGTGGCGGCGACCAAGGAATTCGCCAAGTAAATCCCGTTAGGACTGTGCCGAATGGCCGATGAAATTGAGCGCGATGCTGCGCCGATGCGGCGCGGTGCGGTGCTCGATCAGATAAATGCCCTGCCAAGTCCCGAGCACCATGCGTCCATCCCTGACCGGGATGGACAGGCTGACGGCGGTCAACATTGCCTTGATGTGGCTTGGCATGTCGTCTGGTCCTTCCTCCTGGTGGGCATAGTGGCGGCTCTCCGGTGCGAAGCGCTCTAGGGCATCGAGCAGGTCGACGCGGACATTAGGATCAGCGTTCTCTTGAATGGTGAGTGAGGCCGAGGTGTGCCGCACGAACAGGGTCAAGAGGCCGCTCTCGGCTGGAATGGACTCCAGCCAGCGAGAAAGATCGCGGGTGATTTCGGTGAAGCCTTTGCCGTGCGTCGCAAGAGTTAGCTCGTCACTCGCCTGCGTCCACTCAGCCATGACCTAAAAACTCTGTTGCCATGGGGTCATACCGCATGGTGGTCCGTCCGCCTCAGGATGACAAGCGCAGCGCTTCCCGCCGAGCACGCAACACCGCGCTGTCCCACGATAGAGCGGTACTTAACGCAAAATTTACTCTGACTTGCCACGCTCGTTTCGACCGCGTCGTCGCGCGTCTTCACGGACCGGTCCCTCGTCTGGGCGCGAGGTGGCGGCGTCACTCGCCATGGGGAACGGGATGGTTTCGGAGGCTAGTTGGCAAAGGAGCGGCGCCGCTAGGCAGAGCGGCGCGCCCTCTGCGCAGCGCCCCCTAGATCAATACTCGATCGAGAGCCTGCTGCGCCGGCTCGTGTCCAGGATTGAGGAGAACGAGCGCCGCTACGGAAGAGCGCTCGATGAGCTGCACACAAGGCTCGATCACCTGTCGCAGACCACTGAGACTGCGCGCGCACGCAGCGCCAGGGACGATAGCGATACGCTTGACCGCCTGCACGATCAGGTGAGCAAGCTTGCGCGGCGGCTCGAGCAGGAAGCATCGAGCCCCCTCGACGATTTTGAGCGCCTCGGCAAGGCTTTGTCGAGCGGGATGGACTACGGCACCGGCGCGAGCGGCTTGGGCTTGGGCGCGGCAGAAGAGCTTTCGCGGCCTCCGCTCGAGACTCCAGTTGAATCCGAGCCGCCGTTCAGCTTCTGGGTTCCCGACCCTCTCTATTCAACACCCCAAATGCAGTCCGCCGGCAAAATCAGCTCGGCGAGCGAAGACCGCGATTTGGACAAGCGCCTCATCGATGTCGCGCATCGGCTCGAACGCTCGATCGAGACCACCATGTCGACGGCCGTGCTCGAAGCCTTGAATGCGCGGCTCGACGAGATCGGCAATCAGATCAACCAGGCCCTGCTGCGCACGCCCAAATTCCCGAGCTTCGAGCCGCTAGAGCTGCAAATTTCAGACCTCGCCCAAAAGCTTGCCCGAACCGAGGAGCAGTTCGCGCGGATCGGCTCGATCGAGAGCGAGCTGCATGGCCTGATCGCCCGCGTCGACGCCTCGCCGAACGACGTCGAGGAGGTCATCGGCCGAGTGGCTGGCGAAGCCGCCCGGATCGCCGCGGCAGAAGTAAAACAGAGCACCGCAGAGCGCCTCGATGCCATGCATCGCGACCTGATGGCGATGAACGACCGTACCCTGGCGAGCGACGATCGCCTGACGAGCTCGATCGCGGCGGTGCAGGAGTCGCTGAAGCAGCTCGCGCAGCAGGTGGAGAAGAGCGCCGCTCAGCCTCAGCAGCTCTCGCGACCTCGCCCCGCCTTCGCAGAGCGGATGCGCGATGAAGCCGAGCGCGGCCAGACGGCGCAGCGGGAGCACCCCGCAAACCGTCCACTCGCCGAGCTTCGCACCGACAAAGCCCTGGCGCACGAAGGTGACGGCGGCGCGAGCATGGCCGAGACCCCTGCGAAACCCAAGACATTGCGCACCAAGCTCACGCCTGCCGGGCGCCCTAAGCCTTCGAGACCGTTGGACGAGGCCGTTGACCTCGACGCATCAATACCGCGCAGTCCAGTTCCCCACGCCGGGCACGAGGAAAAGTTCGAGACGCCTGCCGATCTCATTGCGGCGGCACGGCGCGCGGCGCGTAAGGAGGAAACGAAAATCGGCGCGGCACGCGCCGGTTCCGCCACAGCCGATCTTCTCAGCGAGATCTCAGCCAGGCCCGAGCAACCGCTGATGCAGAGACGGTCTTTGCTTATCGTTGCTGCGGCCATCCTGCTCGCGATCAGCGCGGCATTTCTTTACGAGCGCTTGCAGTCGAAACCGGAGCCCGTGCTTCTCCCGCCGGCAATTCAGCAGAGCGCTCCGTCACCGGAGACGCCGCCCGCCCAATCCGAGTCTTGGGCGCCTCTCCCGCAACAGCCGGAAAGACCCGACAAAAACGCGGAAAACGACGCCGATACCGGCAATTTCACCGAGATCACCAAATCGTCGTATCGGACGGCGCCGACGAGCGAAGACCCTGTGGGGCCCCAAAACGCCGCACTTGGGCTCGGAGTTTCTCTGCCCCCTGGCATCGTCTTCTCGGTGGAAGACCCGAGCAACTCTCAGGCGGCACGCGCGGAGGCGGCGCCAAGCCCCGCTCCCTCTGCAGGAGAAGGTGCTTTTCTAGGTCAAGGAGATAAACCCGCGAGATCAATTTATTGAGTATTGTCTCATGCTTTGCCTGAGTACCTAGGTTGCATTTAGGTAGCTGTTCACAGGTTCAAATCCAGGGCCAGATTTGCTCAAGAACGTACCAAGTGGGAGCTGAGACGACACGCCTAGATTGGCTGCGGGGGCTCGCAGCCACCTATACCGAACACGGCTCCATCACATCCGAGAAGGCCGGAAATAGGTCCAAATCAGGGCTCGAAGCCACCTATACCGAACGCGGGTCCATTACGAGCGAAACGCCCAAAATAGGTCCAAATCCCGGGCCTGAAACCACCGAGAATTGACCCTGCCGCCAATTCCCATCTGAGACGGAGCGGTCTCGAAAATCGGACACCCTCTCCGCCAATACTTTGTTATTTTCCAATTTGTTGGTTGAGCCATGAGCTTAGACGGGTTTTAACAAAAGCCCACGCACGATGGGATTTGCAAACCAATTGCAAACCTCAAGCGTCACG
>Ga0105239_10004884_pt1 | contig 15866 bp, 15 predicted proteins | sample KBSC44metaG_FD_92761 | JGI IMG/M metagenome (GOLD analysis project Ga0105239, IMG submission 92761) | Corn rhizosphere microbial communities from Kellogg Biological Station, Michigan, USA - KBS C4-4 metaG | ecosystem: Host-associated > Plants > Roots > Rhizosphere > Soil | place: Michigan, USA...
GCTGTCCATCTTGTGGTCGAAGTCGCAGACGTAGCACCAGTCGGCCATCAGTACCGAGTCGCCCAACTCGATGTCGAGGTAGGTGTTGATGACGTTGTCGCGGCCGAGCACCACCTTGTCGCCAATGCGCAGCGAGCCCTCGTGGCACCGGATGGTGTTCTTGTCGCCGATGTGGACCCAGCGGCCGATCTCCATGGTGGACATCTCCGGCGTGGCCTGGATCTCGACGCCCTTGCCGAGGAACACCATGCCGCGCGTGATGATGTGCGGGTTGGCCAGCTTGAACTTCAGCAGGCGGTAGTACCGGACCAGGTACCACGGCGAGTAGGCCTTGTTCGCTATCACCCAGCGCAGCGATGCAGCCGTGAGGAACTTGGCCTGACGTGGGTCGCGCAGCCGGGAGCCTCGCCAGCGAACGTGCATCGGCGAGCCCCACATCGTCGTCATGGCCGGACAGCCTACGCGAGCCCCGCACTGCCCCCGACTAGTCTCGGGACTCGATGCCTGCTCGAGGAATGACCGTGCGCCGGCTGGCTGCCGTCGCCATGACGGCGCTTATCGTCGCCGGTTGCGGAACCACAGACTCCTGGGTCGACGCGCACCCCTCCGACGGTTGGCCTGCGCAGTACGGCGACGCGGCCAACAGCAGCTACGTGTCCGCTGCGGGGGCCGGGAATCTCGCGCCGGACTGGCGACGGTCGGTGAAGGGTGACCTCGGAGCCCAGGTCGCTCTCGGGTCGGGCGGCTACCTTGCCGCGAACGCACAGACGACGGCCGGGTGCTCGCTCATGGTGTGGGAGTCGGCCAATCAGGGCCGCCAGCGCTGGTGCGGCCGATTGTGGCAGGGCGGCGGGCTCTCCGGCCCACTGTTCGACGGCTTCGACAACCTCTACGTCGGGCAGCCCGGCGCCATGCTGTCCTTCCCGCCGACGCAGTGGATCCGGTGGCGGGTTCCGGTGATCGGCCTTCCGTTGACGCCCCGCATCCTGTCGCCCGGCCAGCTGCTCGTGATCACCCACCTCGGTCAGGTGCTGGTGTTCGACGCACACCGCGGCACGGTGATCGGCACGTCCCTCGATCTCGTCGCGGGCGTCGACCCCACCGACGCCCAGCGCGGCCTGCCCGACTGCCAGCAGGGCAAGTCCAGGTGCCCGGTGGCGGCGGCACCCGCGTTCTCCCCCGCGACGAACGTCGTGGTGCTCGGGCTGTGGGAGCCGAATGCCGACGCGCCCGTCGTCGTCGGGCTTCGCTACCGGCCGGGGCAGACGCCTCCGCTGGTGCGCGAGTGGACGAGCACCGCGGTCGGGGGCGGTCCCCTGGCCAGCCCGGTGCTGTCGGCCGACGGCAAGACCGTCTACGTCAACGGCCGCGACGGACGCCTGTGGGCGCTGGACACCGCCGACGGCAAGCCCAAGTGGTCGGTGCCGCTGAATTATCAGCCGCAGACACCGCCGTCGGTGTCCCCCGACGGCCTCGTCGTTGCGGGCGGCGGGCCGGACGCGAAGCTGGTGGCCGTCAAGGACGGCGGCGACCACGGCGACGTGGTGTGGAGCCGCGATGACGTCGCGCCGCTGACGACGTCGAGCCGCGCCGGGGCCGACGTGGCGTACGCGGTGACGCGCGACGGCGAGAAGGGCATGGCGTTGACGGTGTTCGACCCCGCCGATGGCCACACCGTGAACACCTATCCCATGCCCAACGCCACCGGTTTTCCAGTGGGCGTGTCGATCGGCCACGACCGTCGGGTGGTCGCCGCCACCAGCGACGGTCAGGTGTACGCGTTCGCGCCGAACTGAGCCGTCAGGCGATCATCGCGTCGATCGGCCCTCGCGGAACCGACACCTGCAGCGCCCCCGCCGATTCCGGCAGCAGCTCACCCTGGCTGAAGAAGAAGATGATGGCGTCGTTGGTGATGGCGAAGTTCTGGTACTTGGTCGGGTCGAGGCCGACCGCAGGCGAGATCGCCACCGGCTGACCGGACTGCTTGTCCAACTCGCTCTGCACGATTGGGAAGATCACCGGCCACGGGTTGGTCCCCGGCTGGAACAGCGGCCGGATGTTGTCGGAACCGCCGGTGTCGATCTGGATCGGCTTGCGCAGAGTCTGGTCCCAGTTGAACGACTGGTAGAACGTCTGCGGGCGCGCGCCGCCGACGTCCTGGAATGTCTTGAACACCAGCGACTGGGTGCCGCGTGGCGGCACCGCCGAGCTGTACTCGGTGGACGTGGTCTCCAGTTCGTACGGCATGTCGTGCGGCCCGGGCATCTTCGCGACGTTGAGGAATCCGTCGCGGGTCTGCTTGACGTAGTCGAACACCGGCTGGACGTCCGGATAATTGACCGGGTAGCTGATACTCAGCGCGTAAGCGGGATCGGTGGCCTGGATCTGGCACATCTGCGCGCCATCCACCACGCCGGACAAGTCGCCACACTTCGGTGGCGCCGCGGACGCGACGGCGACGCTCGACCAGCCAAGTGCGGTGATCCCCGCAACGGCCAACGCGAGTGTGGGAATGCGCATCTGCTGAGAACCCTCCGCCGGTGAGCGGCACCGGCTGCCGCCCTCGCCACAATACCTGCGACATCAACGAGACGGTCGGCAAACGTAGGCCACCCCACGGCTGCTCGGACCGGTCCCGATTCTGGTGATCACCACCGCCAGCCGCTGGGCACCACGCAGCTTCAGGCGCAGCCGCAACGCGTCGGGGTCGACGTCGACACCACGGACCAGGATCTCGACCGCACCCACGTCGAGATCCGAAAGCGCCTGCCGCAGGCGGCGTTCGCGGTAGTCCAGTTGGTCGAGCACCTCAAAGCCCCGCACCCCGTCGGGCAGGTGATCGCCGGACAGATAGGCGATGTCGGGGTCGAGTTGCCACAGGCCGTGCCGCGCGCCGTACTGCCGTACCAGACCCGCCCGCACGACCGCCCCGTCGGGGTCGACGATCCAACGACCCGCGGGCGCCGTTGCGCAGTCGTCGGGCTCGCGGTCGGTGATCTGCTCGGCGCGGTCGAGGACCGTGGCGCGTCGCGTGACGCCGGCTTCGGCCAGCCCGGCCGACCACAGGCACGCTTCGCGGACGCCGCCCGCAAGGGACGTCACCTCGATCTCACCGGCGAAGCCGAGACGCCTAATCTGATCGAAATCGATTCCGGGAGCGCACTTCACGGCGTAGTCGCGGTCGCCGTACACGTCGAGCAGCCCATCCAACGCGGGTGTGTAATCCCGTGGATCGAACCGTCGCCGGCCGCCGCTGCGCCGAGCCGGATCCGCCACCACGACGGTGTCGCGGGTGACGGGCTGCAGGGCGTCGGCGCGGCACAGCGATACGTCGGCGCGGCCCTGACCAAGATTGTGGCGGGCCATCGCCAGCCGCACCGCATCCAGATCGCTGCCGACGACGTAGGACGCCGACTTCCGCAGCGCGGCCAGCTCGGCTCCCACCGAGCACGTCACGTCGTGCACCTTCGCCCCGGCCAATCGCTGGGCACGGTGTGCCGCAACGGGTTCCGCGGTGGCCTGCTGCAACGCCTCGTCGGTGAACAACCACGCCGAGGGGTCGGCGAACTTGGCCGCCGCCTTACGGCGGAGCAACACCGTCTCGATCAGTATGGCCGCCCGGTCACCGAAACGCGCACGCGCCGAGGCGATGTCGGCAATCCGCGTGGCTTCGGTCAGCCCGTAGCCTGCGACCTCGCCCAGCGCGCGCGTGCCTTCGTCGCCGCCCAGATATGCGACGTCGTCGAGCGTGAACGCTAAGACGGATTCGTCTCCCGTCGCTCCGCTCGCCCAGGATTCGTCTCCCGTCGCTCCGCTCGCCCAGGCTTAGTCCCCGTCACCATCACGTTGTAGAACCAACCCTTCGGCACTACGTGGCGCCACAGGTTGGCGTCGACCCAGCTCAGCGTCTGCCAACTACCGAACGCGAACTTGGCCCAGCCCCAGCCCAATCGACCCTCGGGCACCGAGGCCTCGAACGTGCGCACCGGCCAGCCAAGCATCGCCGCGGTGAACTCCTCGCTGGCAGTGCGGACTTCGACCGCTCCAGCGTTGGTGGCCATCCGCTCCAGATCGGAGGGCTCGAAGGTGTGCAGATCCACCACCGCTTCCAGCGCGGCCGCACGCGACGACTCGTCGAGTTCGGCCTGCGGGCGGCGCCAGCCTGCCAGGCCAGGCAGCTTCGTCACGTTGGTCGCGACGCGCCACGTCAGCGTGGACAGGTTGCGCGCGTAGACGTTGCCGGTGGTCGTCGGTTCGCCTGCGAACACGAAGCGGCCGCCCGGCTTGAGCACGCGGATCACCTCGCGCAGCGAGAGCTCGACATCGGGGATGTGGTGCAGAACGGCGTGCCCGACCACGAGGTCGAACGTGTCGTCCTCGTACGGGATGCCCTCGGCGTCGGCGACCCGGCCGTCGATGTCCAACCCGAGCGACTGCCCGTTGCGGGTGGCCACCTTCACCATGCCCGGCGACAGGTCGGTCACCGAACCCCGGCGCGCGACCCCGGCCTGGATCAGATTGAGCAGGAAGAACCCGGTGCCACAGCCCAGCTCGAGGGCGCGATCGTAGGGCACCTCACGCTGCACCTCGTCGGGCACGATCGCGTCGAACCGGCCGCGGGCGTAGTCGATGCACCGCTGGTCATAGGAGATCGACCACTTGTCGTCGTAGGTCTCGGCCTCCCAGTCGTGGTACAGCACCTGCGCGAGCTTGGTGTCGTGGCGGGCGGCTTCGACCTGTTCGGCCGTGGCGTGCGGATTCGGTGCGGGCGCCGGGTCGGTACTCGTCATGAAGGGCAGCCTAACGGGCCGTATCGAAGGCGGCCTTCGCGGCAGCCAGTACCGCAGGTGAGGAGTCCGCAAAGCGGCCCGCCCAGGCCACCGCGGCGTCGTAGACGTGGTCGGGTGCCACCATCTCGTCGATGAGCCCCATCGCCAGCGCTTCCTTGGCGCCTGCGAAACGCCCGCTGAACACCAGGTCCTTGGCCTTGCTCTCGCCGACGACCCTGGTCAATCTCGCCGCTCCCGAGGGCGCAAGGCCGTCCAGGATCTCCGTCGCGCCGAACTTGGCGTTGTCGCCGCTGACCCGCCAGTCCGCGGCCAGCGCCAGGGTCAGGCCGCTGCCGAGCGCGTAGCCCGTGATCGCGGCGACCGTGGGTTTCGGAATGGCCGCCACCGCGTCGATGGCCCTGCGGCAAGCATCCGACGCGGTCGCCGTCTCGTCCGCGTTCAGGGTGCTCAGCTCGGGTAGGTCGTCACCCACCGAGAAGATCTCGTGGCCGCCGAACACGATGACCGCGGTGACGTCGTCCCGCCTGCCGAGGTCGGCGGCAGCGGCGGTGAGCTCGCGGTACACCTGTCGCGTCAGCGTGTTGGTCGGCGGTCGGGACAGCAGCAGCGTCGCGATGCCCGGCTGTTCGGCATGGGTGTGAATGCCGACGAATTCACTCATGGTGCGCGGTGCTTGCGGGCCGCGTTGTAGCGATCGCTGTTGAAGAACTCGATCTCCCAGTTCCCCTCGGACAGAGCCAGATGTGGCTCGACCGCCACGATCTTCCTGTCCACGGCCAGCACCTCGGCGACGGTGCGGCCGTTGAGCGAGTCCAGTTGCGTCCAGGTCGGCGGCAACAGGAAGGACTGACCGTCGGCGAACTCGTCGAGGGCGGACTGCGGCGTAGCCCAGCCCGCCTTGTCCGTCTCGGTGTTGTCGCCGTCGGCACGCTGGCCCTCCGGCAACGCCCCGACGAAGAAATAGGTGTCGTAGCGGCGGGTGCGCTCCTCCTTGGGCGTCACCCAGTTCGCCCACGGCCGCAGCAGATCGGCGCGAAGCACCAGTTTCTCGTCGCGCAGGAACTCGCCGAACGACAGTGTCTTGGCATCGAGCGCCTTGCGCGCATCGCGGTACACCGATGCGTCGGCGACGATCGAGTCCGGATCACCGACCGGGCCCGCGAACAGCACGCCCGACTCCTCGAACGTCTCGCGCGCCGCCGCGCAGATCAGCGCCTCGGCGAGGTGGACGTCGACGCCGAGCTTCTCGGCCCACCACGACGGCTCGGGGCCGTACCAGGCGATGTCGGCGCTCCGGTCGCGGTCATCGACCCCGCCGCCGGGGAACACCATCACCCCGGCGACGAACTCCATCTGCATGTGCCGCCGCATCAGGAACGTCTTGATGCCCTCGGGGGTGTCCCTGACCAGCATCACGGTGGCCGCGGGCCGCGGGGTCAACGGTTCTTCACTCACTGGCGCCTCCTGTGGGCCGCGCGGGATCTGGTCCGGCGCGCGAAGTAGCGCCCGTCGATGACCTCGAGGGCGATGGACTGGCCGAAGGCCGCGGACAGGTTCTCCGAGGTGAGCACCTCGGTCAGCAGGCCCGACGCCACGGCCTTGCCCTCTGACAACAGCAGGCAGTGGCTGAAGCCCTGCGGGATCTCCTCGACGTGGTGGGTGACCAACACGGATGCCGGTGCGTCGGGATCGGCGGCCAGGTCGGCGAGCCGCGCCACCAACTCCTCGCGGCCGCCGAGGTCCAGGCCGGCCGCGGGTTCGTCGAGCAGCAACAGCTCGGGGTCGGTCATCAGCGACCGCGCGATGAGCACCCTCTTGCGCTCCCCCTCGGACAGCGACCCGTAGGTGCGCTCGGCGAGGTGTTCGGCGCCGAGGCTCTCCAGCATGTCGACGGCTTGTTCGTAGTCGACGTCCTCGTACTTCTCGCGCCAGCGGCCGAGCACGGCGTAGCCGGCCGACACCACCAGGTCGCGGACGATCTCGTCGTCGGGCACCCGCTGGCTCAGCGCGGAACTGCTCAGCCCCACCCTGGAGCGCAGCTCGGACATGTCGGTGCGCCCAAGCTTTTCACCGAGCACGTACGCCGTGCCCGACGACGGATGCTCCATGGCGGCGGCGATCCGCAACAGCGACGTCTTGCCGGCGCCGTTGGGTCCGATCACGACCCAGCGTTCGTCGAGTTCCACCGCCCAGGTGATGGGCCCGACGAGGGTTTGGCCGCCGCGTCGCAGCGATACCCTCGCGAAGTCGATCAGTAGGTCGGGATCTACTACTTCGTCTCGACCTTGTCCGGTGCTGGGCACTCGGTCATCGTAGTCAGGCTCGAATCCGTGAACGCCCAGCCACTCACGGCCAACCACCGTTTCGGGGTCAACCGCACGAACAGTTGGACCAGTGGCCCGATGCCGAGTGCGTACACGACCGTGCCGACGCCAACCGTGCCGCCGAGGAGCCAGCCGACGATCAGCACCGTCGCCTCGATCGACGTGCGGACCAGTCGCACCGAGAGCCCGGTGCGCGCCACCAGCCCGGTCATCAGACCGTCACGCGGTCCCGGGCCGAGGCCGGCGCCGATGTAGAGCACGGTACTGATCGCGTTGAGGACGACGGCGCCGAGCATCAGCGCGATGCGTATCGGCATGGCCGACGGCGCCGGTAGCACCGCCAAGCTGGCGTCGACGACGACCGCGATGACGATGACGTTGGCGACCGTTCCGATCCCCGGCCGGTTACGCAGCGGGATCCACGCGAGCAGCACGCCGACGCCGACGATCGCCGTGATGAGGCCGAAGCTCAAGCCGGTGCGGCCCGCGAGCCCCTGGTGGAAGACGTCCCAGGGGTCCAGTCCGAGACCGGCCTTGATCATCAGCGCCATCGAGAAGCCGTAGCCGGTGAGGCCGATCAGCAGAGCACCCGTCCTGGCGATGGCGCGCTTCACGCGTGGTCGGGGAATCGGGCGCGGATTGCCTCGAGCTCGATGCGGATCCGGCGCGAGTCCGAGTCCTCTGCAACGAAGTCGCCGATGCGGGGTGAGTTGCGGAAGACGCGCAGCTTGCTCGCCTTGCGGGTCACCCGGGAGGTCCAGTTCTGTGCCATGACTCGATATTGGCTGCCGCAGACCCTTGTCTTCAATAGCCAGTTACGGCAAACTGGCATCAATGTCGATAGAACTGGCCGGGCGCAAGCTCGATGTGGACCTTCTGGCACGCGAGCTGGGCAATTGGCGCACGTCCAGTAACAGCGGCCCCGCCTACCAGGGCCTCTCCGACGGCCTTCGCATGCTGATCGTCGACGGCCGGCTGCCGGTCGGTGCCCAGTTGCCCAGCGAGCGGGCGCTCGCCGACGCACTGCGGGTCTCGCGCACCACCGTCACCGCCGCGTACACGCAGATGCGCGACGACGGCTACCTCAACGGGCGTCGGGGCGCTCGCAGCACCACCGCATTGCCCGTCACGCCCACGGTCGTCCCCGGTTTCACCGAATCCGCTTCGGTCAACCTCGCCGCCGCCACCCTGCCCGCCCCCGCCGCCGCCGTATCGCAGGCGTTCGCCGACGCGGCGCAAGAGATCACCCCGTACCTCTGCGGTATCGGAATCGAGATGATGGGCGTGCTGCCCCTGCGCACCGCAATCGCCGAAAGATACTGCGCGCGAGGTCTTCCCACCGACCCCGACGAGATCATGGTGACGACGGGCGCGTTGCACGCGATCGGCCTGATCCTGGCCACCTACACGCAGCCAGGGGATCGGGTTCTGGTGGAGCAACCCACCTACCACGGCGCTCTCTCCTCGATGGCCGCCCGCGGCGTCCGACCGGTCCCGGTGGCGATGACCGCCGACGGTTGGGACCTCGACGCCATCGACGCCGCGGTGCGCCAGCTGTCACCCAGCTTGGCCTATCTGATCGTCGACAACCACAATCCGACCGGCATGACGTTGCCAGAGGCGGGCCGAAAGCGGTTGGCGCAGATCATCGCCGAGACACGGACCCGCACCATCATCGACGAGACCATCCTCGACATCTGGCTCGACGAGCCGGTACCCGCGCCGATGGCAGCGGCCATGACCACTCGGCGTGACCTGGTACTGACCGTCGGGTCGATGTCGAAGTCGTGCTGGGGCGGTCTGCGCATCGGGTGGATCCGCGCCGAGCGCAGCACGCTGACTACCATCGCGGCGCTGCGGCCCGACGTCGACATGGGCACGGCGACCCTCGAACAACTAGCCACCGCAAGGCTTCTCGGTGTTGCGGACGAGTGGCTTCCCGAGCGCCGCGGCGTGCTTCGTGCACGGCGAGAGCTACTTCTGAAACTGCTCGACGAACACCTGCCCGATTGGGAACCCGATTCGGGCGGCGGTGGGATGTCGCTCTGGGTGCGGCTGCCCGCGCCGATGAGCTCCGCCCTGTCGGCGGCGGCCTCCCGCCTCGGCCTCGAGATTCCGCCTGGCCCGCGGTTCGGGGTGGACGGCACGTTGGAACGGTTCATCCGGGTGCCCTACGCCCTGCCCGACGAGCAGCTGACCGAGGCAATCGTGCTACTGGCCCGTGCGTGGCGCAGCATTACCGGCGTCACGGGGCCGGAACCGTACGCGTTGGTCGTGTGAGCGGTTCGCGGGCCGGCCTGTGGTGGGGGCTAGTTGGTGTGGTCGCCTTCTCGTTCACGGTCATCTTCACCCGCATCGCCGTCGGCGGCCTGTCCCCGATGTTCGTGGGCTCGGCGCGCGCCGTGATCGCCACGGTGCTAGCCGCAACCGCACTCGCCCTCAGCAGGCAGCACCTGCCCACTGGCACCCAATGGGCGCGGCTGGCCGTAGTCGCAGGCGGTGTCGTGGTCGGCTTTCCGTTGCTGACCTCATATGCACTCACGACGACGGAGGCAAGCCACGGCGCCGTCGTCATCGCATTGCTGCCTGCGGCAACGGCAGTCACGGCGGCGATCCGCACCAAAGAACATGCACCAGCATCGTTTTGGACGATGGCCGCGGTCGGAGCCGTCGCGGCGTTGGTGTTCGCCATGCTGCACGGCGGCGGCTTCGGCCGGCTGGAATGGTCCGACCTGCTGTTGTTCGGCGCCGTCGCCGCGGCAGCGATCGGCTACGCCGAAGGCGGCATGCTCTCCCGCGAGCTCGGTTCCTGGCAGACGGTGTCCTGGGCGCTGGTCCTCGCGTCACCGCTGATGATCGCGCTGACCGTCGTCTCGATGGTCCATCAGCCGCCGTCGGCGACGCCGGTCCAGTGGGCTGCACTTGCCTACCTCGGCGTGGTGAGCATGTTTCTCGGCTTCTTCGCGTGGTACCGCGGCCTGGCCATCGGCCCGATGGCGCAGGTCAGTCAGGTTCAGCTGGTTCAGCCCGTGCTCAGCATCGTGTGGGCAGCGCTGCTGCTCGGTGAGAAGCTGACGTGGCCAACCATCCTCGGCGGCGCCGCCGTGATCGTCTGCGCCGGCATCGCCGTCCGAATCCGCTTGGACCGCAAGGAAGTCCGTACGGGATAGCTAGCGCTGATCACCTGGAACGATGAGCCAGCGGCCACGCTGGCCCCCATCGGCGACCTTGTCGTAAGCCGTCTTCGCGTCGTGCAGCGGCACTCGGCCCGCCACGCGGATCTCGAGCGTTCCGTCCGCGGCAAGTCCGAGTAGCTTGGCGATCGCCTCGCGGTCGGGCTGCACGCCGACGGTGTGCACCGCTATCCCTCGTTCGGCAGCCACCGGCGAGCCGGGGGCCACGCCGACGAACGAGCCACCGTCGCATACCGCGGCCAGCGCCGATTCGAGCAGAACCGCGGCATCGAGCACGGCATCGAAGGACGGGCCTGGCAGCTCGGTCACCAGGTCCGCACCGGCACGGGCGACGAAGTCCGCGTCGGAGTTCCTGGCCAGTGCGGTGACCCGCCAGCCTTCGCGGGCGGCCAGCACGATGGCGTGCCCGCCGACAGCGCCTGCGCCACCGGTGACCAGCAGGTTGCGCCCCTCGGCGGGACCGAACAGGTCGAGGGCCTGGCGAGCGGTCAGAGCGTTGAGCGGGACCGAGGCGGCCTCGGTGAGGTCGAGGCCGTCGGGAATGCGGGCCACGGAGCCGGCGGGCAGCACCGTTTCGTCGGCGTGGGTGCCGACAGTGGGCTTCACGTCGATCACGTGGAGCATCCCGGCGACCGCGTCGCCCGGGCTCAAATCGGTGATCTCACCTCCAACTTCGGCAACGATGCCGCTGACGTCCCAGCCGAGCCCGACCGGGTCGGGCAGTCCGGTCAACGCGCGCACCGGTCCTCTGAGCACTCCGACGTCGACTGGGTTGACCGCGGCGGCGGCCACCCGGATCCGAACGTCGGTCGGCCCGAGTTCTTGGCGGGCGACCTCTTCGAGGACGGGCGAGTGGCTGGTGGAGTATGCGAGCAATGCGGGCATTGGGGTTTCCTCTCCTTCATTCGTGGACACCACCAGCGTGCGCGAGCTACTCTCCATTCGGAAGTAGGCACCCAAGAGTGGGGTACACACCTGGAGGAGAGCCATGCCGACGATGACCGCTCAGCAGCGGCGAGACGAGGCCAGGGTCGAGTTCGATGCGTATCTGGCGGAGTGCCCGAGTCGAAGGCTCCTCGATCGGATCGCCGACAAGTGGGTGGCTCTGGTGGTCAAGTCGCTGATGGACGGGCCCAAGCGCTACTCCGAGGTGTCGCATCAGCTCGCCGGTGTCAGCCAGAAGATGCTGACGCAGACCCTGCGCGGCCTCGAGCGCGACGGCATGGTCACCCGTACCGTGACTCCGTCGGTCCCGGTCCGGGTGGATTACGAGCTGACGCCACTGGGTGCGTCGCTTTCGGACGTGCTCGGGCAACTCAAGACGTGGGCGGAGCAGCACATGCCAGACGTCGACCGTGCCCGCACCGAATACGACGCCCGCGACTAATCCCGCGAGGGAAAGTTAGTCCTCGGGGATGTCGACACGGCGCAGCGTTCCGTCGACCGCGTCGGCGGCCTCGATCTCGCCACGCGTCACGCCGAGGATGAACAGCACGGTGTCCAGGTAGGGATGGCTGATCGACGCGTCGGCCACCTCGCGCAGCGCAGGTTTGGCGTTGAACGCCACACCAAGGCCGGCGGCGGCCAGCATGTCGATGTCGTTGGCGCCGTCGCCGACGGCCACGGTCTGCTCCATCGGTACGCCGGCCTGCTGCGCGAAGTCCCTCAGCGCCTTGGCCTTTCCCGGCCGGTCGACGATGTTGCCAACGACCCGACCGGTGAGCTTGCCGTCGACGATCTCCAGTTCGTTGGCGGCGACGAAGTCCATCATCAGCTCGTGTGCCAGCGGTTCGATCACCTGGCGGAAGCCGCCGGAGACGATCCCGCAGTGAAAGCCCAAGCGGCGCAACGTCCGAATCGTGGTGCGCGCGCCAGGAGTCAGCTCGATCTGGTCGGCGACGTCGTCGAGCACCTCGGCGGGCAGGCCGGCGAGTGTCGCCACCCGGCGGTGCAGCGACTCGGCGAAGTCCAACTCGCCGCGCATGGCCGCCTCGGTGACCTCCGCGACGGCGGCCAGCGCACCGGCGCGGTCGGCGAGCATCTCGATGACCTCGCCCTGGATCAGCGTGGAGTCGACGTCGAACACGATGAGGCGCTTGGCTCGTCGCGACAGGCTGTAGTCCTCGAGGGCAATGTCGATGCTCTCGGCGACAGCCACCTTGGCCAGTGCGGCCTGCAGCTGGCCGTAGGCGGCTCCCGGCGGGACCGAGACCCGCAACTCCAGGCCGGTCACCGGGTAGTCGGAGACGCCGCGGATGAAGTCGATGTTGACGCCGAGTCCGGCGACCTCCTTGGCCACTACCCCGAACGCGGAGGCCGATACCGGCCTGCCCAGCACGACGATGGTGTGCGTCGACGGCTCGCGCAGCACCGGCAAGTCGTTACTGCGCTCGATCGTGACGTCCAAACCGACGTCCCAGATGGCCTTTTGGACCTCGTCGCGCACGTCGCTGCCGCCAGGCACGTCGATGGGCGCGACGACCAGCACGGCCAGGGTGAGCCTGCCGCGCACCACGACCTGCTCGACGTTCAGCAGCTCGACCTGGTGCCGCGCCAGCACTTCGAACAACGCCGACGTGACACCTGGCTGATCGCGCCCGGTGACCGTGATCAGAAGGCTGGAGCGAGACGTATCCACGCCTATGCGCTGCCGCCCGTCAGGTGCGGACGTGTTCGTCGTCAAGACGCGTGACGTCACCGTCGTCGGGGCCGTGCGCCCGTCCGACGTGTGCCTCGGCACGCATCCGCTCGACCATGTGCGGGTAGTGCAGCTCGAATGCCGGCCGCTCCGAACGGATTCGGGGCAGTTCGGTGAAGTTGTGGCGTGGCGGCGGGCAACTGGTGGCCCACTCCAGCGAGTTACCGTAGCCCCACGGATCGTCGACCACGACGGGCTCGCCGTAGCGCCAGCTCTTGAACACGTTCCACACGAACGGGATCGTCGAGATGCCGAGGATGAACGCGCCGATCGTCGAGATCACGTTCAGCGTCGTGAATCCGTCGGTCGGCAGGTAGTCGGCGTAGCGGCGCGGCATGCCCTCGTCGCCCACCCAGTGCTGCACCAGGAACGTGGTGTGGAAGCCGATGAACGTCAGCCAGAAGTGCAGCTTGCCCAGCCGCTCGTCGAGCAGTCGGCCCGTCATCTTCGGGAACCAGAAGTAGATGCCCGCGTAGGTGGCGAACACGATGGTGCCGAAGAGCACGTAGTGGAAGTGCGCCACCACGAAGTACGAGTCGGTGACGTGGAAGTCGATCGGCGGGCTGGCCAGCAGCACACCCGAAAGACCACCGAGCAGGAACGTGACGAGGAAGCCGACCGAGAACAGCATCGGTGTCTCGAACGTCAACTGGCCCTTCCACATGGTGCCGATCCAGTTGAAGAACTTGATGCCGGTGGGCACCGCGATCAGGAACGTCATGAAGGAGAAGAACGGCAGCAGCACGGCGCCGGTGGCGTACATGTGGTGCGCCCACACGGCCACCGAAAGGGCGGCGATCGCCAGCGTCGCGTAGATCAGGGTGGTGTAGCCGAAGATCGGCTTGCGGCTGAACACCGGGAAGATCTCACTCACGATGCCGAAGAACGGCAGCGCGATGATGTACACCTCGGGGTGGCCGAAGAACCAGAACAGGTGCTGCCACAGCAGCACACCACCGTTGGCCGGGTCGTAGATGTGGGCGCCGAGGTGACGGTCGGCGGCAAGGCCGAACAACGCGGCGGTGAGCAGCGGGAACGCCAGCAGCACGAGGATCGACGTCACCAGGATGTTCCAGGTGAAGATCGGCATCCGGAACATCGTCATGCCGGGCGCACGCATGCAGACCACGGTGGTGATCATGTTGACGCCACCGAGGATGGTGCCGAGACCACCGACGGCCAGGCCCATGATCCACAGGTCGCCACCCGCACCGGGCGAGTGGATGGCGTCGGTCAGCGGCGAGTAGGCGGTCCAGCCGAAGTCGGCGGCACCACCGGGGGTGATGAAGCCGGCGATCGCGATGGTCGCGCCGAACAGGAACAGCCAGAAGGAGAACGCGTTCAGACGCGGGAACGCCACGTCAGGCGCGCCGATCTGCAGTGGGAGCACCAGGTTGGCGAACCCGAACACGATGGGCGTCGCGTAGAACAGCAGCATCACCGTGCCGTGCATGGTGAACAGCTGGTTGAACTGCTCGTTGCTCAGGAACTGCAGGCCGGGCAGCGCGAGCTCGGTGCGCATGAGCAGCGCCATCAGCCCGCCGATGAAGAAGAAGATGAAGCAGGCGACGCAGTACATGATGCCGATCACCTTGTGATCGGTCGTCGTCACCAGCTTGTAGATCAGGTTGCCCTTGGGACCGAGCCGCGCCGGGAACGGTCGCGTTGCCTCGAGCTCACCGATTGGGGGCGCTTCGGCTACCAACAGATCCTCCAAAAGTTCGGCGGGTCCGCATCCCGCGTTCACCGCTTGCTCGAGGTGAATCCTATCCCCCAAACCTGTCGATGTCGGCCCGGGTCCTACAAACTGTCGTATTCGATCGGAACGTCTCGGATAACGGGACCTGACCGGCCGGGAACCGCGAGTTGGTACCGTCGGCCCCGTGCCGTTCCTTACACCGCGTGTGGGTTTGATCAGCGCGGCGGCGGCGCTGATCACGGCGGTTTCCGTGACGCTGGTCAGCGGCTGTGGCAGCTCCGGCGGCACTTCGGCGCAACCGTCGGCCGCGAACTCGGTGATCACCAGCACCACCAAGGTCGCAGGAGCCAACGTCCTCGGAAACGAACGCAGGCCCGACGAGTCCTGCGCGGCCGACCCGGCTCCGCTCGACGAGGGTCCAGAGACCAGGGAGGTCAAGCACGCGGCGGGCACCACCGACGTGCCCGCCGACCCCCAGCGCATCGTCGTGCTCTCCGGTGATCAGCTCGACGCACTGTGCGCGCTCGGGCTGCAATCGCGCATCGTGGCGGCCGCCCTTCCGGACGGTGCCACCAGCCAGCCGTCCTATCTCGGCACCGTCGTGCACGACGTCCCTGCCGCGGGCACGCGCACGGCGCCCGACCTGAATGCGATCCGCGCCGCGACCCCTGAGTTGATCCTCGGTTCGCAGGAGCTGACGCCGCAGCAGTACGGCCCGCTTTCGGAGATCGCGCCGACGGTGTTCACGGGCGCCCCCGGCGCGGCGTGGCAGGACGTGCTGCGCACCGTGGGTGCGGCGACGGGCCGCGCCGATGCGGCGAACCGGTTGATCGACGGCTTCGTCCAGGACGCCGAGAAGACCGGGGCGCAGAACGACGCCACCCACTTCCAGGCCTCGGTGGTCCGGCTCACCGAGAACACCATGCGGATCTATGGTGCCGACGACTTCGCGGGCAGCGTGCTCAAGGCGGTCGGCGTGGATCGTCCTGCAGCACAACGGTTTACCGACAAGCCCTATGTCGAGATCGGCATCACGGACAAGGACCTGGAGAACTCGCCGGACTTCTCGGCCGCCGACGGTGACGTCGTCTACGTGTCGTTCGAATCGGCGGCGGCCAAGCAGCGGGCGGCGACGTTGTTCGACGGTGACGCGTGGCGCAA
>Ga0105239_10004886_pt1 | contig 15864 bp, 14 predicted proteins | sample KBSC44metaG_FD_92761 | JGI IMG/M metagenome (GOLD analysis project Ga0105239, IMG submission 92761) | Corn rhizosphere microbial communities from Kellogg Biological Station, Michigan, USA - KBS C4-4 metaG | ecosystem: Host-associated > Plants > Roots > Rhizosphere > Soil | place: Michigan, USA...
AACCTGTCCAGTCTAATGGCGCGTTTCTCCGAAGGATTGGACACCAAGGTCGCCACCAGCGGGAACAGTATCAGCCTGGGGCAGAAACAACTCATCGCCTTTATGCGCGCCACTCTGCGCGAGCCGGAGCTGCTGATTCTGGACGAAGCCACGGCAAATATCGATACCGTAACCGAGGAACTGTTACAGGAGATCCTCAACAAGCTGCCGGCTACCACCACCAAGGTGATCATCGCGCACCGCCTGAATACCATCGACAACGTGAATCAAATCTTCTTCGTCAACTCCGGCGAGATCAGACTGGCGGGTTCGATGGAACACGCGGTGGACCTGCTGCTGCACGAGAAGCGGGAAAGCTAAGCGCGCGCTGCTAGGGGAGCGAGTCGCCACCGGCCATAGGCGACGAACGCCGCAAGGATCCCGGTGGCGAATGGGAACAAGGCTGTCGCCGGGCTGGGCGCCATCAGGCTGACTACCGTCGCTCCGATCATGATGATCACCAGCCCGGCTGCGGCCAAGGGTGTCAGGCCGGGCTTAATTCGCAGAAGTCCGGGGAGGAGCAGTCCAAGCCCACCGAGTATTTCGCAGACGCCGATGAATTGCAGGAAGGCGCCGGACATGGCGACGGGCATCTGCTTAACCATTTCTTCGATCGGCGTCAGGAGCTTGAATCCGCCGGCAAATATGAAGAGACCGGCCAGCAGTACCTGAATCGCCCACAGTGTTTTAGCCAAGGTCCGTTTCCTCCATTCTTGTTAACGCCATTGTATTAGAGCACCTCGCACGGGAAAGGACTCAGGATTTGTGCTTTTCCCTTGACAGGGCGAGTTGGGATGCTTTAGCGTGGCGTCTTGAAGATCGAAATCGAAATCAAGTTGCGCTTGCCCGAGGACCTCGGGGAGATCCGCAAGACACTCCGCCGCCTGGGTTTTCATGTCCACAAGCGGCGCGCCTTCGAATCTAATGTTCTTTTCGATGACAGCAAGCATCGGCTCCGCAAGCACGGAAAATTGCTTCGTGTTCGCCGATCGGGTAAGCAAGGACTGCTTACGATGAAAGGTCCGTCCGAGCAAAGCCGGTACAAGAAGCGATGGGAAATCGAGACCGAGTTCCCGGACGGCGATTTGATCGAGCAGATTCTGGCGCAAATCGGATATCACCCGGTGTTCCGGTATGAGAAGTTCCGAACCGAGTACACTCGCGGATCGGCCGACGGAGAGGTTCTGCTGGACGAAACCCCGATTGGCAATTTTCTGGAACTGGAAGGCCGGCCTTTGTGGATTGAGCGGACGGCCAAGCTGCTTGGTTATTCGCGCGCAGATTACATTAACCGCAGCTACGGTTATCTGTACCTGGCCTATTGCAGGGAGCGCAGAGCCCGCCCTGCGAACATGATCTTTAAACCTCAAACTGGCAAAGGGGCGCGCAAGTCTTGAATATCGACGACCCCCGCCTTTTCCTAAACCGCGAACTGAGCTTGCTCGCCTTTCAGGACCGCGTCTTAGGCGAAGCGAAAGACTGTTCGAATCCTCTCCTGGAGCGGCTCAATTTCCTTTCCATCCTCGGTTCCAACCTGGACGAGTTTTTCATGGTGCGGGTGGCCGGCCTGAAGCAGAAGGCCGGAATGCAGGAAGTCGGGTTAGGCGGGATGTCCGGCACCGAGCTTCTGGAACGGATCCGTCAGGAGGTGGTACGACTAACCGATGCCGCGTATCGCTGCCTGCGCGAAAGCATCCAGCCGGAAATGGAGCGGGCCGGTATTGCGCTGATCGACTATGCGGACCTGGACGAAGGCGAGCGTACTCGTCTCAATGACTACTTTCATCGCACGGTTTTCATGGTTCTGGCGCCGCTGGCGTTTGATCCGGGCCGGCCATTTCCGCATATTTCCAACCTGAGTCTGAACCTGGCTGTCGTGGTGGAGGATGCGAAAGGCGCGGAACACTTCGCGAGAGTCAAGATTCCCGACACGCTTCCTCAAATCGTGCCGGTAACCCCGCGGGACGGAGGCAAACCATCGCGCTTTGTCTGGCTGGAACAGTTGATCGTCGCCAATTTACAGGCTCTCTTCCCGGGCCTTGCAATCAAGGAGGCTCATCCATTTCATGTGACCCGGGACGCGGAGACGTCGATTCAGGAACTGGAAAGCGACGATCTTCTCGAAACAATCGAGGAAGCTGTGTGGCGCCGGCGGTTTCGCTCCGTGGTTCGATTGCAGGTGGATGCCAGGATCTCGACGCCCATTCTTGAACTTCTGGCCAAGGAACTGGAACTGGACGAAAAGGAAGTTTATCTGATCGAAGGTCCGCTCGACTTGAAACGTTTGCGGGAGATGAATTCGCTCGACCGGCCGGAACTCAAGTACAAATCACTTTTCCCGTACACCCCACCAGGTCTCCAGCCCGACGCCAAAGAAGATATTTTCGGGCAGATCCGTAGCGGAGATATCCTTCTCCACCATCCATTTGAATCGTTTCAGCCAGTGGTGGAATTCATTCGGCGAGCGGCGCACGATCCGGATGTTCTAGCGATCAAAATCACCCTGTATCGCGTGGGCAAAAATTCGCCGGTTGTCCAGGCGTTGCTCGAAGCCATCGAAGAAGGCAAGCAGGTCTCGGTATTGCTCGAATTGAAGGCGCGCTTCGATGAGGAGAGCAATATCGAATGGGCCAAGGCGCTGGAGCGCGAAGGCGTCCACGTGATCTACGGATTGGTTGGCCTGAAGGTGCATTCTAAAATCGCTCTGGTGGTGCGCCGGGAAGGCGAGATCATGCGCCGGTACGTCCACATGGGGACAGGGAATTACAATCCGCTCACGGCTCGCATGTATACCGACCTGAGCCTGTTCACGTGCGACGAGCAAATCGGCGCGGACGCGACCGATCTTTTTAACTACCTGACGGGATATTCCGCGAAGACGGATTTTCGCAAGCTGCTGGTTGCGCCAGTCAGCTTACGGCGGGGCCTGGAGGCTCTCATTGTCCGGGAGATCGAGGTGGCGAGGCAGAGCGGCACGGGCCATCTCATCTTCAAAATGAATGCGCTGGAAGATTCGGAGATGATCAAGCTGCTGTATCGTGCATCCCAGGCCGGAGTGCGCGTAGACCTTCTGGTTCGCGGCTTGTGCTGCCTGCGGCCCGGCATCCCGGGCATTAGCGACCGTATCGAGGTATCGAGTGCAGTGGGAAGATTTCTGGAGCATTCAAGGATCTACTACTTCGGCAACGGAGGCCATGAGGAGGTCTTTCTAGGGAGTGCCGATTTGATGCCTCGCAACCTTAATCGCCGGGTTGAAATTGTTTTCCCCGTGGAGAGCCCGAGCCTGGTGCAACGCATCCGGCACGAGATTCTCGATGTGTACCTAACCGACGACATCAATACGTATCACGTGGGGAGTGATGGCGTGTACCAGAGAGCTCCGCGCAGTGAAACGACCGGGGGTATCGACGCGCACGAGCGCTTCATGAATCTCCGAAGCGCGTCCCGCATTCACTGGAACGAACGGTTCTAAATTCCTGACCCATAGCTATAAATGCTCCACTCGGCGGCTGCGGTGAGGGCGGGGCCGTTAAGCATTGTGTTCTGGAAGATCATTCATCCGGGTGTTGTAACACTGGATTTTGTCGATTGGATGACGACGTGCTCCCTTGCTCCTGGTGGGCTACCAACCACCGGGGAGTAGTCCCGAGAGTACCCAAATAGCTCATTTTAAAGAGTGTGGATGAGCCAAATGGGAGTACTCGATAACGAAATCGCGATCTGACTTGGCGGAAGCTTTCGTTCCCCAAACACCCAGACCGGCCTGTTTGTAATGGATCTGTAACTGCTAATTCATTACAACGACACGAGAGCCCGCTTACCCTGAGGACACCCAGTATTCATACCCACTCAGGAGTTACTTGATGTTGATGAAAACAAAAGGACGGCGATGGATCAGACCGTTCATTGTTTGTGCCACGATTTGCGGTATTCTTGCGCTGTCGCTCTCCCTTGAGGCCGCGGAAGTAGCGGGCGCGGCTGAAACGAAGACCCCCCTATCGGTAGTCTCCCAAGCGACAGTCTCCCAACCGACGGCACCAGTTTCTGAGATTGAACAGCTTCGGCGAATGATTTTGGACCAACAGCGTCAAATTGACGAGCTAAAGGCCGCGATGTCGGGGCTGGCGAAGGCGGATCCAGGCCCTGCCGCTCCCGCGCGCGGGATCGGTGAGATTGCGTCGACGGCCGCGATCCTTCCCACTTTGCCGGCGGCCACCCCGATCGCCAGTCTGCCAGCGCCGCAAGCGGCAGTGGCTTCCCCATCGGACGCTGTGCAAAAGGCGATTGACGCCATCAACGCAGATCTTCGCGGGTTTCGGCTTTCGGGCGACTTCCGTCTGCGTTTCGACACCCTGAACCGTGCGGCTAACACAGATTTGCCGCCATCCGATAACCGGGCCATCCCGCAGCAGCGCGATCGGGAACGCTACCGGGTCCGATTCAACGTAGACAAGGATTTGTTCTACAAGGATGGAGCCGACCGTTCGCTCGCCAGCTTTCACCTTCAGCTTGCGACCGATCCCTTCAACAATCCCAATACGATGGATACGGATTTTGCCGGCTTGGCTACCAGAGCTCCGATTTCGATCTCCGAAGCCTACGTGGACTTCAAGCCGACCAGGAGTCTCACGCTGCGAGCCGGAAGGACACCGGAGCTGTACGCCGACAATCGTCAGTTTGTGTACGATGACGACATCCGCTTCAATGGCTTCCACGAAACCTATCGCTGGAACGGCAAGAAGAATGGCCTGTACGTTCAGCTGGCCGCGGCGCAGTACATTCTGACGGACCCAAATACCCAGGTGGTTGCCGCGGGCTCGCCGTTTCTTACTGCCGGATACTCGCTCGGCCAGCGGGTACCATCGTCGGGGTTTTTCGACCAGGGCATTACTGTAGGAAGCAATATTGGAAAGAAGTGGTCCCACAACGAGACCGTCAATTATTTCGCGGTGCGCGAACCCAATCAGATCCAGCTTGCCTCCACAGCCGCTGGCGCTCCTCTGTTTCAGAATAATCCGGTTGTCGGGGCGACTCTGATCTCAGCGCTGGGTGAAACCGGCAATGCGACCACCACTCCTGGAGGCGCCGTTTATTTCGCCAGCGCCTTCCACGTGCTGCGAGGAGCGTTCAATCTGAATTATTCCGGCTCGAACATGCTGGGGCATAACTTCCCCTTTGCATTGTTCGTGCAAACTACCCACAACAGGGGCGCGAGCTTCGACAATAACGCCTACATGGCCGGCTGGAGCTTGGGCCAGGCGACGCGGTTGGGCGACATTCAATTTCAATATCAGTACTTCTACAAACCCGCCAACGCGTTCGTCTCGCAGTTCACCGACGATGATATCGGGACTGGCTCGGGCGTCAATCTTAAGGGTCACGAAATCCGCGTGAACTTCGGGCTGACGCGTTTCCTTGCATGGGAGAACCGGCTCTACATCCAGAATGGGATCTCGCGGAGCGATCCTACGATCAACTTCTTCGTGCCGTTACAACAGGGTTACAACACCCAGTTTCGGCTTCACTCTCAATTCATATTCACGTTCTAATATTCGACTTTAGTAGGCGATTCCCGATGACGGAACGCACCCGTTCTGTAATCTTTCTGTAACACAAGGCTGAGATGATAGGAGGCTGAAAAAAATGACTCGAAGAATCGCGATCCTGAACGTTCTGCTGGGCACTGCCGTGACGGTGGCATGCGCGCAGCAAATTCCGATCAACGCGGCCGGTGCGACGTTCCCGTACCCGATGTACTCCAAGTGGTTTGACGAATACCACAAGAAGTTTCCAATGGTCCCGATCAACTATGCGTCGATTGGATCCGGCGGCGGCATTGCGCAGGTTACCGCGGGCACCGTAGATTTCGGCGCCAGTGATGGCCCGATGACCGACATGCAGATGATGGAGTTCCAGAACAAGCGCGGATCGGCCATCCTGCACTTCCCAACCGTTTTGGGAGCCGTGGTGCCGACCTATAACATTCCTGGCGTTACCGCGTCGCTCAACTTTACCGGCGAGGCGCTTGCGGGTATCTTCCTGGGGAAGATCACGAAGTGGGACGATCCGGAGCTGACCAAAGCCAACCCGGGCGTCAAACTTCCGAGCAGCAATATTGTCGTAGTCCATCGTTCCGATGGCAGCGGCACGACCTACGTGTGGGCCGACTATCTCTCGAAAATGAGCAAGGAATGGGAGACGAAAGTCGGCAAGGCCACATCCGTGAATTGGCCAGTCGGGCTGGGCGGGAAAGGAAACGAAGGAGTCTCTGGATCGATTCAGCAGACCGCGAATTCCATTGGATACGTCGAGCTGATCTACGCCGTGCAGAATAAGATGAGTTACGGCAAAGTGAAGAACGCGGCGGGTGAGTTCGTCCAAGCCAGTTTGGCCAGCGTGACGGCCGCAGCCGCCGGGATGAAGGATATGCCGGAGGATTTCCGGGTCTCGATTACGAATGCTCCAGGCAAGGGAGTTTATCCAATCTCGAGCTTCACCTGGCTTCTGATCCCTTCGAAGATCGCCAATCCCGCGAAAAAGAAAGCCATCAAAGACTTCCTCGCGTGGATGCTGGCGGATGGGCAGAAGCTGACCGAAGCGCTTTCCTACGCGCCACTGCCCAAGACGGTTGTCGCCAAAGAAGTCAAAGCCATCGACAAGATTCAGTAGCGCGGGTTCATGGCAGCGCCTTCCACCACTGACTTCAGCGTCCGTCCTTCGGGGCGGGCCTCGGCCTTTTGGCAGCGCCTCCGGAGCGGTGATGACATTGCCTATGTCATCACGCTGACCTGTGCGATGACCATCCTGGCTATCACGGCGCTGCTGGTGTTTGAGCTTTTCAGAAATTCTGCTGTGCCCCGTCACCAGTTTGGGTGGTCATTCCTCATCACCTCGACATGGGATCCGGTCGCCGGGCAGTTCGGCGCGCTTCCGTTTATCTACGGGACCGTGATCACTTCCGCGTTGGCGCTGTTCATGGCAATCCCGCTGGGTGTGGGGGCGGCGATCTTTCTGGCCGAACTGGCGCCGGCTAAAATCTCGAACGCGCTCACGTTCCTGATCGAATTGCTGGCCGCGGTTCCTAGCGTGATTTTCGGATTGCTGGGGATCTTCGTTCTGGTGCCCGCTCTAGTAGCTATCGAACCGGCGATCCGAGCCGTGTTGGGTTGGACGCCGTTGTTTTCGGGGCCGTTTTATGGAGTCAGCGTGTTTTCGGCGGGCGTGGTTCTGACGGTGATGATCATTCCGTTCATCATTTCAATCTCGCGAGAAGTCATTCTTGCCGTTCCCACCGAGCAGCGTGAGGGAGCGCTGGCACTAGGAGCGACCAAGTGGGAAACCACCTGGGATGTGGTGATTCCGTTTGCCAAGAAAGGCATCATGGGCTCGATTTTTTTGGCGCTGGCGCGTTCGCTGGGGGAAACCATGGCGGTGACCATGGTGATCGGCAATGAGCCGAAAATCCATTCATCTCTGTTCGCGCCGGGCTATTCGATCGCTGCCGTCATTGCCAATGAATTTTCCGAAGCTACCGGGGAGCTGTATCTGGGTTCGCTGATCGAGCTCGGCCTGGTGCTTTTCGGGCTGACGATTATCATTAACGGTCTGGCGCGCGTGCTGGTTCTCACCACGACAAAAAAGGGGACGAGCTGACCATGCTGAGCTTTCGCCGGAAAGCTGTAAACGCGATCATGCTGAGCCTGACGGGCGTCTGCACGATCCTGGCGGTAGGGACTCTCCTCTTTATCCTCGGGTACCTGTTTTTCCACGGCGGCACCAGCCTGACGATAAATTTCTTCACCAAGCTGCCGACGCCAGTGGGCGAAGCGGGTGGCGGCATGGCCAATGCGCTTCTGGGTAGCGCGAAATTGCTACTGTTGGCAAGCTGCATCGGCATACCGATCGGATTCCTGGGCGGAGTGTACCTGGCAGAGTTCGGCGGGTCGTCGTTTTCTTTCGTCGTTCGGTACACCACCGACTTACTGAACGGCGTGCCCTCCATCGTGATCGGGATATTTGCCTACACGCTGATCGTGCTTCCACAAGGGCATTTTTCGACGCTGTCCGGCGGGCTCGCACTGGGCGTCATGATGATCCCGATCGCCATTCGCAGTTCGGAAGATTTCCTGCGAGCAGTGCCGGTGTCATTGCGCGAAGGCGCGATGGCGCTGGGAGCTTCCAAGGCTAAGACGATTCTCACCGTGGTAATTCCGGCGGCGAAAGCCGGGCTGCTTACGGGCATCATGCTGAATCTGGCTCGCGTGGCGGGAGAGACAGCGCCGCTGATTTTCACGGCGTTCGGCAATCGCTACTGGAGCCCGGGCTGGGAGCAGCCGACTGCCGCGCTGCCCGTGATGATTTACACCTATGCAATTTCTCCTTACCCGGACTGGAAACAGCAGGCTTGGTCGGCGGGCTTCGTGCTCCTGATGCTGGTCCTTACCGTAAATATCTTCGCGCGAATGATCTTAACGAAACGAGGAAGCACGGCCAGATGAGTCCCATGCAAGCGCCGATCTCACGACCAAGTCCCCCGCCCGAGGCGGCCATGGGCGGCCATCTTTTTCATATGGAGATGGCCGATCTGAAAACGCCCACGCTAGGCGAAGCCTCCAAGCTCAGCACTACCAATCTGGTTTTTCACTACGGATCGTTCAAAGCCCTGCACGGAATCTCATTGCAGGTTTTTGATAAGCGCGTAACGGCGTTTATCGGACCTTCCGGGTGCGGCAAATCAACCTTCCTGAGGACACTGAACCGGATGAACGAAACCATCCGGAGCAGCCGCGTGGAAGGCGAGATTCTGCTGGATGGCGAGGACATCTTCAAACTGGAAGTGTCCGCGTTGCGCAGGCGCGTGGGCATGGTGTTTCAGAGGCCCAATCCGTTCCCCAAATCGATATTCGACAATATCGCCTACGGGCCGCGCATCAACGGTTCGGTGAGCCGGTCCGCAATGAAGGATAACGTGGAGCAGAGTCTTCGCCGCGCGGCTCTGTGGGACGAGGTCAAGGACAAGCTGCACGATTCTGCATACGGCCTTTCCGGCGGGCAGCAGCAGCGGCTGTGCATCGCGCGTGCTCTGGCGGTGAATCCGGAGGTGCTGCTGCTGGATGAGCCGTGCTCTGCGCTGGATCCGATCGCGACGGCGAAGATCGAAGACCTGATCTTCCAGCTGAAAGATAGCTGCACCATCGTGATTGTCACCCACAACATGCAGCAAGCTGCGCGGGTCGCGGATTACACGGGATTCTTCCTGATGGGGAAGCTGATCGAGTTCGATAACACCACGGTAATCTTCAAGAATCCGGCGAGGAAGGAAACCGAAGATTACATTACAGGCCGTTTCGGCTGAGGAGCGAACATCGTGCGCCATTTCGAACAAGAGCTGGAAGAGCTGAAAGGCAAACTTCTGGAAATGAGCGCGCTGGTGGAGTCGGCGGTTCAGCGAAGCGTGAGCGCGGTCACCCAAAAGGACCGCAGCGCGGCGGAGCAGGTCTTCCGCGATGAGGCGCGCATCAATCAGCTTCAGATCGAAATCGACGAGTTCGCGATCAATCTGCTGGCAACCCAGCAGCCGCTGGCGGCGGATCTGCGCCTGGTGGTCGCCGCACTGAAGATCAATACCGATCTGGAGCGCATGGGCGATCTTTCCGTTCACATCGCGCAGAGGGCGCTTTCCTTGCTGACGGAACCAGTGATCAAGCCGATGGTGGACATTCGCCACATGTCTGCGCTGGTCGAATCCATGGTTCGCAAGAGTATGGACGCATTCGTGGCCAACGACGCGGATATGGCCCGCAGCGTCTTGGCATCCGATGACGCGGTGGACAGTCTTCGCACGGCCTCTTACCACGAGCTGGTCAGCTACATGGAAAAGGAGCCGCGCAATATCCCGCAGGCGCTCGACCTGATCGGGATCACCCGGAGCCTGGAGCGGATCGCGGACCATTCCACAAATATCGCCGAGGACGTCTTGTTCCTGGTCAAAGGGATAGACGTCCGGCATCACGCCGAAGCACGCCAATAAGCGCGCGCAGTAACCTGCCGGGAGTATTCCGCCGTCTCTTGTCGGTAGGCGGACCATATGGTACTATTCCGTCGGCCCAAAAGTCGGCTAGAATCGTATAGTTTTGATGAGTTTCGCGAATACAGCGATCACGGAGTAAAACAGTGCAGCGAATTTTTACATACCGGATAACGTGCTCAATCGCCGCTTTTGGATTGATGATGTGCGGAGCGCTCTCCAGCAGGGCTGCTGAACCGGAGACCGGCGAGCTGGATGTTATACAGGTTCGGCCGAACTTTTATATGATCGCTGGGGCTGGCGGAAATATTGGCGTGCAGATCGGCTCCGATGGCGTCGTATTGGTCAGCGCGGGTGCCGCGGCCAAGACGGGTGAGGTTTCTGCGGCGATCAAGAAGCTAACTAACCTGCCCATCCGGTATGTGATCGACATCAATGCCGACGCGGACTTCGTGGGCGGCAACGAAAAACTGGCCAAGTCCGGATTTACGATTTTCACCAATGCGCTGGGTAATGCCGGCGTGGCCGGAACGATGACCAACGGAGGCGCAGCCTCGATTCTGGCGCATCAAAGCATCCTGAACCGGATGAGCGCTCGCGACGCAAAGCCGTCCTATCCCGGCGATGCCTGGCCCACCGAGGCTTTCCTGCAAAATCGCAAAGCGCTGCGCATGAACGATGAGGGCATCGAAATTCTTTACCAGCCTGCTGCCCATAGCGATGCGGACAGTTTCGTATTGTTCCGCCGCTCCGACGTGGTGGTTGCCGGAGACATCATGGACACGACACGTTTTCCGGTGATCGACTTGGCGAACGGCGGGAGCATTCAGGGTGAGATCGACGCCTTGAATAAGTTGATTGATCTGACGATTGCCCCGACGCCATACATCTATAAGGACGTGGGGACGTACGTGATCCCCGGCCACGGCCGGCTATCCGAGCAGATGGAAGTCGTCGACTATCGCGATATGGTGGTGCTGATTCGCGATGTCGTGGCGGACATGATCAAGCAGGGAAAGACGCTGGATCAAATCAAGGCCGCGCGTCCAGCCCTGCCTTATGAGACGAGGTTCGGCACGCAACCCGGAGTTACGAGCTCGTTTATCGAGTCGATCTATAAGAGTCTGACCGCGAAGAAATAATTACGCCATGCGAAGAAGAATATTCACGCTCACTTTGTTCACGTTGGGATTGCTGGTCATGCAGGCGGGACTCTACGCACAGGGCCGCGGCGGGCGCGGTGGTGCCGCTGCCCCGGCGCAGAATGCCAAGGCTGCCGCGGTCTTCGATCCGACCGGCTATTGGGTTTCGATCATTACGGAAGATTGGCGCTATCGCATGGTGACGCCCTCCCAGGGCGATTACCAGGGTGTCCCGATGACGCCTGAAGCGCGCAAGATCGCCGACGCCTGGGATCCGGCAAAGGAAGAAGCATCCGGCGATGTGTGCAAGTCCTATGGAGCGCCGGCGCTATTGCGCGTACCGAATCGCCTGCATATTACCTGGCAGGACGACCAGACGCTGCGCATGGAAAGCGACGCCGGCAAGCAGACTCGGACCTTTCATTTCGGCGATTGGAAGCCGCTGGCGGGCACGCCGCGCTCGCTGCAGGGAGACTCGATTGCCGAGTGGGTTCGCGGCGGCGGAGGTCGCGGTGCAACGGACGGATCGATGAAAGTCACCACCACGAATCTCAAAGCGGGCTTTCTGCGCAAGAACGGTGTCCCGTATAGCGAGAACACCAATCTGATGGAGTATTACGACTTAATCAAAGAACCCAACGGGGATCCGCTGATGGTGGTGACTATCATCACGACCGATCCCTTATATCTTCGCCAGCCGTTTGTCATTACTTCGCAATATAAAAAGCAGGCCAGCGATGCCGGATGGAATCCCACGGCATGCTCGGCCAAGTGGTAAGCAAGGAGATCAAGCATGAGCCCTCATAAACTACATATCGGTTTAGCGACGTTATTATGCGTGAGTTTCCCCGCGTTGGCGGAGATCGACTTGTCCGGATCCTGGGCTGCCATTAATCACGAGGACGCGCTCGAGCGCGGCGGCGGTCCGAATCCCGTCGATTGGGCGGGACTCCCTTTCAACGAAGCAGGGCGCGCGAAAGCGTTGAGTTTTTCGCAATCGATCATTTCCATGCCGGAGCGCATCTGCTGGTTTCAGACTCAGTGGCATATCGCCGCCGGACCATTCAGCCTCCGAATGTGGGCCGTACCCGATCCGATAACCGGCAAGGTCCAGGCATGGGTTGTCGGCGCATGGGAGACCCGCGCGCCTATGACCATCTGGATGGATGGACGCCCGCATCCCGGCAAGAACGCTCCGCACGATCAGACCGGTTTTACTACGGGCGTGTGGAATGGCAACGAGCTGATCGCCACCACCACGCATCTTAAAACCGGGTACATTCGCCGCAATGGCGCGGCCAGCAGCGACCAGGCCACCATCACCACGCATTTCCTTCGACATGGAGAATTGCTGACGGTCGCATTGCTGATGGAGGATCCTGTGTATCTGACGGAGCCTTATATCCTGACGCGGTCCTATAATTTATCGACCAATCCGGTGGCCATCGGCGGCCCGCCCTGCATCGTCGGCGATGAGGGCGTGGAATCGGGCCGCGTTCCGCATTATCTTCCCGGGAAGAACCCCTTCGTCGACGAGATGACCAAGCTTTACGGCATTCCCGAAGAAGCTTCCTTGGGCGGGGCTCCCACTATGTATCCGGAGTTTCGCGACAAGATCAAAGACAAGTTCGTCCTTCCGGCTAAGTGCCCCAAGAACTGCGCAAACGCCGGTGGGAACTAGGTTTACGATATAATTCATCCCGTAGGATCACGTAGGAGGCAGCTTGAAAACCAAACTATTCGTTCTCGCCCTTGCCGGAGTGAGCATTCTGGGCGTTCGGGCTTATGCACATCACTCCTTTGCGTCCACTTACCTTGAGGATCAGAAAATGACCATTGAGGCGGACGTGCTGCAGTTCCTATACCGGAATCCGCATTCGTTTCTGCAGTTGCAGACCAAGGATGCCAAAGGCAACGCGATCACCTGGGCTGTCGAATGGGGCGCGGGCGCTCAACTGGGCAGCAAGGGTGTCCAGCGCGACACTCTGCGGCCGGGCGACCATGTCATCGTCATCGGCGCGCCGGGCCGGAATCCAGAAGATCATCGCCTGCGCATGATCGATATCAAGCGTCCGTCCGACGGCTGGTCCTGGAAGGGCACCTTCGACTAAACGGCTCGGCATTCTCAGTTCCCAGTCACAGCGCTGTTAACCTCCGGATTCGTGTCAACACATGGGTCGAAAAGTGACTCGTGCGTTAACATGAACCAGAGTTCGATTTTCATGCGCCACACCGGCAAAACAGCAGGCGAAGACGTGCGGATGCGAGGTTTCGCACAGCGTCATACGGTGGACGCCGCTATTGCCTGGCTCGATGCGCAAGTAGCGGAATTGCAGCCGTCAGGCACCGAAACCGTGCCTTTACGATCCGCCGCGGGACGCGTTCTGGCTGCCGCTGCCGTTAGCGATGTGAACGTGCCGGGATTTGATCGCGCCACGATGGATGGATATGCGCTGAGGGCGGATAACACGGAAGGCGCTACGCCTTACACTCGGCTGCCGCTGACCGTTATCGGCGATTCGATGCCGGGCGCACCGTTTGACGGATCGGTTTCGGCCGGTGAAGCAGTTCGCATCATGACGGGCGCGCCCATGCCGCCCGGCGCCGACGCAGTACTACCCGCCGAATGGGTGGAAGCCGAGGGCATGTCGGAGGCGAAGGACAAGAGCCCGCGTAACATCAGCGCGTTGGCTTCCGTCTCGCCGGGAAAGAATGTTGGCCGCCGCGGCGAAGACATTGCTTGCGGCACGATATTGCTCGAGTCGGGACGAGTCTTGCGTCCGCAGGATCTGGGAGTTCTTAGCTCCGTCGGCCAGGGAGAAGTGCCGGTGGTCCGACGGCCGCGTGTGCGGCTCGCGGTTACAGGCAATGAACTGCTGCCTTCGGGGTCGCATCCGAGCGGGTTTCATATCGCCGATGCGAACGGGCCGATGCTCTCAGCGCTCATCGAGCGCGATGGAGGTGTGGTCGATTTCCCCGGTTTGGTTCGCGATGATCCCAAGGCCATCCTCGAAGCCCTTCAGTCTGACGCTGACATCGTGATTGTCTCGGGAGGCTCGAGTGTCGGCATCGAGGACCTGGCGCCGATGCTGCTCGCGCAAAACGGTGAGCTGGCCGTGCACGGGATCGCGATGCGGCCGAGCAGTCCGACTGGACTAGGCCGCATGGGGCGTCGCCTGGTCTTGTTACTGCCCGGCAATCCAGTGTCGAGTCTATGTGCCTACGATTTCTTCGCCGGGCGTGCGATTCGCGCGCTGGGCGGACGCTCTAAAGAGTGGCCGTATCGCTCGATGCGTGGCAAGTTGACTCGCAAGATCAGTTCGCCGATCGGCCGCCTGGATTACACGCGTGTGAAAATCGACGGCGATCGTGTGGAGCCGCTGTCGGTGGGCGGAGCGTCGATCCTATCGTCTACGACGCGGGCGGACGGTTTTGTGATTGTGGGCGATGACAGCGAAGGCTTCGCGAGCGGCTCGGACGTGAAGGTTTGGCTGTATGCCTGAACAGGACCAATTCCTTCAGGTTCTCGATCGGGATGAAGCCGAGCGACGCTTCCGGGCCGCGATTCAATACGCTCCGCTGGGCACCGAAACCATTCCGCTCGATGCGGCGCTCGGTCGAGTGCTTGCGGCCGACGTCGTTTCGCCCGTGGACGTGCCGTCGTTCGATCGCTCCAACGTGGATGGCTTCGCGGTCGTGGCCGAAGACACGTTCGGCGCGTCCGAAGAGGTTCCACGCTCGGTTTTATTGGTCGGCGAAGAGATCCACACAGGGATTGTCCCGAACACCGTACTTCATCCTGGCAAGGCAGTGCTGATCGCAACCGGGGGGATGGTGCCGCGGGGAGCAGACGCAGTAGTCATGGTCGAGTACGCGGAGACGCGCGGCCGCGAGCTGCGCATCGCCAGGGCCGTCACAGCAGGCAGCGGCGTATCCTTTGCCGGGACCGATATCACTGCGGGCGAGACTGTACTTCGCCAAGGCCAGTTGCTGACGAGTCGCGATACGGGAGTGCTCGCCGCCATCGGCGTCGCCGAAGTTACGGTCTGGCGAAAGCCGATCGTCGCGATTCTTTCGACCGGTGACGAGATCATCGCGCCGGGCGATCCGATGCAGCCTGCCAAGGTCTATGACTCCAACGCGCAGGTTCTAGCCGACGCCGTGAAGGAATCGGGCGGCGAGCCCATGCGGCTTGGTATCACCCATGACGATGTCGAAGCCTTGCGCAAGCGGCTGCGTCACGCGCTGGAGTTCGCGGATATCGTGCTTCTGTCGGGGGGGACGAGCAAGGGCGGGGGCGACGTTTCGTACAGGGTGGTCGCGGAGCTGGATGATCCCGGTATCGTTGCGCATGGCGTGGCGCTTAAGCCGGGTAAGCCGATTTGCCTCGCGGCGACGAAGGGACGCCCGGTGGTGGTACTCCCGGGATTTCCGACTTCGGCGATCTTCACCTTCCACGAATTTGTCGCCCCCGTGATTCGCTTGCTGGCGGGACGAGGCTCAGAGGAAAGACCGGTCGTGCAGGCTAAGCTTGCCGTCAAGGTGAATAGCGAGATCGGACGCACCGAATACCTTCTCGTCGGTTTAGTGGAGACTCCGGACGAAGGGCTCGCCGCGTACCCGATGGGGCAAGGATCGGGCAGCGTGACGACGTTC
>Ga0105239_10004887_pt1 | contig 15860 bp, 8 predicted proteins | sample KBSC44metaG_FD_92761 | JGI IMG/M metagenome (GOLD analysis project Ga0105239, IMG submission 92761) | Corn rhizosphere microbial communities from Kellogg Biological Station, Michigan, USA - KBS C4-4 metaG | ecosystem: Host-associated > Plants > Roots > Rhizosphere > Soil | place: Michigan, USA...
AGATTCCGCCGCGACTTGTCCACATAGAAACTCGGTCTGCGCACTCCTCAGTATCTCGCTCGTGTTCGCCATTCGCACCGCTGGGATCCTCTGGCGTCGGTGTAGACGGATAGTCAAGTAGACCAACGCCGCCTTTCCTGTGAGAATTATGATGATGGGAATGACGAGTAGTACGACTTTTGAAGGGTCGAGTTTCCGCGTGTACGCGAGTGAAGTTATCGTCATTACGGGGCGAGGCGCGGTGTCGTTCCTCCAGTTCCGAGAACAAGCCAGGGCCATGGCACCGATAGAGACGTGGATGAATTCCTCGATGCCCGCTGTGGTCCATGTGTTGTTTACCTTATTGGATGATGTATACGGTACGGGAAGGTGGCGTGTGGTGCGGTTCCCTTGGTTGTAGAACATGGGCTGCGTGCCGTCAACGCCAATGCTCACCATTAGGGGGCTTACGGCGAACCAGAGGGCGTTTTCATTGGATGTATTCTGGAGGCCAGGGCCAGTTTTGTTGAAGTATGGGTGATACATCGTATCAATGGATGTGATGCTCACGGGTGGTGTGTTAGGTGGCCCGCCGTTGCCAACCTGCAGAATGTCGTCGGTGAACTCGACGTCTACATTGCATAAGATTGACGATATCGAGGTTGGATATTTCGTTGATTTGTTGAATACTTGGGAAGTTGATCCATTTTCGATGCTGCCATTGAAGGCGGCAAAGATGAGTTCAGCGCTACTTCTTTGAGGATCGTGGAAGACATAATCATGCACCCAGACTGCCATTCCTGGAGTGACTTTGGTCTGCACGAAATTCGAACTATTCTTGGGTCTCCCGTCGCTATTATGGGTCGCCATGTTCGTGGAGAAGTTTGCTGTCTCGGTTATGGTCGAGGCCAACTGAACGAGCTCATGCTTTCGACAATTGACATTGACATTGGCCTTTGCGGCTCGAACGGTAATATTTCCTCTGTGCTCCAGATCGAGTCTCTCCACAATCCACAGACGATAATCAGGCATTGGTTCGTCAGATAATTCCTTGGCCCATGAATTGTACAAACTTATCGAGTCAGCACCAACAGCGGTAGGCGGGTTTGTCTGGGCGAAGACACGGCCAATTCCACCACCGCCAGTATAATTGCTCTCGAATGCTGCAGTAACTTTCTCCTTGGAGTATACATGACCGACCAACGGCGCCGCTGCGAATGGCACGAGATTGATAAGGGCCGTTGTAGCGACAACAAAGGCAGCCGCGACGGTCGTGATCGAACGACAAGCAAGAGGTATCGCCGCCACTGAACCACGACACATGGACAGATAGTTGTCCAGCTGCTCGATACTGAATGGTTGCGCGCTCAGCAGAGGCCAAATGGCGGTTTCGGTCACGCAATTGGCGGCATATATCATCGTTCCCAGACCGATACAGTAAAATGCAGTGACAATACCCTGAATGAGTCCGAGATTCGCTCTAGTCCATTGCCTTGCCATGGTCCTCTTGCAGTTGATCGCCCAATCGGGGCAGTCAAGGATCTGCTGGCTGAGGAACCACGTGTATGTGATTGTTGCTCCGCAGAGGAACACTCCCAGGGCGAGCGACCATGGGATATACTGGTTAAGCTTCACGAAGTTCCTCCATCGACCTTTTTCGAGAGTGGTTTTCCCCTGTTCCAGATCGATAGGCTCGTAATGGATGACCAGATGTTGGTCTCCTTCCTTCTGCTTTGGTGAATACAAGTCCGACATGGCTTGTGAGGAACATCCAAAAGGTGTCAATATCAATACCTGATACACGAGCTCTTGCGCGCGGGTCGTGGACGTAGTTATACACCTTCACAGCGAATATAGAAAAGAGTGGAATCTTTGCAACGAAACCGGCAACACCGTTGTTGCACAATAAAAAGTCTCCACGAACGCTCCTCACAAAGGCTTCTTTCTCGAAGGCATTCAGTAATGCCATTGATAGCTGGAGGGCGCACCTCGGATGGGGGCAACGGTGCACGACTTCAAGCGGGGAGCTCTGGAGACATAAGACATTAGACGACGGCGATGAACGATGAGACATCCGACATGTTGAGTACGGGTGTCATGGCTTGGCTATATCTTACCTCAAACTTAGCCATCTAGTGTCCATTCTCAAGGCTTTCAGGAGAGTGCAAACGCCTAGCCAAGATCCTGGAAGTCCGAGGATGGCTATCCGCAATTCGACCTCTCTTCTTGATCCACTTTAAGGGAAGGTGGTATAACTCAAATGTGCTTGCCTCTTTGGTGAAATTCCATGACATTAAGTCTCCTTGGCCCATTCCCGGTAAGATGCTGCAGGAACTTGTCGTACAGGTTTTCAAATAGGGAACAGTGGTTCACGGGAACTCCCAATATTCTGTGTCACAGAGAATTTTCCAGAGATTCGGAGCCCGTGAGACGTAAGACAGCGGAGAGGACGCGTTCTTGGGAGTCGCACATTTTACTTTGGGGTCAAATTGGAAGACACCGATGCATAGGAACTGGGAGTCTGGGTCGGTGTGGCAGCCTGGTAGATTCCTTTTTGCTCTTTGAATAGATTTCATTCTAGGACTTTCACTTTATCGACGAATCCCCGTGTTCCACCAGCAGCATCGAACCCCGGCCAATTTGATTTACCAATCAACTGCCAGTGAGCGTATGTCCAAAGGAGAGTGAGTTGTCCAGAGTAGAAAAGCTGAGATCAGGGCGAAAGGGGCCCAGAGGGTCAATAGGACAGCTAGGTTATGGTTTGGAGTTCGCATTGAAGAAAGCCATCAGACTGCTGCCGTTGTAACAGGTGGCAGTTTTAACTTCTGTTCCGTGTAATTCAAGGATGGGCAATGGCGAGCGTGAAGGTGTGCACCCACTAGACGGATGCTCAGCAGTTTCAGTATAGGGCAGCCGCATGAAAATATTCAGAATGTCTCTATCGTTTTGCACAACTCATCCATCGTTTTACACAACTCATTTCTTTCAGAAACAAGTCTCTCTCTAGACTGGCCATTTGAAAACCCCGAGACAAATTCCCCCACTGATTCCTCGACCAGCGATCAAATAAGTCTCTCTCCAGGCGCCCAGCGCTTGACAGAATCCGTGGATGTTAGGGACGGAGGCGATTCACATATATAGGAGAGAAACGTCGGACTAGCTAATATCTATATTACTATCGACGAAGAGTCAACGTATGCGGATCTTAAGGAGTTTGTATACGTCGAGCTAACTATATTAGGTCTTGGCGTTCTTGACTATGGCCTTGTCACTCCTGATAAAACCCTGAGACTAATTCCTCCACTGATTCCTCGATTAACGATCAAACAAGTCTCTCTGGGTGTGGGTGCCAGGCTCGAAGCGCTCCGAAAAAGAGGAGCTCGACTCATGAAATCATCACCAGTTCATGCCATTGATAGCAAACTTCCCGTCCATGATAAGGAATTCCTGAATCTGAATATAAAAATGGACCTCCATAACGAGAAGATGGACCTCCATAACAAGGAATTCGTGAATCTGAACAACAAACTCGACCTCTTCGCGAAAGATATGGAGCTACATATCAGCAAGGCCTTCTCAAGCTTCCTAATGCAAGCCCTCGTCCTCGTACGTATTACGCTCTTCTACTCTTCATATACTCACCATCATATGTGTCAGGAATACCTCGGGTGCCAAGGGCGGTTTCCCGGCAAGCATATATATCTAATAGGCCCGAGTGGGACACTAGCTATAGGAGGTCACACTTATAGGCTGAGTGCACGCGGGGTGAGGTTCGAGCCTTGGTAAAATCAGGCGAGTTCTTTGTCTGATTTATAACTATGGCGTAGTCCACCCTGTTACTCTTAGTGCCGTCAACGGAGGCTATATCATCGCCTGCTGTAGAACCACCCAGGTTTGTCTTGCCCGAAACTGTTGAAGGCTGCTGCTTGACAAGACGAGAGTGGTCTGTGCGATTTATGTGGAGGCGTATGCGCGTGAAGGTTTACTCACCTTCTCCTAAAAAAGCCTTGGCACGGAGCGCGGCACTGTCGACACTGGATACTTATCTCACTAGGGGTCGTGCCGTGGACAGTGCGCTTGGATTAGCGACTCGAGGACGAACCCCCTAGGGGGGGAGGGGGGAATAATTGTCAGGAATGCCTAAGGTGCCTAGGGCGGTCTCCTGACAAGCATATGGCTAATAGGTCCGAGAATACCTCGCACTTTGTGCGGGATATCTAGTCTTTTTGAGCGATCCTCAAGGGCTTGCCGGACCTATGCCTGACACATAGGCTATTGGCTCTGGCATTGCCCTCGTCGGATATATTCGTTACCGCATCACCGAAGTGCAGGCTCCACCACCAGCGTCACAAACACCTCCAGCAGCTTCAGCATAGGATTTGGTCAGAGCCAATTCGGATGACAGGGATATTTAAGCCCGACAGATGGGAAGAGCCGAGCGAAGTCAGCCTTACAGTCGTGCGAAGTTGGGGAGTGCATATAAGAGTCTGGTCGCCATGAAAATGCTGACATCTCATGTCACACAAGTTTGAACGAGCGAGATCGATTCTCATTGGTGGATTACCGATAGTCGTCTTGTTTGGCGAACCTAGCCCTCAACATTCGAGGTACATAGCATCAAATCTTTGCGCTCCACTCCTGCCTAGGTGGGTTCTTTGTAATGAATCGGCCCCCAATTTCTTGCTTCCAACGTTGGTCAATCGTTTGCTTTTCTGTGAGTGTCTTGCTCTTCCATACTCGTTCATGCTCTGCCTCATCGGAGTTCCACCTTCTGATTTCCTCACCGATCCAGATTGCCGCTTGTTGCGCCGTTCGGTTAGGCGCTTCGAGAGGAACCATATGGCCGACACCGGTAATTATAACACTCTTGACGCGCCCCTCGCGAACTCCACCACTGCCTCCGACCCCTGTGCCTGTCCTCGAGACTTTCAAGTCATTGTAGGCACTAGTTAAGGCTGAGACATGGTTGGGATCTGCAAAGATGTATAATGCACTGGGACGGAGACAGGGAAGAGCATGGAAGATTCGAGCAGGCTCAGGGCGATAAAATGGGTAGTTAATGGGTGACCGTGGATCAACGTCTGCGTGAGTTCTTCGGTCAATAGGTTTTCCGTCATGCCCGGATCCTAGATAATTAGGCCGTAGAAAGAAGAAAACTTCCTGAGCCGGAGAAGTAGTCAACATTACTGCTTCATCCGTGGTGCCTTCATTCGCTTCACGGAGTCCATACTCTAGCCACAGATGTAGGACTCTCGGGTCCCATGCCCGGTGAAATGGATTCTTCCGGAATGCTATCTCGGCTTCCTTTCGACTAGGCCACCAATTACTCCTGAAGGTGGTCGATCTCGCTGGACCCTTCTTATCCTCCGATGTCACCTCTGCCGACTGCATTTGTATACCAGGATCTACTAGGACGAGTGTTGTGAAGAGCCTCGGGTGTATATACGCAAGATCAACAAGTTGTGCTCCCCCAGCGCTGTGACCGATGCCGATGATGGGACGGGGCATTTCTTCGCGCTTGAGATTGATGAGGTGTAGAAGATCTCGGGCATGGTCTGACCACGAGGGATCGTTGCCCAGCAAACTTTGATTCAACTGCCCGCTCCCACCTTGGCTGGCGAGGTCTGCTATCCAAATTGCCCTGATGCGAAATCCGTTCTGCTCGGATTCATCGAGCAAGTCTTCCCAGAAGGGTTCATAAAGTTCCTTAGGAATAGCGTTGGCGTGGGAACCAATGATTGTCACATCTCCAGGCTGTGAACAGGTATTATTAAGTGGAATATACTGTTTCACTTCGAGGTACAGAACGTCTTCTTGCGCGTTGGCTGTTGCACGTTGATACTCCCGGATGTGCTGGCATGGGATCTTGTGCGTGACAATCTCGAACCTGGACATGGTCGATCTTCCTCCTTCGATTTAGGAAGGCGATATATAGAGACGGTTAAAGCGATGATGGAGCATAAACTATTATATATTGTTCTTTGTAGAGTAAGTGGCTGTTCTGTACTTGTGTCCTGCTGCTAAGTTTTATGTTGTTCTCTTTGCGACTTCGGCAATTCCGGCCCGAAATAGTTGGGTAGGGTTTGATTTGTTTAAGCGACGCTTAGCCTGTTCATGTCCGCACAACCTATGTCCGTAGGATAGAACTAGCACAGTATTGGTGAGGCGGGGTACCTGTTAGTGTAGCAGCGTGTTTAGAAGGAGTTGGAGGCGTTAGGCAGGGGTGTTTGGCTTGCTCCTGATCCCGAATGGTGACTTCATATTCGGCCACTCATAACAGCGCCTAGCGAACACACCCTGTTACTCATTCCAATAGAGGTTTCCGGTCGCCAGGCAATTGATATACCTCGAAATCGACGATGATTCATGGGCAATACTCCATGTATTGGGTCACTTGCCATAATGATCGCGCCTCGTTAAGATCGTTCGTCTCCAGACCGTAGATGTATGAACTCATCGTACCAAAAGTGAGATATATTGTTGGCCGATTGCTCCTAGAAATATACCAAACATAGTCGAAGCACCATCGTTAAGCGGAGTACATTCTCTCCACGAGGTCTGCACGAATTCTGGTGGGTGACTAACCGCGCTTGAATTCCTCGGAGAGGTCCTTGTCTAGATCCAACCAATTGGCAGCAATCTGGAGCCCGCGCAACCTCTCCATATCGATGCGGTGCCAATCCCAAGCACCTGGTTTATCGGCTTTTGTAAGTGGTTGCAGCAGGTCTGTCAGGGTGGCTTGGTTAGAGGACGATGCCACTTCTGCCGCGGCGCTCTCGAGTTTCTCCATGACAGCTGCGGTGACCTCAGCTGCAGATTCGGGGATGGGCGCCGCTATCCCATCCGGCGTTGCTGTGTCGGAGGTTCCTGCAGGTTGAATTAATGACTTGATGGTAGACGGGAGTGGTGTTCCAGAGGCAGTCGAGGCTGCTTGAGAGGGACTTGAATTGCTGTTCTCTGGAGCGGGTGGTAGCCATCCGGCAGTGGTCAGACATCGTGTGGGAGAAACTGTAAATCTGCCCTTCTTAACGACATATTTGCTCAGACAGGAGGCCAGGAGGACTTCACCCCTGCCTCCTTTGGTGGCAGGGCGGATGAAGAAGGAGCCAATGACGAGCCATTTCTGGTCCCAGCCCAGCAAACGCGAACGTATTTCATAGAGCTCGTAAGGCTTGATTTCGCGGTGGAATGAAGTATGTACGCTTCCCAAGATGACGCTCAAACGGCCTCTATGTCCCTCCTTTTCTAGGTTTTCTGAACCCTGCTTGAATCCCGGTAGCAATAGCTTAGTGACAAGTGCAGTCCTGCTTTCGTCCAGATCTGCGAAATATGTGCTGTTGCTCTTGTGGAAGTTATAGTCTATTTCTAGGACGGGGGATCTTGAGAAGATTGAGACAGGTTGGAAGATGGGATGGATGGTGTTGGTGGAGGAGGCGTGTGCTTTCAGCTGCGCTGCGACACGCGCTCGTGATATCCAGTTTGCGAACATGCGGTGGAACAGCCTGAAGTGCCATGATAGCGGCAGCGCTTTGATGTTGATCAGGGCAAAAATTAAAGCGAGCGTTCGCCAGGAGACGAGAGAGGAAACTGGCGGCAGCATGACTTGGGTGGTAACTGAAGGACGGAAGTGGATGAATGAACAAACGTCGATGATGGTGAATGGTGAATGATGAATGATGAATGATGACTAGAAAAGAAGTGGCGATCTCATCAATTTTAAATCAAGCAAAGTGGAAAGAGCGGCGCATCCTTGAAGCGGCGCGGCCGATGCTGACATCGGATTATGACTTTTGGAATTTACGAGCAGACATGAACAGGGTAGCAAGTTTGATGACTGGGTGCAGTGGTATTATTCCCTTACGGAGCCCTCCGTCCAATACATACTGTATAGGTATGAAGGAAGTGTTTCGTAGGTAGTAACATGTAGATCAGTATGGTGATGCTTTGAACCGCCATCAAATGATCACCTCGCATTTACATACGACCGAAAACATTTGATCATGGCTCCAAAGGCTCCAAAGGCTCCAAAGGCTCCAAGCTGTGGCTGTGTGGCGATGTACAGGGGCCAAGGGGCCCCAAGGCTGAAACCTTCAGCCTTGCACCCCTCATTCGCGTCTCTTCAGAACTTCTCTGGCGTGTTGGGGGCCTCTAGGGCCAACCTAGATAGATAATTTACTTGATGGCGATCTGCGCATACTCGGTAGCTTGAAAAATGAAGAGATTTGAAGGACTGAACCTGCAGTCTCTGGAGTCAGAAGAATACTATGTACCATCAATCAGGCAGATGTACCAAAGTTAAAGCACTCAAGGTGCCATCCAGTCCTTCTCAAGCTGACCGCAGCACCTTCCGTTGAAACGTTGGCATCAATGGAGGGCCAACGAGTAAGTAAGGTGCTGGTCGTGTTGAGTATTCGTTCGAAGCCGTCTTTCCTCGCATTACTACCTAAGGAAGTGGCTGGCACAGGTAAGCAGTCTTCATCTGCGGCGGTAAACACTACGGTTTTTACTTTACTTATGGCTTACACGATGGGAGAACGCAGAACCAAGCCATTGAATCCAGAGATGGCGTTTCTCAATTGCTGGTGATCGTCTCGGGGCTCCTCGGCTAGTTTTCGAGCGCCTCGATTTCGTCGTTTCACGAAACATCGATGAGAGACAATGGTCTCGACCGCCGATCGCTCGGAATGAGAAGGTTGTCTGCCTCCATTTGGATCTCCGTCGCCATGCCTAGGCGAGTCAAGAGACTGCTGCTAGGTGCGATATGGATAAAGCAATGGCAGAGCAAGGAATGACGACTAGTGGATATCGCATCAAGAGCTGTTGGACAAACGCAAATGCTGGGACTTCATCCGAGGCCCCTTCTGAGTAGCGACTCGCGAATAAACAACCTCTGGAGATGGCTCGGAAAGGACGAACTCGGACGTGCGAACTGCTGGAGGTTGTAAGTAACGGATGGACTCACCGTAGATAGAATGAGCTGGAAACATTTTGAGGAGCGTTTGAAATCCCTAAACAGTTTATACAAGTCAAAGGCCGACAGAACTCCATGGAACTCGTACGAGAAGACGCTTCGTGTGTAAGGTATTCGCGCGTAACTTCATTGAGCTCCTCAGGGAGGAATCAAGGTTTACTTAAATACCCCTGTTCAAAAAGCCATTGGCCCAATTCTAGGGAGCCTCCGACTGATATCCGGGGGTACCTGGAGGCTGACTGATCGCTTAAACCGCCTAGACCGGTGCCGTCGCAGGCCAAGCCATGATCGAGATCCAGTGCCAAGCTGCAGTAGTCAAGGTCAATGGCCATTGGTAGGAGAATGCTCGGACAGCCTTTCACATGGAAATACAGCGATGCTCGACTCCCCGCAATAAGCAGTTGCCCTCAATTCTGCACTGAATAAACTTTGGTGACGAAATGCCTTCGCCGTCCACCTTAGTCACTGAGCAACTGAACTTCGTCTATAAGAACGTTGCTCAACTCGAGCTGTATGTGTGGTATTTGCTCAGATCAAAGGATTCCTGAACACCAATCACTCAAATCCGACCAAGACGAAGAAGCAAATCGCTGAAAGTTGAACTTGTCTTGCAAGCTACACCATGGCCCCTCCTCGCAAAGCCCTCATTGCGGTGACATCTGCACATGCACCCTTGTACCCTGACGGCAAAGAGACAGGTAAGGCGTCCCCCCGTGAGACAATGTTGGCAGTCGGTTGAGAAGGCCAACAGGAATGTTCGTGACGGAGGCGTTGCACCCTTACAACGTCTTCGTCAAAGCCGGTTTTGATGTGGACCTCGTCTCCGAGACTGGGACGTACCAAGCAGATTGGCTTTCACAACAGGAGGATTGGCTTGCAGGCGACGATCGAAAGGCCTGGGAGGATCGACAGAGCGGATTTCGACAAAAGCTCGATGCACACTTGAAGCCATCGGATATTGATCCAAGCAAAGTATGGTGTTTCACATCAACGCTGGCATGTCATGTCGTGACAGGACTGACTTTTGGAAATCCAGTATGGCGTTTTCTTTGCATCTGCAGGGCACGCCTCATTGATCGACTACCCTGATGCAAAGGGGTTGCAGTCCATCGCGTCCAAGATGTACACCAACGGAAGTATTATTTCTGCAGTGTAAGCAGGATGGCTTCTCCCACCAAACATCAAAGTGGTAGCTGCTAACACGATTTTCAGTTGTCATGGTGGTGCTATCTTCCCAGGAATCATCGATCCCAAGACGGGCAAGTCGATCATTGCGGGCAAGAGAGTCACAGGGTTTACCACCAAGGGTGAGGAAGAAGAGGGGGTACTTGACACGATCAAAAGCTGGGATAGACCTACGATTGAGAAATCCGCCGCCGACAGCGGTGCGACTTGTAAGGCTCAAGCTCAGTTTGATATTGCTTGAATGCTGACCATGAGCGAGATGTGAGTCCACCGGGTCCTTGGGACTCGTTCACCCAGACCGATGGTCTTGTGGTTACTGGTCAGTCTCAGTCGACTACTTTCACCGAGATAGACAAGGCTAACATTGGACCAGGCGCGAATCCAGCTTCCGCCCATGCAACTGCTGAAGCTGCTGTGAAGGCATTTGACCAGTTGTGATGTGGTACCTGGCCCAAGTAGTGACGGCCTACAGTTGGGACGAGAAAAGTGTTGCCTAGTGAGCAAATTCCAGGACTTGAATAGTTGCCTAAGCTCGGCACCAAGATTTCAAATAGCCTTGGCTCAAGTGGCAGTGGAATAGTAACTTGAAGACATACCTGAAGAACGTTGTGTTTTGCTTGTCTGGTGAAAACCTGGATTTGTCGTCCAAGCAGCCATTGAAGTTGAAAGTTTCGGTTATTGTAGTGTCCATCACGGGTCCAAATCTCGGTAAAGGTCTGCGACAATGGAGCTGAGTGTTACAGCCTCGTCGGAGGTTAAATCAAACACAATGAAACATTCTCTCGATATCCAGGTTTTGGTGTCAAAAGTCCTCCCACGCCACATGTGAAACCGAGGCATTTTCTTTCTGCTAGTGATTGCCAATGGATGAGCGGTAACGGGTCGGATGAGTGGTTCCGGGGGATGTTCTAGACTTGAACGAAATCATCCCCTTGGGCCTGGAGGAGCTGGTGAGCCATTGGTTCGTGGTAACCGGATCGATACGAAGAACGAGGGAGATGGGGATTTCAAGGATAGCAGAAACAGAAGGAAAACGAGCCAAACGAGCGAGACTCCGTATTCCTCCACACTTTTTCGGTTGATGGATGAATGCTGACGAGCTTTAGGTGCAGGAGTTCCTGCATGGATAAAGCAATAGTGCAAGGGCTCACGAAAATATAGACCTCTGTTTACAGTGCACTTTTGAGTCTGGGGAAGTAGACCTGGCCAAAGGCGGGTCACACGACGTGGGACGATGAGTATCCGGGAGCTTGAGGCTTTGACATGAGCAACGGTGAACAAAGGTGAGCACACCGCTCGGTCTGCTCAGCGCTTGGAGTCCGCGTCCCTCGTGGGTGAGGAATCAGGATCCTCCGCCCGCAGCCCGCAGCCCAAAATGGCAGCCCTGGAAATTGAGAAAAGTGGCACCGATACGGGGGGAAGTTCAGCCTTGCCTCCGCCCAGTGCAGAGGCTCCAAGGGGGCGTTGGGGAGCTCGCTTGGAAATTACGGGCGGCACAGCATTTGCCTTTAGGTGGTCAAGTACGGGGCATTATTGCTGCTGCTGCTGCCACGGTGACCGTCCGACGGTGACCGTATGGGCCCCTCTGATGGGTCCCCCCAAGTCTCCAACACCCCCTCCAGCTCCAGTTCTGGCCCCCAAGAACCCTGTCGGAGAAACATTCAGCCAGGCGGTCGCAAGTAGTCGTGCCGAGTGCGGCGTAGCAACAGAAACCCTCCGAGCAGCCCTGAGACTTCGATGGTGGGCTCGTAACACCATTCTCAGCCCTAATTGCAGGTGTCACAAGGACCTTTTGCCAAAGTTTTCGGACACCGTTAGGGGCGACAAGGCACCGAATGGGTGTTGCTCGCCCCTCTGGCAGTTCCGGAGTTTAGGTTATTGTACCCAGGACTGAGGTAGCTTGACTAAAGAGGCATGGCGGCGGACGGGTAAGGACAGCAGCCGACGGGGTTGAGGTCCAGGCTCTGGGCCCTAGGGGTGCATCTATTTTAGTTGACTGGGGGCTTCTCGTGGCTGACTGGCTTCGGGCAAAGGTCCCTTGCATTCTCCGCATCTCACCAGCAGGTGCCAGGCAGTAACCACCTGGCTAGGGCGCCCTCGGCACCTAGCGGGCACCCATAGACCCCTAGCCATCGCCTAGCACCCACCGAACGACCAGTAGCCTATGCCCTTTCTCAACCAAGAGCCCAAAGCTGGGTGCTTATCGCTGAACCGCCCTGTGCACCCCTGTCCATCTTCAATCATCATGCATCCCTTCATCCAAAAAAAAAAAGTTGACACAGCAAAATGTCCGTGATGGCGCGGACGACCATTCATCAACTCAACAATATCATCACGGAGGTGTGTCGTATCGCAGCGAATAATATCCTCCCCCAGCATCTTGTCATCTTCTCATTCTCGTGCTGCTGCATATCAATGCATATCACCTCCTCACCGCGGGACGCCTCTCGACTCTGGACTCTTGTTTATTCGTGCAACGTCGCTGTCTCCTGTCTTGTTCCCAATCTTGTTGGTGTCACGCCCTCTTCTCACCACGGCTAACGAACTACACTTTTCTTCTCACCCGATTCTTTATCGTTCCACCACTGTTTGACCCATTCTAATACCACCTGGGCACTCCGCTGCTCTTAGGCTGATACCATCAAGTCCATCCATCCACTATCCATCCACTCCGCTCGTCTCACTATTTCTCCCGCCCTCTCTGAGCATCTCCAACGGATACCGTACCGTCGCTCGGCATTTGCCTTGACCATCTCAGGTGCTCCGTCCACAGTACACACACTGTTACTCCGTGCGCTACTCTCTACACGTTGCTTCTGTTTGGTCCTGTTGCCCTCATCCGTCTCCGGACCCGTCTCTCCACTCTTCCCTTATGCTCTACAAAATCACTCGACATCCCATCCTGAGGCCAACCCTCACCAACCTCCTCAAAGTTCAGACTACCACCATGGCCACCACATCTGCCACCCAGGCTCCTATTGCCCAGCATACTGCCAACCTAGGCTCTATTGCTTCACATGGCCCTCAATCCCCTCTACACCACCGCCCAAAGCACACCCATGCTACTGCCCATGTGCCCAATCGTTCTGCCCACTACGATACTTCCCTCTCCATCCCTGTGCGGAAGTACCTGCAGACGTACGGTCTGACCCCACCTCGTGCCGAGAGCTACGAGGTCCAGAAGAAGAGATGTCTAGCACAATTGGCTCTGAAGAGCACCGACATTGAGAGATTTCTGTACCTGAGCACCCTGAGATACAACAATGTCCATCTGTTCTACAGACTCTTGACCGACCATTTTACAGAGCTGACCCCTCTGGTCTATACTCCAACTGTTGGAGAAGCCTGCCAGCGATGGTCTGAAATCTACCAACAGCCAGAGGGCATGTATCTCAGCTTTGAGGATCGAGGCCACCTGGCGAATATCATTCAAAACTGGCCTCAAGCCAATGTTGAAATCACCGTCGTCACTGATGGCTCCAGAATCCTGGGTCTCGGTGATCTCGGTGTGGGAGGCATGGGTATCCCCATTGGAAAATTGGCCCTGTACACTGGCTGTGCAGGCATTCGACCTGAAGGCACACTCCCATTGACGGTCGATCTAGGAACCGGCAACAAGGCACTCCTCGAAGACCCTCTCTACATGGGTAGCCGTCGGGGAAAAGTCACCGCCGAGGAAGAGAAGGAGTTCCTAGACGAACTCATGGCCGCCTTGAAAGAGCGCTGGCCCGACATCGTCATTCAATTCGAGGACTGGAAGAATCCTTTCCCCTCGTTGGAACGATACCGCCATGACTACGCCATGTTCAATGATGATATCCAGGGAACTGGAGCTGTCATCATGGGCGGCATTATTGGTGCTGTCAAGCAATCCGGTGTGGCTCCTAAGGATCACCGTGCTGTCTTCCTCGGCTCTGGATCCGCAGGTGTTGGCGTTGCCAAACAGATTGTGGACTACTTCATGCACGAAGGACTAACCGAGGAGCAAGCCAAGAACTGCTTCTGGCTGGTGGACAGCAAGGGTCTCGTCACCTCGGATCGCGGAGATACGCTTGCGGAACACAAGATCTATTTCTCACGGACCGACAACGACGGTAAACAGTTCAAGAACTTGGATGAGGTGATTGAGTACGTCAAGCCAACCATCATCATGGGTCTTAGCACCATTGGTGGGGCCTTTACCCCGGAGATCCTCCAGAAGATGGGCAAATGGAACGACCGACCAATCATCTTCCCACTTTCCAACCCATCTTCCAAGTCCGAATGTACCTTCGAACAGGCCATTACAAACACTGATGGTCGTGCTCTGTTTGCCTCGGGCTCACCCTTCCACCCGGTGACCTACAACGGCAAGACATACCACCCGGGCCAAGGGAACAACATGTATGTCTTCCCCGGTATCGGGCTGGGAACAATTCTCTCCAAGTCCGTGCAAGTCACCAGCAACATGATTTATGCTTCTGGCGAAGCTTTGCCAACCATGATCACTGAGGAAGAGAAAGACCTGGCTCTGCTGTACCCTGCAATCACCCGCATTCGGGACGTTAGCGCCCGAGTAGCGCTGTACGTGATCCGAGCCGCACAAAAGGACAACGTCGACAGACTGCACTCCCTCCGTGACATGGATGATGCCGCACTGGAGGCCTGGATCAAAGACAAGATGTACGACCCTCACAAGGAGACAGAAGAACTTGAAAATGAGCTCCGTGACATCGTCCAAGATCTGAGCATGACCTCCCCAAGATTGTAACTGATTTTAGCCCGAGGCTTGACCCCCAGCAATCCGGCAATCAAATGGCAACTGGCACCCAGACTGCTTAACAAAAAAGTATATTTCAACTGTGTTTTGAGCTTGGGACTATGGGATCGATCCAGATTGACGGCGTATAGTTTTGCAATATCTCATGTGGTGTCACGTGGTGGCATAGGAGGGGCAGAGAGGGATACTGGGAAATGCTCGCGCGGGGAAGTTGCGCTGAAGCCCGAATCAACAAACAAAACATATCAAACATATCAAACATACCACATACCGGTATGTATGTACGTACCCTGATGTATGAAGTAGCGCTGTGAGATAGATACCCCTGTGTTGTGCTTGCTGGTGCTGCGCTTGGATGGAGAATGCCAAAAACAGGAAGGGAGAGCTCGGCTGAGCGACCACCCATTTTTTTCAAAACCATCTTTGTTTTCCTCTCTCTCCTCTTTTCCTCTCTCCTCTTTTCCCCGCGTACGACTACGGAGTATTTCCTGTGCTGTACGGAGTAGTAGTAACTTAGTCGGCCACTTTCCTCGGCTCCCGTAGAGGCTACGCATATTACTAGGTAGGTAGGTAGGTAGGTAGGTACATAGTAGGTACAACCCTACATATATCAATAGGTGCCTGGCACTCGGAGTCGCAAATACATACATACATACCTACTTATGTGCCTAGGTACCATTCAGGATGTAATTATGTGCTCGCACCACCACTAACCTACATGCTTAGCAGCAACGGCCAGTGTGAGGGGTCGTCCTCTATACTGCTATATAGCCCTACAGTACCACAGTGGTATCGCTATCACTACCACTCAGTGGACTGGGGCTTGTCCGAGTAATGTTGGAGTGATACAGTGAACGAAGGAATGGCTGGCTGGCCGGCTCGCTCCGCCCAATATGTAATTAACCTGCCATCCCGGGCGGGCCCCGATTGGGAAAGCTGGAGTCTCGTCTCTTCATGACTTTTCGG
>Ga0105239_10004888_pt1 | contig 15859 bp, 18 predicted proteins | sample KBSC44metaG_FD_92761 | JGI IMG/M metagenome (GOLD analysis project Ga0105239, IMG submission 92761) | Corn rhizosphere microbial communities from Kellogg Biological Station, Michigan, USA - KBS C4-4 metaG | ecosystem: Host-associated > Plants > Roots > Rhizosphere > Soil | place: Michigan, USA...
ATTCGGAGGCCGCTGAGAACCAGCTGTCCCACGTCCTTGAGAATTTTAAGGGCCGCCACCGCAACTTGCTGGAAACGTTCGAGGCGCGTGCCAATGAAATGGAAGAAGCGCTCGCTGCGCACACAAGTTTTACAAAAACCCAGCGGCAGTTGGTCGGAGCATATTTTCTGCATGAATATTCGTTTGAGGCCGCTGCGTTGTTCAATCCCAGCATCGTCTCCCATCCCGATCAATCCGGCGTACTAGCGGGTGCGCGAAGGTTCATTCTCAGCCTGCGCGCGGTCGGAGAAGGGCATGTTTCGTCTCTAACATTCAGATCGGGAAGCATTGCGGCTGATGGCGGCGTCACAGTAGATCCGACGATGCGCCTCGCATCTGTTCCGAAGGTCTCCCGCCGCACCCCCGGCCCGCTCGGCGACACCGTGGAACTCACGTTTAAGGACGAAGATATCAGCGAACGCGTGATTTTTCCCATCACGGAATCCCAATCCAATGGCATCGAGGATGCGCGCTTCGTGGAGTTTCTCGACGGAGAGCGGAAGAAGTATTTCGCGACCTACACGGCCTATAGCGGTCGCGCGATAAGATCCGAACTTATTGAGACAACCGACTTCACGTCTTTCCGGATGTCGCCCCTTACCGGATCTGCAGCACGAAATAAGGGTATGGCCCTGTTTCCACGCAAGATCGACGGCAAGTACGCCATGATCGCCAGACAGGATAACGAGAATCTATACCTTATATATTCGGACGACCTATATCACTGGGATGGGGGCGTTCCGATCCTGAAACCCCAGTTTCCCTGGGAGTTTGTGCAGATCGGTAATTGCGGGTCACCGATTGAACTCGACAGTGGTTGGCTGCTGCTTACGCACGGGGTCGGAGCAGTCCGTAGATATTCTATCGGCGCAGTGCTTCTGGATAAAACTGACCCTTCAAAGGTCTTGGCCCGGTCGCATGAGCCCCTGATTCAGCCCGAACCCTCGCTGCGCGAGGGATACGTCCCCAATGTCGTCTACACTTGCGGGGCTATGCGGCACAACGACCAGATCGTGCTGCCGTATGCCGTCTCCGATACATTTTCGAATTTCGCGACCATCAAGATTTCAGCGCTTATGCAGGCGATGGAAGCGTGATCATTGCATTTGCGGGCATCCGTTCAGCGATCAGGGGCCACAGATGAAGGTGCAGCCCATCGAATGTGAGGGTGCTGTAGCGTCCCGCAATCTGACGCTTCTGTTCACCGCTCAAGGTGAAGAGGACGCCGAACTTCTAAACGCAAATATGGCGCGGTTGTGACCGCCATATGCGTTAGGGCGGAGCTTTAAGGTACCCGACGAATTTTGAAGGTCCCGCACTACTAATGGCCTACTAAATCCGCAGACACATTCATAAAGAGCGGAATCGGCTGGAGTGGCGTCGTCAGCGGAACCGAAAGAATCTATTGTTGCCCCGCGATACTTAAATCCCAGTGGACCTCCGGGATTGGTCGAGATAATGCCCTTTCGGAGCCCGAGCTCCATGATGCATTGGAAGGTTGCGAGATAGGCTTTTGGGTGGCCCCTGACAGGCCGTCTGCCCCCTCGGCTTCGGCGGCCGTGATCGCGTCCTCGATCGAGAGCCCCTCGTAAGTTTCGACCTATTGGCCGGAATGCGGCTCAGAACGCTTCTGAGGCGCATGCAGGCGTCGTAATTAACTTGGCGGAGCGGAATATAGGAATCGCTGGGCTGCCTACTAGCCTCGTGGAGGCGGGCAAAGCCGATCCACCAGAGATTTGGTTTCCTCTGACGCATGACGATAGACAAAACGTGTCCCCGCCCAAACCTCAAAGCCGTCAGCCTTTCGCTGCTGTCCTCTGGACTCGAACAATTCTGTTGCTTCTCTAACAACGTCGTCGTCAGCTTCTCTAATCAGCAATTCGACCGAAGAGATGCGGCCATCTTTCATAAAGTAGCAGTTCATCATCCCGCTCGGTCATAACTTTTTGACTTGATCCAGATAAGTTTTTCGTGTCGATGCACTCTTATCAAGCGTGCAGATACAATCCGTATCCAATAACCAAAAACAGCAAAAAGATCGGCACCACAATGGGAGGAATGAACCATCTCATTCGTTTTCTCTTTTCATTCGTTGATTAGGCTTGACAATCTACTCACCGGCCGGGACCGCCGGTTGGAGCAAACTTGATCTTTTAACTCACTCATCCTTTTTTGGCGGCAACAATGTGCTGTTCTATCGGCGCTTCGGACGCGGTAGAAGGCCATCACGCTGCATGCGCTTGCGCAGCAGCTTGCGGTGCCTGCGCACAGCTTCGGCGCGTTCGCGCGTACGCTTTTCTGACGGCTTTTCATATGCGCCACGCAGTTTCATTTCGCGAAAAATACCTTCGCGCTGCATTTTCTTTTTGAGCGCTTTGAGGGCCTGGTCGATGTTGTTGTCGCGAACGATGATCTGCAATGAAATCCTCAATTCAGTTATGTGGTTGTTACGTTAGCAACAGCGATTCATACAATGGGTGAAGAGTTTCCGCGGCGGGACCGTCGTTAGCATCCGCCTTTGGTAGGCAATGCCTTATCCGATACCAGGGAATCACGGTCAGCTTGTTCCTTTTCCAAGCGCAGCGCCCGCAACCGCGCAGTCTTGGCGTTGCGGACTATGGCTGCATCAGAGGTGTTCCGACTTAAAATGGCGAGAGACCCGGAATCTCCAAGAACCAGGCGACCCATAGAATGGCAACGGTCAGCGTTACTCCGAGGACCACGACCTCGCCGCGTCTCAGCTCGAAATGAATCATCGCTTCACCTTCCCGGGTAGGTTTTAGGAGTCATGTTCGCGGCATATGGATGGTGCCGCGAATGCGGCCTTTGCGCGCAAGCTGCAAAACAGCGTCCGACGGTGCCGGAAGAACGGTCGCGGAATCACCAGAATGATTTCCCAAGATGCGAGTGGAATTCGCGGCTTCTAAATTTTTCATTGAGCTGCATCCTTCAGAGAGGTCCCGGCAGGTTGAAGGGAACCACGCATCAGATCGGGCAGGATCGTCTGCGCGCGCGGCGGCAGAACCCGGTCGCGATGCTCCCGAACAAGCCTCGCGCGATAATCCGGAGATATTTCGTCTAGGGCCTGGATGGTGGGCGGGATAGGCACCCGCCGTCCGAACCGAACATAAAAATCGCTCATAGCCTTCCTCTCCGATTCCTTGGCAGCACGTGTTTCAAAACGTCATCGTTCCCAGCGGCCAGGGCCTCACCTGACAGAACGGCCTGGGATCGCGGCTTTTGTCATGCAGGAACCTTGCAACTTTTTGCTTCAAATCACGCGCTTCCGTGGGCGTTATTTCGGCACCCAGATCGTCGAAGATCACTTTTTGAACCTGACGGGGGAGTTGTTTCCAGTGCACGGCCACGCTCAAACCTAAGCGCGGCAGAATATGGTCGGCGTCATGACTAGGATCGCGCGCAGCATCCGCGAGGAAATCGGGAATACAAACGCCGTCTTCGTTTGCCCAGGCGGCGGCGATTTCTCTGCCCAAGGAACCTGGCTGGATTGCTGGCTTCATCTTTAAATTTCCTCATTGCTCGATTGCGCGCGATGCCGCATCGGCATCCGGCGCGGGAAAGCTGCTTGGTTTTTCGAAAGCGGCGCGAATACCGGATGACGGCGCATGGCTCGTCAAAAAGGACTCACTGTTACTCTTATACGCCTCAGAAGCGCGCTTTGCTCTCTATTTGCGCGCAAATCCGCAATATATTTTCTTCTGGTTTTGGTAGTACAAAAGCAGAATAAAAATATTCGGCAACGATAACATCCACATACCGATATAGCCGCTAATAATGTCACAGTATTCGCGGCGATTATGTTTTGCCGAAACCGGATTTTTACTTGTATCCCAGCGCTTCATAGCTACTTCTCCATCGACGGCGGATATATGCCGTCGAAAGAAAGGCCCATCCTCATGAATACCCAGACCCCCGCGTCGACCACGCCTGCCGTCTCCAATGCGACCCCGAAGGACGGCATCGCTCCGGTCGAGAAGAAATCGGAACAGGGGCCCGCCAATGTCGAAAAGCCCGTACCGGCCGTAGCGACCAAAAGCTGATTACGACATGGGAGGGCGGCTATCCGTTTTCCCGCGGTTTCTCGCGCGACACGCGCGCGCACGATCATCCGTCAGGAGCGGCGCCATGAAACCTGAAAAGTCCAATTCCCTTTCCGCCACCGATCAATTCCAGCGCGATATCATTGCGCTCATTCCGCATTTGCGCGCATTTGCCCGGTCCCTGTGTCGACAGCCCACCTTGGGCGAGGACCTGGCGCAGGAAGCACTTGCCAGGGCTTGGCGGTCGCGAGAGCGGTTTCAACGCGGCTCCAATCTCAAAGCCTGGCTCTTCACCATTCTGCGCAACGAATATTATTCGCAGAGACGCCGCACCTGGCGTCAGTCGCACTGGGATGAAGCAAAAGCAGCGCGCATCGCCGCGCCGCCCAACCTCCAGCTCTGGTCGCTGGAGCTTTCTGATACCGTCCATGCCATGCGCGAATTGCCGGATCATCAGCGCGAAGCGCTGGTTCTGGTGGCGGCCGGTGGTCTTTCCTATGAAGATGCCGCGGCGATCTGCGATGTCCCAGTCGGCACGGTGAAAAGCCGCGTTGCACGCGGCAGGACCGCGCTGATAAATAAGCTCTCCGGTTGCGAGAAAATCGCGCGCAGCAAAGCCGTGCGGCCCGCCGGAGCAATGGATGACATTCTGGTGCAGCTGAGTGCCCTCACGCCTGCTGGCGCCCCTTGCGCCGCGTATGCGTGATTTGGGTAAAGGCGCGCGCCGGTCAGGCCGGGCGGCAGAAATGCCGTCCGGCCGTGACCCCTCGTGAAGAATGATGAACCGGCTGCCAAGCGCCGATGACCTCACCGCCGCCGAGTTCACCTCGCTCTGCCTGGTGGCGAGCGGTTTCATGAGCCGGACCATCCCCAAAGCACACCAAGCACGGTTGACCGAGTTAGGACTGATTCAATCGCTGATGGGCGGATTAATGGCGACACCGGCGGGCCGCATGGTTGCGCGGGCATAGAGAGACTCTCAAAAGCCAACGGGATTTGCGACAAAATGTGGATATCAGGCTCATAAAACCTCCAAGCGCCTCGCGTTATCACCGCGGAATTTCGTCGCGTTACTCTATGGTTCCCGATCATGCTCGAGAGCGGTGGAAGAGAATTCCAACATTGCCCTTGTATACGGAAGTCCGAAGGCGCACGTTCTGCTAGACGCCTCGGTACTCCAATTAAGCGAGCGCCCAGCTTAGCGAAGGATGGCGTCACCCCTTCCCAATTCGACCTTATTTGGAGAAATTCTCATGAATTTTCGTCCGCTCGGAGACCGCGTGGTCGTCCGCCGCGTCAAGGAAGACACAAAGACCGCTGGCGGCATCATTATTCCAGAGACCGCGCAGGAAAAGCCGCAACAAGGCGAGATCGTCTCGGTCGGCCCCGGCGCGTTGGATGAAAAGACCGGTAAGCGCACTCCCCTGGAAGTAAAGCCGGGAGAGTTGGTCTTATTCGGTAAATGGTCGGGCACAGAAGTGAAGCTCGAGGGCCAGGAGCTCCTGATTATGAAGGAGAGTGACCTCATGGGCGTCATCGAAGGTAAAAAGACACACAAAAAAGCGGCATGAGCCGCGTCCCCTTGTATTGAACAAAAAGCAATTGGAGAAAATTAAATGAGCGCGAAAGAAATCAAATTTGGTGCCGATGCGCGCGAGAAACTCCTTCGAGGCGTCGACATTCTCGCCGACGCGGTGCAGGTGACACTTGGTCCCAAGGGCCGCAATGTCGTCATCGACAAGAGCTTTGGTGCCCCACGCACGACCAAAGACGGTGTGACGGTAGCAAAGGAAATCGAGCTCGCTGACAAGTTCGAAAATATGGGCGCACAGATGGTGCGCGAGGTCGCTTCCAAGACCAATGATGCGGCGGGCGATGGCACTACCACTGCTACCATTCTTGCCCGTGCCATTGTACGCGAAGGCGCCAAATCCGTTGCCGCTGGCATGAATCCTATGGACCTGAAACGCGGTATCGAAAAGGCTGTGGACGCCGTTGTCGTAGATCTCAAGAGGCGCTCAAAGAAAGTCAAATCCAACGAAGAAATTGGCCAGGTCGGCACGATCTCCGCGAATAATGACAAGGCCGTTGGTAAAATGATCGCCGAAGCCATGCAAAAAGTCGGTAACGAAGGCGTCATCACGGTCGAGGAGGCCAAATCGCTCGACACAGAGCTTGATGTCGTCGAGGGAATGCAATTTGACCGCGGCTATCTCTCACCTTACTTCATCACCAACGTCGATAAGATGACGTGCGAATTGGAGGAGCCCTACATCCTCATCCATGAAAAGAAGCTCTCGTCTCTGCAAGTTATATTGCCTCTACTGGAGGCCGTTGTGCAGGCGGGCCGATCGCTCGTTATCATAGCCGAAGAAGTCGATGGCGAAGCGCTGGCGACATTGGTGGTCAACAAACTTCGAGGCGGACTGAAAGTCGCCGCAGTTAAGGCGCCGGGTTTCGGCGACCGTCGCAAAGCCATGTTGGAAGACGTTGCCATCGTTACTGGAGGGCAGGTTATCAGCGAAGATCTTGGCATAAAACTCGAGAACGTGAAGCTCGATATGCTTGGCAAAGCCAAGAAGGTACGCATCGATAAGGATGACACCACAATAATCGACGGCGCCGGTAAGAAGAGCGACATTCAGGCGCGGGTCGGTCAAATCAAAGCGCAAATTGAAGATACCGATTCCGACTACGACAAGGAAAAGCTGCAGGAACGCCTCGCAAAGCTCGCCGGTGGCGTTGCGATCATCCGAGTGGGCGGGGCAACCGAGATCGAGGTCAAGGACAGGAAGGATCGGGTGGACGACGCACTCAACGCCACCAAGGCGGCGGTGGAGGAAGGCATTCTCCCAGGCGGTGGTGCCGCGCTGCTCTATGCCACCAAGGCGCTGAAAGAATTGACCGGCGACAATGCCGACCAAACGCAGGGCGTCGCAATTATTCGAAGGGCTATACAAGCTCCAATCCGACAAATTGTCGAGAATGCAGGTGGAGAAGCTTCCATCGTCATCGGAAAACTCCTCGAACAGAAGTCCAACACTTTCGGTTTCGACGCACAAAGCGAAACCTATGTTGATCTCATCGACGAAGGTATCGTCGACCCGACAAAAGTCGTGCGTACCGCGCTACAGAATGCGGCATCCATTGCCGCAATTCTCATCACCACTGAGGCGATGGTTGCCGAAAACCCCAAGAAAGAGTCTGCTTCCGCCACGTCCGGTGGCGGCATGGATTATTGAGCTCAGTCGCGCCCAATTCGCATTTCAAAACTAGTCAAGAGGGGCCTGCGGTGATGCGGGCCCTTCTCGCATTTTGGTGTGAGTTCTGGACAGTTTCATTCACGGTGACCCCCGGTTAGATGGTACGGCTGCAAGGGTCGGCAGCACTGTTTGAGAACGAGTGCCAATGCAATGCTAGTTCAACAAGATGGCGCGCGGCTATTGCCGAGCTGGACCTAAGACAGTTAGCTTTGGTTTGCACAAGGGGTTGCTCATGAGCGAATCGAAATCCCTTTATCGGCAGCTACAGGGCCAAGGCCTGGCAACGGCCTCAGTTCTCTATCGAATGCCTGATTACCCGGCGATTCTCCAAACCTATATTTGGCAGGAATACGATCTGGCACCACACTTTCCAGAACTCCATCGGTTCCTAGATTTCTGGACGCACTCGCTAGATGGATTGCTCCACACAGTGACAGTCGCGCACACTGGAATGTTCAAACCCACCGAAATCCGTTTGTGTGGCGGCGAGTGGCGCTTACACTAGAGTGCCGCCGATCTCTCCCAGCGCTCTAATTTCGCAATCCATCACGCACAAACGACTGGCCAGCAGAGCCGCAAATAAGATGTCGCGGAGGATGCCCGCTATTAGCGCAAATTAGATGTCGGTCGTGCGCAGCCGTGCTCACCCTCGCTGACATGACATTCTTGTGCTCAGGCAAGAGCTATTGAAAGCGGGCGAGCACTCCAACACCCAGCTTCCACCAAGTCGTTGGGGACGCGGCGCCTATAGTGCCAGATGCCTTTGCGGCGAATAAGGCGTTCGGTTTGCGACAAGGAATGCGTCTCCATGTGTAGCACCGTTGTGGAGCATCAGGAGGACGCTAAGCACTTGATCTGCAAAGGAGCCAGGGATTCCCTGGCTTGTGGCCTAGTTCATAGACCGGATGGTGCCGCCTGCGTGACTCGAACACGCGACCCCCGCATTACGAATGCGATGCTCTACCGACTGAGCTAAGGCGGCCCGCCGGCCTTCGTGGGCGCGGCTGGCCGGGAAACTACGCATCCCGGCCCTCGACTGCAACAGGCCTTCTTGGGTCTCAACGAAATGTCTTAATCGCGGCTTTTTCGGCCGGTTTCAGGTTTTTCAAGCCTGTTTCCCGCGGGGGTGGGCGTTCTGGTAGGTCTCCATCAGCTGGCGCACATCCACCGCCGTATAAGTCTGGGTGGTGGAAAGCGAGGCATGGCCCAGCAGTTCCTGCACGCTCCTGAGATCGCCGCCGCCTTGAAGCAGATGGGTGGCGAAGGAATGGCGGAGCGCATGCGGCGTGGCCCGTTCCGCCAGGCCCAGCCGCCCGCGCAATTTCTGCATCAGGGCCTGGGCTTCGCGCGGGCTCATGGCATTGCCGCGCCTGGACAGGAAGAGCGGCGCCGATGGCGCGCCGGTGAACGGGATTTTACCGGCATAATCGCCGATCGCGTCGCGCACCACGGCGAGCACCGGCACCATCCGCTCCTTGCGGCCCTTGCCCAGGATCGTGAGCGTCTCGCCTAACGGCACATCGCCCCGCTTCAGCGATAGCGCTTCCGAGACGCGCAAGCCCGCGCCATAAAGCAGCGTCAGAAGCGCTGTGTCGCGCGCCGCCAGCCATTCCACATTATGTTCGCCCGCCTCAGCGATGGCGCGCGCCGCGTCGGCCTCACTCAAGGGCCGCGGCAAGCCGCGCTTGAGTCGCGGGGTGCGCACCGCGCGCGGCGCAGCATTTTCCAGAATGCCCTCACGGGCCAGGAATTTGTAGAAGCTACGGATCGCCGCCAGCGCCCGTTGCACCCCGCCCGCGGCCAAGCCTTCGCCGCGCCTGGCCGCGATGAAAGCGCGAATGTCGGCGGGCCTGAGTTTGGCCAAAGCGCTTTCGCTGACATTGCCGCCCAGATGCTCGCGTTGGAATCCCAGAAAGCGGGAAACATCGTCGCCATAGGCGCGCAAAGTGTTGGGGCTGGCCCGCCGCTCATGCTTGAGCGAGGAAAGCCAGAGCTTTTTCAACTCGTCCGGCGAACGCCCCATAGCCCACCTGTCAGGTCTTGATGGTCACATTCGCCTTCTTGGCATCGGCGATGAACGCGGCAAGACCCTTGTCGGTCAAAGGATGCGAGATCAGCTTCTTGAAGATTTCCGGCGGCATGGTGGCGACATCGGCGCCCGCCAGCGCACATTCGCGCACATGGCTGACCGAACGGATCGAAGCCGCCAGCACTTCGGTCTTGAAGCCGTAATTGTCATAGATGGCGCGAATGTCCCGGACCAGCGCCATGCCGTCTTCGCCCACATCGTCCACCCGGCCGATGAAAGGCGAGATGAAAGTCGCGCCCGCCTTGGCCGCCAGCATCGCCTGCACCGGGGAGAAGCATAGCGTGACATTGACCATCAACCCGGCATCGGAAAGTGCGCGGCATGCTTTCAGCCCGTCCCACGTGAGCGGCACTTTGATCGTGATGTTCTTGGCAACTTTGGCGACGGATTTGCCTTCTTTCATCATGCCGTCGAAATCGGTGGCCAGCACTTCGGCACTGACCGAGCCCGGCACCACGGCGCAAATCTCCTTCAGCACATCGGCATAGTCGCGCCCCGTCTTGGCGGCGAGGGACGGGTTGGTGGTGACGCCATCGACCAGGCCGGTGGCCGCATATTCGCGGATTTCCGCCACATCGGCGGTGTCGAGAAAGATTTTCATGATCGTTTCCGTGACCTTTTTGTTGACGGGCAAGACAGCAAGGCGCGAATGCTATCGCATGAGGCCGATCTCTTGAACCGGGCACGTTTTAGGCCCGAAACACCTGTCCTGCCGCAGGCGGAACGCGCCGGTGTGCTGCTGCCTTTGCCGCTGGCAGGCCCGTATGACTACAAGCTGCCGCCTGGGGTAAACGCGCCGCGGGGCACGCTGGTTGCCGCCCCTTTGGGCAATCGCGAAAGCCTGGGTGTGGTGTGGGGGGCGGCTGAAGGCACGGTCGGCGACAATCGTCTCAAGACCGCCGAACCGTTGGAAGGGTTGCCGCGCCTGCCCGCAAGCCTGTGCGACTTCATCGACTGGGTGTCGGCCTATACCCTCAATCCGCCGGGGGCCATTTTGGCGATGGCGCTGCGTTCGCGCGGCGCCTTCGAGCCGGAGGCGCGCCGCATCGCTTATATAAAAGGCGACACGGTTCCCACCCGGATGTCGGAGGCGAGAAAGCGCGTGCTGGCGGTGGCCGAGGATGGGCTGGCACGCAGCGTCCCCGGCCTGGCGGAAGACGCTAACGTCTCGACCGCCGTGGTGCGGGGCCTGATCGCGGCGGGCGCGCTCAAACCCACTGACCTGCCGGAGTTCGCGCCCTTTCGCGAGCCGGAGCCTGAGTATGCCGCGCCGGAACTGAATGGCGATCAAGCGCGTGCGGCCGACACGTTGCGCTGGGCGGTGGCGGCCCCTGCCTTCTCGGCACATTTGCTGGATGGCGTGACGGGTTCGGGCAAGACCGAAGTCTATTTTGAAGCTGTGGCGGAGGCGCTACGCCAAAACAAGCAAGTTCTGATCCTGCTGCCCGAAATCGCGCTGACAATTCAATTTTTGGAACGCTTCGCCGCGCGTTTCGGCACCCGGCCGGCGGAATGGCACAGCGATCTCACGCAGAAGGAGCGTCGCCGCACCTATCGCGCGGTGATGAAGGGCGAGGCGCGTGTCGTGGTGGGCGCGCGTTCGTCGCTGTTCCTGCCCTTTGCCTCGCTGGGTCTGGTGATCGTCGACGAAGAGCATGAGCAGGCTTTCAAGCAGCAGGACGGCGCCATCTATCACGCCCGCGACATGGCAGTGGTGCGGGCCAGGACCGAGAACTGCCCGGTGATCCTGGCCAGCGCCACGCCCTCGCTGGAAAGCTTCGTCAACGCCACCGGCGGGCGTTACAGCCATCTGAAGCTGAAGAGCCGTCATGGCGTGGCCGCGCTGCCCGAGGTGCGCATCATCGATTTGCGCCGCGAGAAAGATTCCGATGACAATGCCAAATGGCTGTCGCCCAGTCTGCGCGGCGCGCTGGAGCAGACTTTGGCGGCGAGCGAGCAGGCGCTGTTGTTCCTCAATCGTCGCGGTTATGCACCGCTGACCTTGTGCGAAGCCTGTGGCCACAAATTCACTTGTCCGCATTGTTCGGCCTGGCTGGTAGAACACCGCTACCGCAAACGACTGGCCTGTCATCAATGCGGTTATGAGATCGCCGCGCCCACCGAATGCCCCGCGTGCAAGGCGCAGGGTACCTTGATCGCGTGTGGCCCGGGTGTGGAACGGGTGGCGGAGGAATTCGCGCATTTCTTTCCCAGCGCCCGCTATGCCATCGCCTCGTCCGACATTTTGCATGGCCCCGCTGAAACGCAAGCCGCGATCCGCGCTTTTGCCAGGCGCGAGATCGACGTGTTGATCGGCACCCAGATCATCGCCAAGGGACATCACTTTCCGCAATTGACTTTGGTGGGCGTGATCGACGCCGACCTTGGCGGCGCCGACGGCGATCTGCGCGCCCGCGAGCGCACCTTCCAATTGCTGCATCAAGTGTCGGGCCGGGCAGGACGTGCGGAAAAACCTGGTCTTGTTTTGCTGCAGACCCGCAATCCCGCCGATGCGGTGATGCAGGCCTTGGCGAAAAGCGACCGCGACGGCTTTTATGAACAGGAGCGCAGCCATCGCGAGCGCGTGGCGGCGCCCCCCTTCGGCCGCCTCGCCGCCATCGTGGTCTCTGGCTACGATGCCGAGCAGGTGCGCGAGATCGCGCGCCAATTGGGCAAAGCTGCACCGGCGGTGAAGGATGTCCGCGTGTGGGGCCCGACGCCGGCTTTCTATGCGTTATTGCGCGGCCAGACGCGCGAGCGGCTCTTGGTGCAGGCCGCCAAAGGCGTGGATGTTCAGGCCTATCTGCGCGCCTGGCTCAAGCTGGTGAAAATTCCCACCACTGTCCGCGCCACGGTGGATGTGGACCCGATCAGCTTTTTCTGATTGCGCTCAACTTGTCATTCCCGGCGAGGCGCGCCCAGCGCCGAGGGAAGGGAACCCAGGTCGCTAAACCGCGCGAGATTTAATCACCTGGGTCGTTCGCACGCTGACGCTACGAACTCCCTCGAACTCGCTATGCGCTCGTGCTCGCCGGGGATGACGCCCGGCGTTAAAGCGTCCTGACGTCTGTGAGATGACCGGTGACAGCCGCGGCTGCCGCCATCGCAGGTGAGACCAGATGCGTGCGCCCGCCACGGCCCTGACGACCTTCGAAATTGCGGTTGGAGGTGGACGCGCAACGCTCACCCGGCTGAAGCTTATCGGCGTTCATCGCCAGGCACATCGAACAGCCGGGGTCGCGCCATTCAAAGCCCGCCTCAATGAAGATCTTGTCCAGGCCTTCTTCTTCCGCCTGTTCCTTCACCAGGCCCGAGCCCGGCACGACCATGGCGTTGACGCCGGCCGCGACTTTGCGGCCTTTGGCAATCTCGGCGGCGGCACGCAAATCCTCGATCCGGCCATTGGTGCAAGAACCGATAAAGACATGATCCACCTTAATGTCAGTGAGCTTCATGTTGGCCGTGAGCCCCATGTAATCCAGCGCCCGCTGGGCGGCCGCACGGTACTGTTCTTCCTTCATCGCCGCCGGATCGGGCACGCTGGCGGTGATGGGTAATGCTTGTTCCGGCGAAGTTCCCCAGGTCACCATCGGCACGATGTCGCGCGCGTCCAGCACGATTTCGGCGTCAAACTTGGCGTCGGGATCGGATTTCAGTGTGCGCCAGTAATTCGCTGCCGCCTCGAACGAAGCGGCCTTGGGCGCACGCGGACGGCCCTTGAGATAATCGATAGTGGTGTCGTCCACCGCCACCATGCCGGCGCGCGCGCCGCCTTCGATGGTGAGATTGCACAGCGTCATGCGCCCTTCCATGGAAAGGCCGCGCACCGCATCGCCAGCATATTCGATGACATAGCCGGTGCCGCCAGCGGTGCCGATCTTGGCGATCACTGCCAGCGCGATGTCTTTCGCCGTCACGCCTTCGGGCAATGTGCCGTTGATCGTGACGCGCATATTCTTGGAGTGCTGCGCCAGCAATGTTTGCGTGGCCAGCACATGTTCCACTTCCGATGTGCCGATACCGAAGGCCAGCGAACCGAACGCGCCATGGGTGGAAGTGTGGCTGTCGCCGCAGACAATGGTGGTGCCGGGCAAGGTCCAGCCCTGTTCCGGGCCGATGATGTGCACGATGCCTTGGCGGATATCGTCCATGGCGAAATATTCCACGCCGAACTCGCGGGCGTTCTTCTCCAGTGTCTCCACCTGTTCCCGGGATTCTGGATCGGCGATGCCCTGGTCGCGGTCCTTGGTGGGCACATTATGGTCGGCCACCGCCAAGGTCAGTTCCGGGCGGCGGACTTTGCGGCCGTTGCTGCGCAGGCCCTCAAAGGCCTGGGGGCTAGTGACCTCATGCACCAGATGCCGGTCGATATAGAGAATGGGCGCTTCGCCAGGCTTCTGTCCCACCAGATGCGCGTCCCAGATCTTGTCGTATAGCGTCTTGCCCATGGCGATGCTCTTTTGAAATTTAATTGCGCGGGTCCGGCCGCGGCTGGCTTACATATAAGGGGTCGGCGGGCGGTTCAACGGCACTGGCGGCAAGCCCAATATTCCAGATCAGTGACTCTGGCTGAAATACAGCACCACCATGATGATCACCACGGCAATGAACTGCGCCAACACGCGGATCCGCATCAGCTTGTTGGACCAGGTGCGGGCCGTATTGCCGCCAACCCACAGCGTGTAGAGCCCCAGACAGAGCACGATCGCCACGGCGAAAACCGCGATCCCGACAATGATTTTTCCGGCTATCATACGAAAATTATCGGCCCCCGTCGGGTTTCACGCAATGGCGTCGATGGCGGCTTCATCGAGGGTCCCCGGAACTATGGTGACGGGGATCGCCTGCAAGCCGCTGGCGAACATGGTGACCAGGGGGCCGGGGCCTTGTTTGCCCGTGCCCGCCGCCAGAATCAGGATGGAGATATCCTTGTCCTCTTTCAGAAGCTGACTGACGCATTCCGTCACCCGGCCTTGCAGGATCACCAGTTCGGGAAGGATGCCCGCCAGCTCGTTCACGGTCTTGGCCGCGCCATGGAGCAAGGACTCGGCCTCGGCATGAGCTTCGTCTTCCATGATCGCTTCCACGCCCCGCCATTGCTGGAAGTCGGGTGGCGAGGCGGTGGCAAGCAGCGTGACACGGCCCTGGGTGTGCTGGGCGCGGCGCGCGGCATAGCGCAACGCCACTTTGCATTCGGGCGTCTTGTCCACCACCACCATGAATTTCCGGACCCGGCCGGGCGCGCTCATGGATGGATGCTAGAGCAATTCCAGGAAAAGTTCGAGCGTTGGTACGCGTCCCTCGCTTCGCTCGGACCTACCAACTCCGTCCGGATGCGACTAGGCAAAAACTTAGAGCGGATCACCGATCTGCTCTAAGGCAATTTGCGCTTGAGGTCATAGAGGATTTCCAGCGCCTGTTTGGGTGACAGTGCGTCCGGCTCGACCGCACGCAAGGATTCTTCCACCGCGCTCACCTTAGGTTGCGGCGCGCTGGCGCCGAACAAAGGCAGATCGTCGATCCGCGCCAACGGCTGATGGCCCTCGCGGCCTTCTTCCAGGGCGCGCAGCACTTCCTCCGCCCGCGCCACCACCGGCGCAGGAAGCCCGGCCAGCTTGGCGACATGAATGCCATAGGAACGGTCGGCCGCGCCCTGTGTCACTTCATGCAGGAAGACGATGGTATCGTTCCATTCCTTCACCTTCATGGTGACGCAGGCCATGGCGGCGAGCCTTTCGCAGAGCGCCACCATCTCATGATAATGCGTGGCGAACAGGGCGCGGCTTTTGTTCGTCTCATGCAGATGTTCCGCCGCCGCCCAAGCGATGGCGAGACCGTCGTAAGTTGCGGTGCCGCGCCCGATCTCATCCAGGATGACCAGGCTTCTGTTCGTCGCCTGATTGAGGATCGCCGCCGTCTCCACCATCTCGACCATGAAAGTGGACCGGCCTGCCGCCAGATCATCGCCGGCGCCCACGCGCGAGAAGAGCCGGTCCACGATGCCGATATGCGCCGCATCCGCGGGCACGAAACTCCCCACCTGCGCCAGGATGGCGATCAACGCGTTCTGGCGCAGGAACGTGGATTTGCCGGCCATGTTGGGACCGGTGACCAGCCACAAACGACCTTTGCCGTTGGGTGAAAGATCGCAATCATTGGGCACAAAGCCGCGAGCGTTTTCGGCTTGCAGCGCCGCTTCCACTATCGGATGGCGGCCGCGCGTGATTTTAAAGCCCAAGCCATTGTCGAGGGTGGGCCGCACATAACGGCCAGCCACCGCCAATTCCGCCAGCGCCACCGATACATCCGTCACCGCCAGCGCATCGGCGATCGCGCCCAGCGCCTCGCCATGTTCCAGCGCTAAGGCCGACATCTCATCGAACAAGGCCCGCTCCAACTCCAGCGCG
>Ga0105239_10004889_pt1 | contig 15858 bp, 18 predicted proteins | sample KBSC44metaG_FD_92761 | JGI IMG/M metagenome (GOLD analysis project Ga0105239, IMG submission 92761) | Corn rhizosphere microbial communities from Kellogg Biological Station, Michigan, USA - KBS C4-4 metaG | ecosystem: Host-associated > Plants > Roots > Rhizosphere > Soil | place: Michigan, USA...
GATAACCGGGAATGACGCAATTAGCCACCACCCCTCAGGCAAGCAGAGTGCACTGCGGCTGACCAGGAAGACTGCCACACTGCAGAGAACGAGAAGAACGATGGGCCACTTCAGGAAGATCGCTAGAGGATAGTACGCCTTGAATCCATGGCGCGAGATCCGACCTAAGAAAAAGGAGACTTGCCCGAATCGGTTATGCCGAACCAAGCTTCGAAACCCTTCCAAGTATTCGCCCGCGGGCACAGGCAGCGAAAAATTCCGGCTGCTCTTTACGTTTTCGTACACAACCGTTGCCCGGTTAGGGAAAGTCGCGGTTAGCACGTGATTGCGCAGCGTGAGACGCGACACGTGAAAGAAATAACCAGCCCAGACTACCAGTAAGGCGAGGACTACCGCAGTCAGTGCCCGGTCCCAATTCCATTGCCACGGCTTATACGCGATCGCATCTGGTTTGAGAACCATTGTCCAGAGAATCGCGAGAACAAACATGACCGGCGTGGAAAACTTCGCGAGCAAAAGCAAACCGAGAACAAGTCCGAACCTCAGTGTCGCGATCCAGTCCTGACTAACCCTCCAACGCCACAATGAGATTGCCGTAACAAAGATCAGGAGTGTAGCTGCTCCATCGGTAGTGGCGAGACTAAAGTGGGCTATCAACGGTGGCGAAAAGACAAACAGAGCCAGCGCAAGTAGACCCGCCCCTGCTGAGAACATTCGTCGAGCCGCATCCCAAAGAAACAATGCCAACGCCAACCCAAGAAAGACGTTCATGGCTCTTGCCCGCCGGGCCAGAGCTTCTGGGTAGGGTCTGATTTCGTCTACCCGAAAACCATCGACCAGGCCGTACGCATGAATTAGCCATCGGTCATTCAACAGTGGCAACGCACACCAAAGGCGCGCCAGCGGAGGATGATCGTTCCACATCTGGAAACGGTTGTTGCGCCACGCGTCCTGTCCCGCGGCGATGTGGACGGGCTCGTCGTAGGTTAATGATTGTGAATGTATGAACCAAGCGCACTCGGCTAGGTAGATGACGCAGAGTAATGGCACAAGAAGACGAGCCCACCTCGTGGCCGGATCAGCGTTCTGCGGTTTGACAGACGGTCTCTCCACGGGAATGGCAGCCGTTTTCATCTGTGCGAGGTTGCGGTCACGAGGGAATTCTAGCAAGGATTATGTGAAGCCTCGCTTAGCGCCTGACCGGAACCGGGATGGCAGAGCAAGTAGAGCGGGTTGACGGTACTATAAGCGTGCAAGTCACATAGTCGTGATGAATTTGACCAAGGCTATTCCGGCAGCAGACCCGTTGTCCGAAGGCTCCGCCGAGTCATCGGCACACCGAGAGTTGCGGCCGACAAAAATAAGTCGCTGGATAGGCCACCTCATCTTCTTCCTACTCGTTTTCTTCACGGTGGCGTTGCCTCATTCCATTAAAGGCGCACAACACGCCTGGAAGCTGGCATTCCTTTTGTGGCTTGTTCAACTTGTTTTTGATCGGCGACGCCCTTTCCCTCAGCCGTTAACCGCTCCATTGCTCGCCTATATCACCTTAAGCGGGATTTCAACCGCTCTGACCGCCGATCCGATCTTGAGTTGGGACCGAATGAAGATCGTTTGCCTGGTGCTCGTTGGGGTCCTCTTTGCTCAGACTCTCAAACGGCTGTCTCAGGTGAGAATTCTCGTCCTTCTTCTTTTTCTATCGGCCTTGGCAGCGGCTGCTTTCACCGCCTGGCAGTACACGTACGGCATCGGCGTGCAGATCAAGCAGGTGCCTTCAGGATCTCCTTTAGCGCTGGCGGGAATCCGCAGCAACGACATCATCGCCGGCATCGATGGCAAGAGCGTTCATAGTCCCCAACAGCTAATGCAGCAGATCACGGCAAAATCTCAATGGAGTCCGCTTGACCTCAAATTGCTTCGGGGTTATCCCCTCGAGAAAGTCGCTGTCACCGTGTCCCGCGACAGCTTTGTTCGAAGCGGGCTGGGCACGCAACAACTCGTGCTCGCGCGCGGGAAACCGATCCGCGCACAAGGTCAGCTTCGGCATTATGTAGTTTTCGCCGAAATGCTCATGCAACTCGCGTGTCTTGCCTGGGCAGTGCTACTGGCCATGGGGCCGAAAGCACGGGGCTGGCGAGTGCTCTCAGCGGGGGTATTCGCATCCGTCACGATCGCTTTGATGTTTACCGAAACGCGGGCAGCGATGGCTGGACTGGCGGTCGGGTGCTTCGTCGCGGTACTTCTTCTCACCAAACATAGTTCGAAAAGGTGGGCGATATATGCGCTGCTGTTACTCATCGTTATCGCGGTCTTTTGGACTCGCTACGTTCGCCATGTCCAGTGGATTGATCTCAACGACACGGGCACTCACTTTCGCGTGCTCATGTGGGAAGACGGCTTGCGCTTAATAGGTCAGCATCCCTGGTTCGGGATCGGGATGGAATCAGTCCGGACTTATTGGCGACAATGGAACATCCGCGGCTTTGCGCAATACCATGTAGTCAGCCATTTCCACTGCACTTTCTTGCAGATCGCTGTGGATAGAGGCTTGACAACGTTGGCAGCATGGCTTTGGTTCGTTGTGGCTTATCTGATCTTTCTCGTGGGTCTTATCGGCAGGGCACGGACACAGAGCAAATTCGCCGCCGGAGTGGTTGCCGGTGCTCTGGCTGGCTTTGTCGCTTTCCAAGTAACTTCCGTTGTGCACTACAACTTGGGCGAGGAGCCACTGGCTACTATTCTGTTTTTCTACTTCGGCGTTGCCGTAGCCATTGATCGCATGTTGAACGACAAGGAAGCGGTCGATGTGCCGTAACGAGTGATTACTTGCTGCGCCCAATGAATCGCGACTTGCCTGCACGAACGAATAGCATCAGTCCGCGGTTACGGGCTCTTGTAACTCGATCTTTGCCGTAACCGTGATTTCGCAGGACAGCGATCTCGACACGAGGCAAGCTCTTTCCGCTTTGCCGATCAACCGCTCCGCCCGCGCACGATCTTCTTCTTTTTCAATCCTGACGCTCGGTCTTAAGGCAATTTGAGTGAAGCGAAAACCGCCTTCCTGCTTTTCGATTCTGCCTTCCACGAAGACATCCATATGATCGCAGACCAGCTTCGAGGCCTCTGCGATAGCACGAAACGTGGCCACGTAGCACGTCGCCACCGCCCCCAGCAAGAGGTGTTCGGGAGTCCACAGTCCAGGCTCTCCGCCAAACTCAGGAGGCGCAGCAAAGTTGATAGTTCGGGGTATGTCTCCTGCGTCCAGAATGCCCCGTTTGTGCATCGTCCAATGGGCATGTGCACCGTACGTATAACTCTTCTCCATGGCAAACCTCCGCCGCTGGAAACCTAACAGTCAGCGCAAGAGCAAACTGTGAACTTCATCACATTGTGTCGTGACGTGCGCTGAGTGCCCAGCCGCCGCGGACTGCTCGCTTTTCTGCCTCGCTCTCTGCTTTCTCGGGCCGCAGAGGAGGCGTCGCGCGCTGCCCGTAAGCGAAGACGCCGGTATGAGCCTTTTTCCAAGCACCCCGAACGTGTGCCATCACACTGGCTTGTGAGGAACGTCACAGCACCGTGCGTCGGTTTCGCCGACAATGCGGTCAAGCGTGGGAAGTGGGAGGGCCTGTCTGAAACGAAGGTTCGCCGGTCTTCTCCAAAGGAGGTATTCCATGTCCAGCGATAAGCGCGACATCCTCGAAGTGCTGAAGTTCGAACTCAACTTCCTGGAACAGGGCGGGTATGGGCGCTCGGTGCGCACGCCGTGGAAGCCGACTTCCCTTTTCCAGGACTCTCTCACGTGTATCAACTTCAATGACCCCGCCAGACCGCACCCGTGCTCGGAGTGCTTGCTTTCAGACTTCGTACCTGGCAGCTGCCAGGAAGAGACCGTTCCCTGTCACCACATCCCCTTGAACCAGGTCGGGGAAACGGTCGACACTATGGAACGCCAGTACACTCAGTCTGAGCTGGAGCAAGCTGTCAAGAACTGGCTTGTCGACATGATCCAACGCATTGAAAGTGATCGCGCCCGCAAGGCGCAGGCGTCTGCCTCGGCGCATACAAAGCAGATTCCTCCGCCGGGCTGCTAATTGCCAGCCATCTCTACGAGTGTTCCGTTGCGGCGTCCGCAATGCTCCATCTGGCTCAATTCGGGATTTCGCCGCCCTGAATGTCACTCCATATGCATATAAAAACATGCCTCAAGACGGTATGCTGGAGGGAGCGCTCTGTAATTAGGGAGGACTTATGAAACGTGATTTCGCCTCGCTCACGCCTCAGGAAGCCCTTCACGTCGCCATCTTCATCGAAGAACGCAATGCCGAGATTTATCACCAGTTTGCGGAGCTATTTGCGGAATTCCGCGATCCGGAGTCGCTTGAGATTGCCAGCACTTTTTGGGATATGTCCAACGAGGAGCGGCAGCACGGCACGATGCTGCAGAAACGCTACTTCGACCGCTACGGGACGCGTCCTTGCGCGGTAACCGAGGATGATATCCGCGACTTCATCGAAGTGCCTCGCCTGGAGAATGGGGATATCTTTACCATCAGCAAGCTGAAAGTTGGCCGTTCGCCACGTGAGATGGCTTTGGAGATTGCGATTGCAGCTGAACAGGGGGCAGTGCGCTACTACACGCGCCTGAGCGACATGACCGAGGATCCAGAACTAAAATCCTTCTATCGCGAGTTCGTGGATTTCGAAAGCAATCACACGGATTGGCTACAGAAAAAGATGGCCAGCGTTCGCCGAACTTCCGGTGGCACCAAACTCGCCTGACACTCTCGAAGTAGGATCAATGCTTTAATCCTTTGGCGCATTCGGCGCCATGTCCTGCGGAAATGATTTGAAAGCCACTTCACGGGAGCGGGACGACGAGCTCTTATTGTTATCAATGGCGTTTTCCGTCAGTGTTCCCTTTAACACGTAATAAGCTTCATCGCCGCGATTCTTACCTTCTCCCCGGTCTATGATGCCCTTGAAGGCAAACCACACGCCGTGAACTGTCTGCGTACTGAAGGTCAATTTTGTCCCGTCTAACTTTCCTTCCTTGAAGAACTGATCCAGAAAAGCTCCCTTGTCGCTATCCAAGTCGCCAAACCGAGAAATGAAGCCCGTCACTTTGCCTTGGTCCTCAACCGTAACCTGCACGAATTCTCCATCGCGGAGGAAACTGTACATCCCGGAATATTTGTCTGAACCGGGGAGTGATGGTTGGCCGGTTTGCGTCGCCCCTATGCCACATAGCGAAATGATTGTTCCAAGAAGCAGGCAGAGAACTCTGTTCATAACCGCTAGCCTACCTTTGTCAAAGCTGTTTCATTATGACAAAACAGATGCCCATGTGCCTTATGCACTATCGGGAAAGTACATTAGGCCGTTTTCAGGCCTTCTGCGCACGCTATAATAGCCACTCTGGCCAGGTCTGGCGGGGTGTATGGCGGCGGTTGTCGGGATTTCCAAATCGGCGGTGTCGTCCGCAGATCGTCAGTATCCCAAACTTAACTTAACCATCCAACTTGAGCCTGCACATCGTGTTTTCTTAAGCAATCTTGGGGAAGTTTTCCGGCACAGTCCGCCGCATCCATCCTGGTCATGTGCGCAATTCTGGCCTGACGTGTTTGTGGCATCGCGCCTGCCATGGTCCGGCTTTCTTGAGTCCGCATTGTGGCATGCTGTTGGGTTGGCCGCGCTGTGGGTGTTTTCGCACGTGTGGCTGATGAAACCGGAACTCATCGCGAAAAACGCGTTCGATCGATCCGAGGTGCTTTACTATTCGCCTTCCGAATATCTCCCGCCCATTGATACTGGCAGAGCGCCGGCTCGGGAGGGGCAAAAGGGCGAACCCGAGTTCGCGAAACAGCCCATCATTTCGGTTCCGTCGGAAGCAGATAATCGCACACAGACAATCGTGACTGTGCCCGATCTGAAGCTCAAGCAGGAAATAGCTGTTCCAAACATCGTCGCTTGGAACCAGGCGACTCCAGCTGCGCCCATAGCTGCAACTGGTCCGCAACGCAATCTCCCGAATCTTGAAGTCCTTCCCGTGCCACCCGCACCCGATGTAAACCAAGCCGGCAGTCGGCGGATTACAGCGCCGGAAGACGACGTCGTCGCTCCTGCTCCGGAAGTAAGTGGAATGGCCGCGCGCCAGGTCGCATCGCCTCGGGTTGCGGTAGTTGCTCCCCCGCCTGTAATACAAGGCGAGTTGCGTAAGTTTGGTGAAATTAACATCGGCCATGGCGTAGTAGCTCCAGCGCCCCAACTTCCCATGCCCGAGCAAAGGACTTCCGCTGCCGCGGTGCTCGGAATAGGCGGTAGCTCTCCGGTGCCACCGCCTCCGTCGACGGCAGGCGCTGGCCGGCCCAGGAGCCGGCAGATAGGCGCCCTGGCTGGTGAAAATGGTCAAGCAGTGCCGCCGCCCCCTTCGATACAAGGAACGGGCTCCGGAGGAGGTCGGCTCATCGCGCTAGGAATTCATCCCTCTGCAGCTCCCCCGCCTGACGGGCTTCAAGGTAACCGTCGTGGCAGATTCGCGGCATCGCCGGAAGGGAAAGCCGGCGCGCCGGGCACGCCTGACATTTCCGCAAGCTCCGCCGCTGCTCAAACTCAGAGTGGCGGTGGCGGCAAAGGCAATGGAGGCGGTGGCACGGCGGGAGGCGACTCGGCTGCTGGCATCCCGGCAGGGATTCACGTCGGCGCTGCACCCGGGACTCTCGCTTCATCACCCATAGGCGGATCGTTAAAGTCATCACCATCAATCAGCCACGGATCCTTTGGCCCCCTGGTCGCAGACAACCGCCCCATGCGTGTCACGGTAACTCCGCATGGGCCGACGAGCTCTGGTCGGCCACCTACCGAGATTGAACGAAGCATTTTTCACGATCGCAAATCGTATTCAATGATCCTCAATATGCCCAATCTGAACTCGGTGGGGGGAAGTTGGATCATTCGGTTTGCGGAAAAAGTTCAGAGCGATGCAGGTGCGGACCTCACCGCCCCAGAGGCCACGCGCAAAGTTGATCCTGGGTACCCAGCCGAGCTAATGAGACAGAACGTACACGGGACAGTCATTCTGTACGCGGTTATTCGAAGTGATGGAACGGTAGCAGGTGTTCGGGTTCTGAGTAGTGTCGACGAGCGTCTAGACCACTTCGCTCGGGTAGCACTGTCTCACTGGCAGTTCAGACCAGCCATCAAGAACGGAAACGCCGTCGATCTGGAAGCAGTGGTGACAATCCCTTTTCGAGCGAGAAACTCTTTCTGAGTGCACAGGCGCGCATTGCTGGGCAACAGCAAACCTTTAAGCGGCGTGCTCGCTAGAGGCGAGGCTCTGCATACTTCGAGCCAGTAACGTGCTGATATGCGCCTCTAAGGCAGATTCCATCTTCCTTTTCGCCTCTTCGAAATTGCTGGCTCGGACGTTGAGGGCAAAGCGCTCGCATTGGCCATTCCATCCATCATCTTCCATCCAGAACTTGCAATCCACAGGCAACGAAGCGACCACCCTCAGTGAAACTGCTTGCCCTGACATAAAGACCCTCCTATTGAGCAACTCGCGCGCAGGCTCAACCGTCGGAACGCAATGGCTAATTCTGGGCTGAGTGCGGCACGAGATTACGATTCTCGCATCCGTGCGCCTAGACCCTCGCTACAGAATATTTCGCTTACAGAAGTCTGTTCATTTTACCTGCCAATCCTAGGTGCCCGTGCAAGGAAGTTCGATTCGGGGTAAGTTGTACGTGCATTTAAATTCCCAGCCCCATGTCCATGCCTGAAAAGAGTACACCCAACCGTACCTTGGCGTAGGGTCATCCATGTATTGCGAAGTTCCGATGCACCCGATACGGTAACGGATCAGTTAACTTGAACTCATTTCATCGGCTACTCGCTCCACCTGATTGTTAAATGTCACATGGTATCCAAGTTCATGGTGTCGAGAATCGCACACGAGATTCTTTAGTTGAACCCAAGAAGATTCCCGCAGTTCGCATTCTTATAGTCGACGACAGCCCTTCCGTCCGGACCGCGTTGCGGAACTTTCTTGAGCAGAATGCGAATTGGCGGGTCTGTGGGGAAGCCGAGGACGGTCGAGAAGCCGTTGAGCGGGTGCGTCAGCTGCAACCCGACGTGGTCGTGATGGATTTTCTGATGCCGGTACAGGATGGCTTGCATGCTTCGCAGGAAATCACGGCACTATTCCCGGAAATACCCATTCTCCTATGCACGATGTTCGCTTCTTCGCAGCTTAGCCAAAAAGCTCGTACTGTTGGCGTCCGGGGAGTTTTGCCCAAAACCAACATCGCCCGGATTGGCGAAGCAATAGGCGCTCTCTTGCATGGTGAGCTCTTCTATCCCCCGCTCTCCTGACCCTTCGTGACGCGTTTCCTGACCTTCAGTCGCCGGACTCCGACCCGAACCCTTAGGGGTCTGCCTCCGGCGTCTGTAGAGTGTAATCAGTATTGTTCCCCCCGGCTGCGCTTGTTTAACTGGCAACGCCGACAAGCGCTTGATTCTCGTTTCGAAGTCTGAGAGACGGTGCCGCACCTAGCTTCTCTTTACGCGCTTCAGGGGCGTGCTTGGGGAAACCACGGCATTCGCACGGGGTTCAGCCCACTTGTCGCAAACCGCATTGAACGAAAGAAAGGAACAAAGTGATGAAGCGTATTCTCCAGATCTTAGCCCTTGTATTACTCGCGGGGGCATTCGTGATTGCTCAGACAGGCAGTACCGGCTCGAGCACAAGTTCATCCGGTACTCAGGGCAGTTCTGCTCAACAGAGCTCTCCGAGCAGCAGCTCTCCCAGCAGCGGCTCCTCAGGCAGCGGCTCGATGGGAAGCAGTTCGTCAGGCACTGGCTCCATGGGAAGCTCCTCGGGTCAGAGCACCTCGGGCCAGGATCAGTCCGGGTCGAGCAGTCAAGGTTCCTCCGGCAGCAGCATGGGGGGCACAACCGGCAGCAGTGGCTCTGGCAACGCCACCAACGGCTCCGGCGCGAATAATACGAGTGCAAGTCAGTCATCGGGATCTCAGCAGGGTCAGGGCACGTCCAAGGGCGGTGGAACCATCGCGCTGGGCGTCTTCCTGGGCCTGACCGCCGTCTGGGTTGCAACTCGACGTAAACGGAACGCACTGCGCTCGTTCTAGTTATGGCCACAGTCGCTACGCAGAACGCACCATCTTTGAGGACTCAAAACGCGAGTTCTCTTCTCTCTTCAGAAATGATGGTGCGTTTTGCGTTGGTGCCGTTAGCCGTGGCGATTTGTTATTGCTTCGAATGGCGCCAACTTCGATTCCTGACGTCGGAAGCTAACCTGCGCGTCGATCTTCTGGCTGGAATTTCTCTACAGCGGCTATCCTACGACACACTCGCCTGGAGAGGCGTCCTGTACCGTTACGAGAATGCCTGCACGTTTGTCGATGTCTGGTTTGGCTGTCTGCCTCTGCTTTGGCAGTGGGGCCGCGGTCTGATTAAAAACGTGCTCTTTTTTTCTGGGATGGCGCTGGCTTTGTTCGCCTTCAACGTCTTTCGATTGTCAGTCTCAGACGTCCTCTTTGCCGTGGGGCTCCCCTGGGATTTGGCACACAACGTGATCAGCGGCTTCGCATACTTTCTTGTCTGGGTCTGGGTTTGGCGTCATCGCGCCGACTCAGCCGCAATCTAGTCATCTCCTGGGTCCCGGAGGGTACAATGTTTGCCCGCGTCATGCAGCGGCGACGATCACCTCGGTACCGAATTTCGGGGGGCAAATGACAGTAGCTATCGACAAACTAAAGAAATTCCAGCAGCAACACTTGGAGAGCCAGGTGCAGTGCGGCGAGGAGCTCAAGTCGGTGCCCAAAGCCGGTTGCATCAAAGAATGGGCGCTTATTGAGATCGCATTAAACCTGCGAGCGCTGAACGACAAGTTCGATCAAATGATGAGGCAATCGGGTTCCGCGGACATACCTACCCGTGACGCTGGTGCCGGTTATGGTACGGCTACCAGCGATCCCCTCCCGAGATCCTGATCACCGCTGCGGCGAGTCCTTTACGCTCTCATCCGCCGTGCGTATTTGAAATTTCCACGCCGGTTGGCAGCGTGAATATCCCACGACCCGAGTAGCGTCGGACTCAGGATGCGTGCGAGCCACTACGTAAGTCCGCATCGTCGCACAGACGGAGTCATTGTAGTTTTCTGTCGGACCTGAGCGCCTGCTACCCCTCACTGGTTGTGAGTCAGAAGTGAGACTCGCAGATCGTTGCTCGTGCAGGTGTTCGAAAGCGATGGGCAAATTCGGCGACAAAGTCACAGAAGTAGCTGATTGGGCTTCTTCGGCCGCACTGGCCGACAATACCGTTGCTAGTGCAAGGAAGGTTACGACGCTTACAATTCGCATACAGCCCTCCGGATCCAAAGATCTTAACGCATTGGCAAAGCTTGCCCTGGAACGAAGCGCCCATTTAGTGCCCGCTCGATTCGGAAATCCCATACTAAAGACTTACAAAATTGGGCGTTGGTGAGCAGCGTGGCTGGAAACTTTCCGCTCGGCCCGGTAGTCTAATGAGTGTCGGCTTCCGGTTTCTTCTGCATGAGACATCTCCGGCTACTCTTCATCCTGATGACGGTTGTTAGCAGCGCCCTGCGGGCGGAGGACAACTCGTTTCTCCCTAAGAGCTTCGCTGGCTGGCAGGTCCAGTCAGGAATTAAACACAGCGCCGAGCCAGCGACCGCCGATCAGGCGAATGCGCCCGTTCTGAAGGAATACGGACTTAGGGAATTCGAGTCGGCGAGCTACACGCGCGAGGACGGCCGAAAACTAGCGATAAGAGCCATCCGATTCGCCGATGCGACTGGAGCCTTCGGAGCGTTCACTTTTTACAATCAGCCTGAGATGCAGCGCGAGTCGATCGGTGACCAGGCCTCTTCCTTCAACCAAAGAATACTTTTTTACCGCGGCAACATTTTGGTGGACGCGGTCTTTGATCGTTTAAGCGCAATGTCGGCAGCTGAACTCCGAGAACTAGCGGGGACATTACCGCGCCCGACTGGCAACGCTAACAACTTGCCACCGGTATTGGCGTATGTGCCGCGCAAGGACTACATACGCAATACGGAGAAATACGTTGTGGGCCCATTGGGCTTGGCGCGCATCGCCTCTCCTTTACCGGGGAATTTGGTGGACTTCAGTACGGGAACGGAAGTTGTGTTGGCGCGCTACCAGGTGTCAGGTGGCGAAGCAACCCTGATGGTGATTTCGTATCCAACCCCGCAAATCGCGACGGAGCACATGAAGGCAATCGACGCCAGCCGTAGCTTGGCTCAGCAGAAACCGGGCGAGGCGTCGATCGTGAATGTTGGTCCCTTTTATGACAAGCGCAGTGGGCCACTGCTCGCCATTGCGGCAGGACCCATCTCGCAGAGCGATGCGCGAGCCTTACTGGGTGGTGTCAATTACGATGCGGACGTAACTTGGAACCAGAATACGTTCTTCGATAAGCGAAACAACCTTGCAAATCTGCTCGTCAACATTATTCTGCTTTGCGGGATCCTGATGGGTCTGGCGCTGGTCGCTGGCCTGGCATTTGGAGGTATCCGAATCGCCTTCAGTCGCCTGCTGCCGGGCAAGCTGTTCAAGGGTCCGGAAGAGGTGGAATTCATCTCCCTTCACTTGGATTCTGGCCGGTCTTCGCCGCCTGATTCCAAGCTAAGCTCATCAATAAAAGCGAGTTAGACATCTCCGAAGGGGGTTTTTTCGTGGGAATTGCACAATTCCCAGCCATGTTGATCTTTTTTGTAAGCTACTGAAAACAAACATATTTATTTCCCAGAAATTTATTGACACACCCCTTTTTACACTCATAAGATTCCGCCATAAAGTTTTGACGGAATTTGCCTCCGTTGGAACTATTCTCCCTTGAAGAAAAGGCCGCCTGAGTTGCCGGGCGGCCTTTTCGTTTGCTGTCGGTTTACTCGTCGCGGGCGTGGAACAATTCTTTTTTTGTGCTTACTTTGCTCCTCCTTCACTGAGCGGATGTTTTTCTCGGTGCCCGCTTTGTTTTGGGGGCAGGAATGTATGGAAACTCTCGATGCGATCCTTGCGTATTGTTCAATCGATATTTTGAGCCGAGAGGAGAGCCATGTTCTGTGAAAAATGTGGAAGCCGTTGCCGCCGGCTGCGCAATATTGCACGCGTTGCGGAAAGCAGTTGATGGCACGCATGCAGTTCGCCTCCCCGTCGCGTAATCCGGTGCAGGAGCACATTCGTTTGCTCGGGATATTGTGGATGGCGCTTTCCGCCGTCTATGTTCTTGGAGGCGGAGCTCTCCTGATAGTAGCGAATACGTTCTTCGCGCGATGGAACCGCTTTCCAGCCGAGGTGCACTCGACCTTTCTTCAGCCTTTGCTAAGCTTTATTGGAATACTGATTCTGGTGAAGGCTGCCGCCGGGTTTCTTGCTGGCTACGGTTTGCTGCAACGCGAAGCGTGGGCGCGAATTTTGGTTCTCATTCTTGGATTCTTATCCCTCTTCAATGTGCCGTTTGGTACCGCGTTGGGGGTCTACACTCTCTGGGTGTTGTTGCCGGCAACATCCGACGAGGAATACCGGGCCCTCTCGAGGGCTGCGTAGAGAAGTCCATCTTCATTGCAGGAATCGGGCGCTCGCCGTTAGAATCGAGCCAGGGCCGACGTAGCTCAGTTGGTAGAGCAGCCGATTCGTAATCGGCAGGTCATCGGTTCAAGTCCGATCGTCGGCTCCAGTGATAAACACCTCCAACTATAAGGACATATGGGTCTACTCGTACGCCCTTCAGCCATTCATTCCACAGGTTGTTACACCACCACCCCGATTCCGGCCAACACCTTTGTCGTTGAATACACAGGTCCGCGGCTTTCCAAAGAAGCTGCCGACGAACGGTACAACGAGCAGGAAGAGACGTACCTGTTTGGGCTGGATGATGGCGAACACGTAATTGACGGCTTCGGTGTAGCTGCGTTCATCAACCATTCGTGCGACCCGAACTGCGAAACCGATGAACTCGAAGGGCGAGTCTGGATCATCGCATTGCGCGACATCGAAGCTGGCGAAGAATTGACGTACGACTACAATCTTTACGATGGAGAGGACGACGACAAGTCCCCATGTTCCTGTGGCGCAAAAAATTGTCGGGGAACTCTTTTCAGCGAGGAAGAGTTGGAGCGGCGCGGCAAAGCGGCTTCGCAGAGTTCGTCTGGCACCCCGGTAAGTAGCGACTAACAGTCTTATTACTTGCCGTCGTGCACTGGTGCTGTCGGAGGTGAAGCGGTGCGCACATGCCGCGACCACACAAAGGTGAGTGCTAGCGAGAGAAGAATTATGGCCAGCGCGATGTACAGCACAACAGGTTTCGTTCCCTTGTGTCCGGTCAGCATCTGCCCTCACTCATAAATGCTCGTTCTTGTCACGTTTCTATTCCCCTAGCCATGAACCCAAACCTCGTAGGGGATCGATGTAGTCACAAATCACCTTCGCAGCTCCTACGATGGGCACTGCGAGAATCAAGCCCATCGCACCCCATATCCACGCCCAAAACAACAGCGCAAGGGTCACCGCGAGCGGATTAAGGCGGAGCCGCTTCCCAACAATCTTGGGATACAACACGTTCATAGTGAGCAGGTGTAAGCCAACAACGGTAAGAAGAACAATCAGAACATCGCTGCGGCTCAAGGTGCCGATTCCGCCAGCCAGCGGCGGCAGCAAAGCCAGGAACACGCCGAGATACGGTATCAAGCTGACGAATCCGCTAATCACCCCAAGGAAGTAGAAGTATGGGATACCTAAGTACCAAAAGACCGCGATACTGATAGTGGAAATTACCAGACCGACAATTACATTCCCGACAATGAAGCTGCGAATCATGAGCGAGATCTTGGCTACCGTACGGTGAGCCAGCAGCCGATGTTCCTTGGGAAACAGCCGCACTGTCGCAGTGTGCGCGTGATCCTTCCAGGTGAGCATGAAGTACACCAGAAAGGGCAGGAAGCTGATGGCCAACAGAATCTCAGCGAAATTTCCTCCACCTTGCAGGACGGTGTTAGTCAAGTTGGGCGCGTCTTGCACTTCGACAGGAATGGGTTTTTTCTTACCGTCCTGTTCGGGATGAACAACAGAGCGCGTGGTTTCCTCTATGCGCGTGGTCTGGTGCCGTATTTTGCTGACTGTGTCGCGGATTCTGCCCGAATACTTGGGTAACTCAGTCGCAAAATCCACCGCCCGGTTATAGAAGAAATAGCCCAGCGCTCCCCATAGGGCCAGCATCAACGTGACAGCTATCAATGCACCAGCACCGCGCGGCACGCGAATACGAGACAGCAACTCCACCAGAGGTTCGAGGATAAAGGCCAGCAAGATCCCCGTGAGCGTCGTGATCATCACCAGCTTCAGCAGATAGATCAAGCCAATGACCGCGACAGCGGCCACAACCACCTGGGCAATTGAGCCTGCCCGAATAGAGGATTGAAGTATCTCTTCCTCAGCCGGTGCAACCGCGGCCGGGGGAGGTTGGGTTATGGGCTGGATTCGATCCGCGCGGGACGACACTCCGCTATCTCCAGTTTGGATACGCAAATCACTTTGAGTGTGGGTTCGGCTTTTCTGTTGGTCCATACAGCGATTGCTGTACTGCAAGCGTTGGAAGTCCGGTCGCCCTAGGTCCGATAAGCGACATTAGCTTGGTTACGCAAGTTACCTCACGGGGAGAATCATTTGCTTGAGACGACTGGTTTACGGGATACCATTTCAATCGCTGGATTCAAGCAGCATTTCCCTCGTTATACGATGCAAGTCACTGCGGCCCCTAATTTTGGTCGTTATCGAATCCTGGCAGAAATTGGCCGGGGAGCCATGGGTGTCGTTTACAAGGCCCGAGACCCAAAAATTGATCGTGTGGTGGCCATTAAGACCATCGCACTTTCGGAATACGCCGCCGCACAGGAGAAAGAATTTCGGGAGCGTTTTTTTCTGGAGGCGAAAGCCGCGGGTCGCCTCTCGCATCCCTCCATCGTCACTATTCACGACGTCGGCGAGGACGAGGAAAGTCAGAACCCGTTTATCGTGATGGAGTATGTGGAAGGCGTATCGCTGGACCAGCAGTTTACTGACACAGCGGGGCAGTATGACGCGTACTCCGCTCTGGCGTTGATCCATGACCTCGCAGCCGCCCTGGATTACGCACACTCTCAGGGCATTGTTCATCGAGATATCAAGCCTGCCAATATTCTCCTGACTCGCGACGGACGACCTAAGATCACCGATTTTGGTATCGCCAAGTTGAATATGGCTTACCAGACTATAGTGGGGCAGTCCCTTGGTACACCCGCATACATGTCCCCCGAACAACTGAACGGTGATCCCGTCGACGGCAGATCCGATCTGTTCTCTCTGGGTGTCATTCTCTACACTTTGCTAACCGGACATCGGCCTTTTCAGGGAAACAGCGCGATGACGGTTTCTTTCCGGGTGGTTCACCGCGAGCCCTTGCCCGTCTCTGCGTATGACTCCAATTTCCCACCAGACGTCGACTACGTAATCGGCCGAGCCATCGCGAAGGATGCAGCTCAGCGTTATCAGACCGGAAAGGAAATGGCCGATGATCTGGATGATCTTCGGGAGGGACGCACACCGCGCAGTAAGGAGAAGCAGCCAGCGAGCGCGAACGCTCCGGATCGATCGACGCAAGCTGTCCCTGCTGCGCCCTCCACGACACAGAGCTTCGGCCCGATTAAGAGTTCGCGGCTGAACTCGAACCAAAATCACGGTCGTGCCCGGCTATCTGCCTGGGAATATTCCGCTCTGATCCTTTTGGGGATGGGAGTAGCTGCCATCGCCGTGACGATAA
>Ga0105239_10004891_pt1 | contig 15851 bp, 14 predicted proteins | sample KBSC44metaG_FD_92761 | JGI IMG/M metagenome (GOLD analysis project Ga0105239, IMG submission 92761) | Corn rhizosphere microbial communities from Kellogg Biological Station, Michigan, USA - KBS C4-4 metaG | ecosystem: Host-associated > Plants > Roots > Rhizosphere > Soil | place: Michigan, USA...
AGGCACTCCCGTCATTCTGGGTGGTCAGTGCAGGGCCTCAGGTGGCCACTGGTCACCTACAGGCACTCGTACAGGTGCCCAAGAGCCAGTACCTCGTACTCAGAGTATCTCCCTACCTCTTCAATTCGAGTTCAACGAGGACAGAAGATAGTCAGCCATTGCGTTCCAACTACCGAAAGAGACTCGTAATTCTCTCATAATTCCTAGTAATTGCACCGGGCGCATTGCCATCTGATTCGTCAGTTGGTTTGCGACACTAGCTGCAGCCTACAGCCTCCAAAGCGAGGCGCCCTGGAGTGCCACTGGAGTACGGAGTACCACTAAGCAAATGACACTTAGCAAGTACTCCGTACAGTACACTTTGCCGTGGGGTCTCACTAATAAGTCCGTCTGACCAACTACTTTTCTACTTAGTCCGTTGTTCCCACTTCATGGTGTTTGTGGAAAGCATTCAAGATTCAAAATTGAACCAACGACCCAAACCAACATTGATCGATCAGCGCCCGAGCTGGATTCCCGTCACTTGACCACCTGCCAGGCTCGCCAGGTCTTGCTGGTCGGGGTATTGGCGGTGGCCAGCGGTAGCCAGCAGAGGCAATCCAGCAGCTGGGAGATAACACAACTGCCGCTCTGGTCCAGATGTACTCGGTATATCCAGCCACATATCACGAATGCCAGTCTCCTCCTCCTCACTGCCTCTGCTTCAGAATCTCAACCAAACCCACCGCCGGATGTTTGTGGTTTCGGCCGGGTGACCCGGTCCATGGCCTAAGAGATAGAGAGGTCGTGGTGGGTGGGATCCAGTTGGTTGGTACCCATTGTATCCGTAACTCCTTGCCCATCTCGATCCCAAATCGGGGTTTCCACCCTCTTGAGTCTTTGACTTGTGATGCCCTAATTAGCGGCGGCGACGAGAGCTCGATCGGCCAAAGAATGGGAGATCCACTGGCCTCACCATTCCATTAGTCGAGATGTGCTAATGGCAAATGGCGATTACGAGCCACCCTCGCCTCGTCTCGTACTACCTACCTCCCAGGCTACCACTCGTCTGTGTCCCGACACCTGGATTGGGGGGGTGGAGGGGTCCCAGCTGATGCCGGCCCGACGCAGAGGAACAAAGGGGACCCAAGGGACCCGAGGGATCGTCTGGGATTCTGGGAACAACGACTGGTTCCCGATATTCTGGCACTCTTGCCGATACCCTAAACCGCCCACCTGGGCCTTGATTCTGTGGCCCTCTTTGGAGAAGCCCTGTAGCCTCAAACTGGAGCTGGAATGGAGCTAAACACCAAGAGGCTGCCCCCCTGGGCGTTCGGGTGCCCCCTCGCTCCACTGTTGATCCCTGGCCAGCTACTCGTCCATGTCCATGTCGCCCAAGTCCAGAGTCAAGCCTAGCCCTGATTAGTGCCCGCCTAAAGGCCCTGCTGTTTGATTTCTTCCCTTTGGTTCTACTCGTATTCTGCCCACCAAGCGCAAGCCTCCCACCGTCACCCTCCCAAGCCCACGTTCTGAGCGCCCTGGGTGGCTCCCACGCCCCAAGCCTCAGTCCTTGGACGAGTGCCTGTACTCCGTACCGAGTACATGTATTTGCCTCACCGATTCAGTTCCAGTCTCCCCTCCCCCCCAGCCTGTGCCTCGTGCTTTGACTTCTCCTCGTAGCAACACAGCCCATCGGCACTGCAAATGTGTCTGGTGTTTCTTGGACAATAGACGGTCAGGTTTCGAAGTAACTTGGTTCAGTGTCCTCCGAGTCGGGAGTCGAACAAACAATACCGTTACCACCAATCTTACCACGGGGACGTGGGTAATTATGCATTACCCATTATTACACTGGTAATACCGTCAGTACGGAGCAGCACTTGGCCTTGTAGGCTAGTCTTGTTAGTTGGTATTGCCATCAGTATTAGTATTAGTATCAGTATTACTGGTACTGGTACTGCTCCTCCTCCTCCTCCTAAGCTACTCTATTATCTCAACCCTCGACAACTTCTTCCATCTCCATCTTATCCGCACTTGCTGCCACCACGCCGAGTTCCTCTCATTCTCGCAATTCCCACTCACGAGCAACTCATACTCCCACCGGTCGCACTAATCCCTGTCCTGCTCCTGGCTGGGTCTGTACGGAGCAGTGGTGATCTACATCCTACGACGCTACTCCTCCTCCTCCTACATACTTGCTGTACATCCTGGAAATCTTTCCTTCTCTACTTTTCCAAACTTCAACTTGCGACTGTGGAAGAGTGCCCTCGACCTTCGCCCGGCGATGATCCTCTCCTAAACCACCTGGATTGGGCATCTATCTTTCCATCTACTACTCTCCATCCATCTCGCTATTTCTCGCACCATCGCGATCCCGTTGCTTACCACCAACCTCCGACCACTCAGTAACCAGTTCCCCACCAACCCTTCCCCGAGGCCTCCTCCCACCGCCCTCCGACTTTCAACGTCGCCTCCAAATATTTTTCCACCATCACCATCGCCACCTCCATCACCATCACCCTTCACCACCAGGTACCCGCTTGACAAAACATTGCTGCCCAAACCCCTTGACCGAACCCTGGGTCGCCATCGCTTGCTCTCTTGACCCACCGTCGATCCAAGCCTAGATCCGAAAACCCCAGTGGTTTCATTTCATCCTGGATTCACAATTTCGCTCTCGCTGTCTCTTTTATCCCGCTTCTACGGCGACTTGCTGCTCATTGAACTCTTCACCACCATTTCCAACTCCTTCTCCTGCTGCTGCTACTTTCGCCTCCATTACCAGTTGGCGCAGTAACCTGTTGGACTGGATCAATTCTCTGCATATCCCATTCCTCCCACCCCGGTACTGGTACTGGCTTTGCTTCCACTCTAGCTTCTTCGCCCGTCTGTTCGCGCTGCGTCCCTTCCGGTTTTGCTGTCAAGGAAAGACAATTTGCGAAAAGCAAAGATTCCCCTGACAACATAAGCGCTTTTTGGTCTCCCATCCTCTCTGCTTTCACTGGCTTGTCAATCATCACCCATTCCCGCCTTGTGCGACCCGACCCGACCCATTCATTGCCTGCCTACCACTCCCGGACTGGTCCTCGACACCTCGAAATCGCAATCGCAATCATTCCTACTCCCTCGGCCTGGGTTGCTCGATAACACAATCTTTCAGGCCTCTTGGCGAATCCGCCCTCCAGCGAACTGCCATGACCATTCCGGTGTCGCGCGCAACCTTGTGATTCCGTCCATAGGTCATGGTGCATCCCCTGTACCACGTTTTTCTGGGTATAGAGACGAAGGAGGTACGGGCTAGGTCGTTGTCCTGGGATTCAAATTCAAAGCTCGAGCATGGCAGCAATCGGTGACGTGGATCTGAAGCACGAAAGACCCAATCCCTACGGCCCTCCACCACCAAACAGCATCCACCGTATGCCGCTACCCGAGACTCAACCGTTACACAACTACCATCCTCCTCAAGCCTCCAACATGCCACCTCCAGGTCCAGCGTGGAACCCCACGCCTTCTCCCTACAGTGAACCCGCCGACCATCGACCACATCCTCCCGACATTGCTCATCAACCTCCCTATCCACCCCCATCTCAGCCATATCCTCCTCCAGGAAGAGAAAATCCTGCCTACCCTCCTCCGGATCCTGCCTACGCACGACCAGGAAGCGTCTCAGGCCCTGCAAGATCTCCCGCAGAGTCCCAGCACCCGCCTTATCACCCCGTGAGTACTAATCCCCACGACCCTCCATATTATCCTCCCACTCCTGCCGACTACAGACCACGTCATGCCTATTCCGGCCCAGAATCTCAGCCCAACGGAACCCATCAACAACCCCTTCACGTAGTCACAGGCCATGACATGATGCCCAGCCAGCCTCCTGCCCCGCCGGGCCATTACGGCCCCCCTTCAGCCAACACCGCTCCAACAACTCCTTACTATTATGCCGACTTTGGCGCCGCTCAGCGTCGTAAACCCGTCAGGGCCGCCCAGGCTTGCGATTCCTGCCGCCAACGAAAGGCGAAATGTGACGAAGGCCGACCCGAATGTCAACATTGCAAGGAGAACGGCTTGAAATGCGCTTACCGGGAGATCCCTCCCCAAAAGTCCGAGAAGCAAGTCCTGGCCATCACCGCACAGCTGGATGCCCTGACCGACTCCGTCAAGCTCCTCACGGAGAATGCAGCCGCTCGAGATCATAAGATAGATACCATCCTGAACGCCCTTTCTCGAATCAAGCCCGACGCCGTGGGGGTCCCCGAGGGCGCCACTCCTGAGGATCGGAAGGATAATGTCCTGCGACCTCAAAAGAGGAACTCCTTAAACCACACCCAGTTTAGAAGAGAGGATAGTTCAGATATGAGAGCCGCTTCCCACATGGCTGCCCAGTCCGCCAATTCACCCCACAAAGCTCGCAATGGAGATCCCGAAACCTTTGAGCTTTCTCTGCCTGCCAAACACACCACTGCAGCACAGTATCTCCTCCTCTGGCCCTCGATTGCCGCCTTGGTCCCTCCTGGTATTTCGACCTCCTACGTCATGGACGAAGAACGAGAGAGAGGCCTCCTACGGCTCTACGGCTGTGGAGAGGGGGAAGACAAAGGTGATGGACACGAGGGAGCCCCAAGTCCTTCCGGTAGCGCATCCTCAGACGGACGTCGACTGGATGAAGAAATGTCCGCATCCCCCCATGGTGTCTGGGGTGTCGGTCAGTTACATGCTCCAGGAGGATCAAATCAAAACAATCCGGCTCGAGAGCACCCTGGTGGTGTGAGCCCTTACGGCGGCCTCATGCTGGACTCGGATGCGGTGGATCGATATTTCCGGAGTTTTATGGATCACATCCACATCCTTCACCCATTTCTGGAACCCAAGGTTCTGCGGAGTATGATTCACACCTTCAAGAGGAAATACAGCTGGGATTACCGCGCAACGCAACCCGCATCAGTCGTGGGTGCCAAGAGAAAACGCGAAACCACCGAATCGCCGGGCTCGGCGGTGGAAGACCAAAACACTCCAGGCCACCACCACGCAAATCGAACTTTACCAAGAGCATACAATCCGGGTATCAGCTCACCTCTCATCGAACATTCCATCGCCAACGCAATCGTGTTACTTGTCATCGCACTGGGAAAAGTTACGGCGCATCGGGATCCGCTGCCAGGCCCCGCAGCAACCACCAACATGCGCACCTCCACACCTCACAGTACGATGTACTCAGATCTGCCAATGCCCATGTCCGCTCCAACTTCGCCTTTTGACAATCAAGTTAATTTGAATGGCGGCAGCCACCACATCAACGCTTCAAGCCCAGCAAATCCTCAAGGCAAGAACATGGACGCGATTCCTGGGCTGGCTTATTTTGCCAAGGCTTCAGATATCATTGGAGAACACCCCGGTGGTAGTGATGTATCACATATCCAAGCATATTTACTGGCAGGCCTGTACATGGGACAACTCGCCCGTATCATACCCAGTTACTTTTACATTCAAAAGGCATGCATGGCCGCACAGATTCTGATTGAGTCGACACCATACACATCAAACTCCATGAAGCCTGCTCGCCGGAACCTCGTCAACTTTGCTTTCTGGTCATGCCTTCAATTGGAGAGTGACATTGCGGCCGAGGTCGAATTGCCTCTCAGTGGCATTACTCGGTACGAGAGCTCTCAACACAAGGATATGCCAACACTCCTCACCCTGGAGAGGATTCCTGAGTTTAACATGGACGACGACATTCTTCGGTACTACTCGTACCAAATCCAGCTGCGTCTGACGATGAATAGCATTCACGCGACGCTTTACCACTCTTCGAAAAATCAAAATACGAGATCCAGCGATACGATGATGTTGGTCTTGAGCGAGAATTTGGAAGATTGGAGAAAGATGTTGAACGATTGGGATTGGGACGATAACAACCATGAGAGCCCCAACATCAACATTGCGCGGATGAGAGGAAAATATTATGGTGCCAAATATATCATATGGCGCCCCGCTCTACAACACGCACTTTTGCAAGCGGCGGGAGGGAAGAAGGATCCGACATCAGAATCGTCTTCTGGAAATGGAGATGGTTCCGAGTTCACATCACCAGCAATGGGCAATGCGAATATTCCAAACCGTTCGTCCAAGGAGCTGCCCACAATCAGCAAGCAACTCCTTGAAGGCTCTCGGGTTTGTGTTGAGGCTGCCATTCGTAGCACTACGGTGTTCGACAAGGTACCACGACGGTTGGTTACCACCAACATTTTTGGCACCGTCCATGCGTAAGTACTTTGGAAATCACTGGTCTTCACCCGCATGTGGACTAACAAACGCTCTCTAGGCAATGGGGAAACATGCTTGTGTTATATGCAACATACACCTCCAGCCATCCATCCCTTAGCTCCCTCGTGAACGTGGACACCTTGAAGAGATTGCATGATCGCACCGTGAGGATTTTACGAGAAAACGAAATGATCTCACCGGTGCTAGCCAAAGACCTAAAAATCTTGGAGTACGTGCGCAGGAAAGTCTTCCCTCCAACGAGCTCATCATATGCTCCCGCCAGCACTACCTCCAGCTTTTCCAGTCGATGAGAAACATCTTGTCTGATTTGGAACGTTCTGACTGTACTTTTCCCTCTTACTACGCCCGTATTGTGTGGATGCCTGAAATTTATCTGTCTTCAGGGTGGCCACCATCAAAGCGTTTTAGCACTATCTGCAAGCGTATCAACCAACATTGAGTTTTATGAAATTATACGGCCGATTGGGAGGCTCTTTTTTTCCATATTCACCTAAACCTATTCTGCGAGGACCAGAAAAGGTACGAGACTCCGACTCCGATTCCTCAGATTGCCCAACCAGTGCCAGAGGTGGCGGACTGTTCCCACGTCGCAAGGGTTTGACGGACTTGATTTGACGCAGGAAGAAAGTGGAACACATATGTCCCAAAGTCATTTTTGGGATAGGCGATGAAGGCACTGTTGAGGCGTTGTTCGGATTGTTTGAACTGAACCCCTAGATATATGGCGATATCCTGCAGCAAAGTATTTCTTTAGTATACATATTGTGTGGCTGGAATGGAGATCGGAGGAGTAATGGGTTAGCCACTTGTACATTACGATATTGATCGATGAAGTTGTGAGAGACACAAAGTGTTGGTCTCTGTGTAGCCGAATTCAAGAACTGAAACTGCAATGGTCTTCTTTTGGTATTTTCGTACTTTATACTCGCTTAATAACGTAGTCGTGAGAACTGATCGTTTAGTGTTTACTGCTACTCACTATAGTGTCTTCCTGCATCACACTGTGGTGAACTACAGGACAGAGTACTGTACTCCGTAGTTAGTTACTGGTGATAGAGGTAGTAGTCACGTGATAGAGCACGGTTGGGGCGTGACCTAGCACGTGATTACGTGTTATTTCGCGTTCAGTCTTTCACCCCGTCACGCGGCACCACGAGACTTCCCGTTATGAGCGTCAGCTGGGAAATGATATAACGATCGTTGCCTTCGCTTTGGTCTCTCTAATGGCTTTACACGTTTATAACCAGCACGATTTCCCACCATGCCGACTTATAACCCTCCCACCATACGAGCTCCGCAGCCAACTCGAAACATATTTGATCCTTTCAACTCCTCCTCCTCGGGCCATCAACGCGCCGAAAACCGTCACTCAGGAAGTACATCATGGCGAGACTCACGCATGAACAAGCTTTCTCATCAACTCGGAGATGGAAGTGGTCGCGGAGGGGCATCGCATCTCTCGGATCTCGTGGGACCCGGGAGTGTCAATTTTGGAAAGGACGGAAGGAAAGACAACGGTGATTGGGAGAAAGGTGCTCCACGTCTTCGCGAAAGTGGTTGGCAAGATATCCGAGGTCTTATGACTGGCAGTAAAAAGTGCTCCATTGATTCAAAGGACGACGAGATGGGGCAGAATCAGATGATGCTGAAGAGGAGGAGGAGGCAAAGACAGGGATCCTCATCACAGTCGGAAGAATATCGGCAGGGAACTAATACCCTTCCTGAAATTTCGCTTCCGGCCGCTGAATCAGAGAGAAACCCAGACGAGGCTTTAGACCACCTCGATACAATTACAAAACAGCCACCACAGATCTTTCGTGGATTGACAATGTATCTCAACGGGTCCACTGCCCCTTTGGTGTCCGACCACAAGATCAAGCAGCTTTTTGTCCAGCACGGCGGAAATTCAGCTGTTGCATTGGGCCGCAAGTCCGTCACTCATGTCGTCATTGGCGGCACATGCGGAGGTGGCCTTGCTTCTGGGAAGATCAACAAAGAAGTCACCACCGTCGGGGGCAAAGGTATCAAATATGTCACGGCCGAATGGGTTCTCTCCAGCGTCGAGAAAGGGATTCGTCAACCTGAATCGAGATATGTCCCACAGAATCTCAACACCAAGGTTGCCGGGTATGGTCAGCGCAGCGTGAAAATTCTGTTCAAGCCGAAGGATGGATGAAGAAGACCATGATATATCACGAAAACCATTGTTAGAGTCATGATAGAACGAACGATGAGCATCAAGCCCAGGAAACAGTATGGGCATGGGCATGGGCATGGGCATGAACGTACAAAGATAAACGACGTCTATAGATGCAAAATGCGACCAATGGACAACGACAACCGTCCAGCCAATCCAACTACTACTATCTTGAAGTGAGGTGAAGCATTCCACACTCTGTGCTCCCGTGTACACGGCAAGGAACAACTCTCACGTTGGCCTGTCTTGACTTGTTTTGTGACATATCATTTGGTGCTGGGCTTCGGCCATTCTAGAAGAGATGATTAGCACAGCCAGTCATACCTAGTCTGGAAGAAGGGGAGGGCCATGCCATACCGAATCGCGTTCTTTCACTATTCCTTCTCAGCACTCTCACCGTATCACCGACCTTGACTACAGGCGCACTCTTTTCCTCTGGGACCTTGGCCAAGAAGCCATATCTACCAAAGACGGGACTCCACTTGGAACCTGGATCTACCCTGCGGTCCGAATTCAGCTTCTTGAGGATCTTGCCCGCCTCGCTCTCGGCGACTTTGCCAGTATTGTAGTCCACGTTCAGACTGTTACACCGGGCACAGTTCTGCGTCAACACGAACTTGACTCCCGGATCCCCCCCAACCTGTAACTCGGCCCAGTAATCCTCCTCGTACTCGTCTTGCGCGCCCTCCACAATGATGTTCGGCCGGAACTTGGAAATGTCCATCACCTCACCCGCCGGCAGTCTTCTCTGAGCGTTCTCCCAACTCTTGGTGCTGATCACAAGGTACGGCGCTACGTCGGCGAACGAAAGCCCATGATCCTCTCCCTCATACTGCTTCGTCCCCAACAATGTTCCTACCATGCTGCTCGTGGCTGAGGAAATACTGCTCAACCCGGATGAACCTCCTCCTCCCGACCCTGCGCCTCCAGAGGCCGCGGCTGCCTGGCTCAACTCATCGCGCTGCTTGCCTGCCACCGCCGGGGCCATATTGCCGAGCACCTTCCGCCTGTTCTCGCCAATATACAGCAACTTGACCTGATGGCCGAACCGCTCGCTGAACCAGTCATTGCACCTGGGTCCCATATCGTAGCCGATCGCCGGACTCAAATGCATCGTCACCTCGAACGTGTCCAGCCCCTGCGTGTCGGGATCGAGATCGACCTCCAAGGCCTCACTCCCGACCTTCTGCTCCGGCTTATCGAATGCATGGTCCTTGGTGTACGTGACGATCACTTTCCTCGGTGCCGACGAAGAAGGGTCATCACCATCCTCGGCCTCCGCGAACGCGGTCGTGAATAAGCACATCTCGGTGAATTCAGAGATATGCATGTTCTTGTCCTTGGTCACGCTGTACAGCATGAACCGCCTGTCGTGCGGGAACCCCGTGTACATGGCCGACAGGCTCGGGAGCGAGATCCCTCGGATCGACTTGATCGGGTACGTATAGATCTTTGGATAGGTGAAGGAAGGGACATGAAGTCAGCAAATTTGCACGTTTTGATCATCCACTTTGATACTTTGAAAGAGGCGAGGAGAGGGAGGGAGGGGTTTGTTCTACCGCTTTGATGCTCAATTTTTCCTCCGCCATCTTGAGATGGTGTGGGTGTGCTTTGCTTTGCTGTGCTGTGGAAGATGGATATCTTGTGGTGGTTGGTATCCTTCTTGATCAAACCTCGAGAAATCGTGTCTCGCCTCGCCCCTTCCCCGATTGCCTATCCTCAACACTTTTGGCACAGCAGCAAATGGGCCGTGTTGGAAGGTACACACACTGCAAAATCCCTCACTTTACTTTCCTCCCCTATGCAGAGTCCAACGACTGGGGACGCTCCAAGATTCCAATGTATCTGATCCAATAATTACCTCAAACACAAAAGAAAGATATCAATAGAAAGGTCTCAAGGTCTCAAGGTCTCAAAGTCCTCAAGTCTCTAGGTAAGGTCCCAATAGGCCGAGGTATGGACTATATCTCAAATACATCCATCCATCTATACATACATACCTAGCCAAAGGTGATCGAAGAACCAACTATTTCATGGAGAGATCTTAGTTTCATATTTCTGAAGGGCATGAAATGGCGTACCTGCAATTCGTCAGCAGCCCACCAGCACCCACACCCGTCCCTGCTTCCAAGGTACGGAGGACCACCCCTCCCCTCCTCTCCTCCCACAAGAAACATATTAGATGATAGCACCCCCCCATTGCATCACAATCGCGATCACAGGGCGCGCCCCCTGGATCCCAGATGAACCGAACCCAAATGAATAATTAAATTAGTCTGGAGCCGAGTGGCTATTAATGATAACCTACAATAACTAGGAGAACAGCGGGTACGTGTCTATCTATCTCTCTATCTATATCTCTGTTCCAAAGACAGACATCCTGGACAGACGATATCCAAATGAAATTGCCCCCTCAACAATCGAGGGTTTCTGATTTGGTCGTGATGTATCATTATCATTATCATTATCATTAATTATAAAGTTTCTGTAGAGATAGATATTGTTCAGACCATCTCATGACTAGGAAGGAACATTGTAGATGAATTGATGAGAACATCGCGTCCAGTGTGAATTACACTAGTAGTATATGTAGTATTAGGCAGAAGGAGAAGTAGAAGAATCTTGCCATTGTCAATGATATTTGCCATACAATTGCTTGGCCATTCCCCATTTCAATCTAATCATACGACCAACCATTTTCAAGGTCAGTTGGTGAACTGTGCTATCTTTCCAGTAGTAGTAGTAGTGCCTAATATTTCATTTCGATTTGCCTTGCCGCTGTTCTTGCCCTTGGCCAACCAATGTGGGGTATATATATGCAAGTAAATCGTCAAAAAAAACATCATGCCAATCGTCATCATCGTCATTAAGAGTCATGTGGCAACATTGAGAAGCAGGCCCACGGCTCAGCATTATTTATTTCCCATTTTTCTCCCCCTTCAGTCGAAGTTCGTTTCTAAATAGTTAGTTGCTCTTGCTCAAGTGGATCTTGGAATGAATTCTGGCTTCCTCAATTTCGAAACAAGTGGTGGTGGGGGAAGATCGTCGTAATCTGGATACGGAGGTCTTTGTTGGGGTGGGGCACCATTTGTTCTGCCTGGAGATGGTCGAAGTGCAGGATGAATCTGGGCTGGATCGTTGATTGGAGTTTTTGGAGGTCGTGGTGGTGGTTCGGAAGGATTGTACGCCGAGTTCTGAGGTGGTTGATACGTGAACTTATCATCCTCACCACTGAATCGGTACGGGAGTTGGTTGTTAGAAACTCTTCCGGACGAATTCGACTCGCCAGAGCCCACTGGGTATTTATCCTGACCCGTACCCTCGAATGGATATGGTGGATTCCCGGGGATCGGAATCCTGTTGTGTCTCGATGTGGGAGTGCGTTGATTGCTGCTGTCTTCAGCTGGAAGTTCCACAGCACCTGGATGCACAGGTGCCAAAGGGGATGGGGGTAGGTTTAGAGTCTCAGGGTCACGATAACCCCAACTAGAGTCACGACTATGGCTCTCCGCCATCGCACGGCGATCTTGTCGTCTTTTCATGAGTTCGATCTTGGCCATTTTGAGAGCCCCTTCTCTCAGCATTTCTTGTACATCAGCTTTTTGTAGGTACTTTCTCGTGTTGGTGGTGACAACGTTGAGGGCGGCCCATTCATTTGTACCTGAGAGATTATGTTAGCGAATGTGATTTATAACGAATGACTCACGGTCCCAAAGCCTATAAGGTTGCATGACTCCAGAAACGATTGTTTCGACTCCAGCAACCCAAGGGATGAAACCGGTAATCAGATACTTACCAACTTGATTTGCGAGACCCGTGTCGACATTCAATCTGAAGTAGTTCTCGGCTGGAACTCCACGTCTTGCCAACTCTGACTTGAGCATCTTTTGGTGCTCTGCTTCACAATCCTCGATTTTTTGGATGAGTTTCTGCAGATGGTTAAATCACGTCAGCATGCATTCACTTTGGCAGCCAACAGTTACACAAAGCAGCTAGTAGAATTCAACTTACCCTTCGACCTTCCGCAAAGGTGCCCATAGAGCCTCCAAGGAAACCCTCCCACCATTCATGGTCCGGAATTGAGGAATTCGATGGGCGCTTGCCTGTGCCAACACTGACGAAAATACCCACCTCACGAGCCGGCCATTCATTGGTCGCTTCCTCCAAGATCTGAGCAACTGGATTGTACTTTCCCGCACCTTCATCGCTAAAGACGCTCTGACCAATCTGGATGGGTTTGAACGCAAGCTGAGTGGCACAAGTCGCTCGGCCGGCTTGCCATATAGTGCAGTTGAACTCGGGGGCTGGCTCTTTCCTAGAATCATAACTTCGCAAAAGAATGGATGAGCCAGTTCTAGGGTTGGTGCCTCTGTAGACGGCTGTCACGGCCCTGTTGTAATGATTAGCTTGCGAACTTGATGAGGGGCGTTTCTCGACCTACGTCTTTGTTCTGTTTTCACGTCCATCGTAGAGGGTGGCATTGGAATTACCGAAGCCTGGAAAATTGGGGGAGACGATGGAATTTCGGAGGGTGGAGGGACTCGAGATCGAATTTGTGCTTCTAATACTCATTGATCGGCGGACTGCCACAGAACTGGTGGTACTGATCGGACTGGTCAGATCTTGGAATTCTCGACCTCTGCCATCGTACCCCTCGTCGTCGTAGATGGTGTGCGCGGACACACATTCTCGGATAGCTTCCTCGAGTTTCGAAGCCTTGAACAGAGTATGTTTGTAGGGGATGCCAGCAAAGGTCTTGTCGGTTTCGAACACTCTTCTTGTCATCTTAACGTAGACATCCATGCAGGTCTCTAGATCCAACCGCAATCGTCCTAACATGATGGCTATGAGACCACCAGTGCCAGTGCCACCGATCAAGTCGAAATAGTCGCATGGTTTCGGGGTTGCGTCTCGGCTGGGAGGTTTTCCTTCGGACTCGACGTATAATCTGTGCATTAACTCTTGAAGTATGAGGAGCATAGAGTATCCGCGAACTCCGCCACCATCTGGAAAGGTGTGTCAGTGGAAACGTCTTCTTCGTCTTCTTTTTTTTCAAAGCACGGGGAAGTATTTGACTCACCCAAAGACAAGATGCGTAGCGGAGGGCCCTTTGTTGTATCTTTCCGTCTCAGGTTGTTGTCCATGGTGGGCAGTTGTGTGAGGAGTTACAGAGAAAAGAGAGGCGAGGCGAAACAGGCAGCTGATATGTAAGGAGGTTGAGAGGTTGTACGAAAGAGAGTGAGTCGGGGTTACACGAGAAACGGGTGCCTTGCAAGGAGGAGGGCGCCAGGCGCTCTTCCAACAGGGGTCGAGGAACTCTTTTTTGTCCGAATGCCAACGGGAGAATTGCAAAGCAGTTTGCGTTCGTAGTGTGGTAGTATGTAGAGTGGAGGGCGGCTAAGAGAGATGACGAGGACCAAGAAGAATAGGCTGTAAGATGCGATGAATGAAATATGGAGATGAAGGCTTGGGCTCAAGTTGGAGAGCGAGGGACCAGGGGGAGGGATATTCGGTGGATGCGCGTGGAATGAATTGGTTGGTGGAAGGCGCCTAGGCGAGAGGAAAAGGCAGAATGAGCAGTTCGTCAGGGCATGGGATTTGAATGGTTTGAAGGGCTTTGAAAGGGAGCGCTGAGGCTGTACACTCGCTTTCGGAATTTTCTTAGTCAAGCCTGGGCCTCGAAGATGGAAGTGGAAGTTCTGGGATGCCTTGGTTGGTGAGATACTCAGTCCGGAGTCCCTCGTAGAGCAAACAATGCGAGTAATATGACGACGCACTGGGATGGGGGGAGGAAACGGGTTTTCGTCTGACAAGGAGCCGATGGAGGGGCCATCACCAAGAGCTGCGGCCACCTTGGATATAAAACCTGGTCAGGCATGATCAACTTTTCGGCTGCCCCTCCCACCCATCCACAAATAGCCCAAGAAACCCACCCACCAAAACCATCATCCTCTCTCCACGTGAGCAGCAAACCTCGGTGCCACTTCAAGCTCAGTCTTGCCCCTGTCCATCAACCAACTCTAGGCGTTGTAGAATACTAGCTCTACTCAAATCAAGAAAAGATGCCCTCTCCAAATCGGTGGGAGTCCTTGTTGAGGGAGATGGACACGGATAGGATTCAGTCCGAGTCACCCAAGCTCTCTGGGCCTCGCCACAATTGCCACAAAAGAACCTCATCACCAGCCACAATTACCCGAACCCGTTGTTGACAAGCTGGTGATCACTACGATCGCTATGACGAACCCATCGAAGCACACGCCACAACCCTGACTGGGTATCATAATATTCCAATGGCCCTTAAGCGAGCTGGGGCATTCCAAAGATCTACACGGCCACTCCGTTCTCCCGTGATCATTCTCCAGCTCGCCAGGTACACCTCTTACAGCCGCTTAGGGCCCAGGAGGGGCTGACCAAGAAAAAACCTGTCCGCGTGGCGACGCCTCACAGCCAGAGACTAACCAGCACCTCGTACTCGCACGAACCACTAAGACCAGCAGACTCGCTTGTTCGTCAGGCCCAGCTCTGTCGTTGGTCAGACGGGCCATGCAAGGCTCCAAAGTCAAAAGGACCTGTAGTTGGATCTTTAGAACCGATACAAGCGAGCATGCACCGGCTGAGCGGTTCTCCTGGCATCAAATGGCCCCGATCACCCTCTTAGTCTGTGGCTGAGTACGGCCGGCTCAAGGTCTTGTATAGTACCCCCTCCTCACTCCTCGCTATGAAACTAGGTCCACGCAAGCCAGCCACGAATCAACCTTCCTAGTCCTTGCTCGGAGCTCTGTATCAAGCCTGCTTCATCCCTGTGCTGCCTTCGACGGTCGAGGGGCATCTCAACCCGCGAGGAGAAGCGGCCCTCGTACATCAAGCATTCAGTACCCTGTAATGCGGATGCGGGATGGGGCATACATAGGGTGTCAGTCGACGACCGACCCATTGACAATCCGTTGGAAATGCTTTGATCATTATCTATTTGAAGAGTTCGTATCTTCTATATTGAAACAAGCCTGAATTGCAGACCTTAGCATATTTGTGCTGTTTGTTGAAACACCTGACATTGAAGCCTGACTGTCATATGTCATATCCCTGCTGTTTTTTGGTCCCCTGGATCATCATCATCATCACCTGTGCCAGTCTCTCGGTTTGTGGAGCCAGCAAGTAACGCCGATGTTAAGATCGACTTTTGCCAGTCCCTCCCTCCCATGCTGTCGTGGTATCATGTTGAAAAATCACTTTTCTTTCATCAATTCGTTCCCTCACCCGTCCCAATAACCTTGCGCCGCGGCTTCTACCAGGTTGATTGATAAGAAGCACTTCGATCCCCATGGGGGTAAAATTCTATCTAAGTAATACACAAATTACTTAACATACTGAGCACGGAAGCTCTTGGCCGCAT
>Ga0105239_10004892_pt1 | contig 15850 bp, 14 predicted proteins | sample KBSC44metaG_FD_92761 | JGI IMG/M metagenome (GOLD analysis project Ga0105239, IMG submission 92761) | Corn rhizosphere microbial communities from Kellogg Biological Station, Michigan, USA - KBS C4-4 metaG | ecosystem: Host-associated > Plants > Roots > Rhizosphere > Soil | place: Michigan, USA...
GGCATTCATGAAAATATAGTCGAACATCTCTACAGTATACAGCTGGTATTTACCGTTCTTTTTAAACATGTTGCCACTATCGGTTTTGGCTATATATTCCATCCGGTGTTTGCCGGCGGCATTACTGTGGATGATCTTGCGATAGATCTTACCATCAACCTTGTTCTTTTTGTCGTAAGTAAAAATGCGGTTTTCGGCAGTAAAACCGTAGCGTTTCATATTTTGGAACGCCTTATAAAAACTGGTATCGGCCAGTACAGCATCAATAAAATCCTGCGCGTTTAGTCTGTGCGATTTGATATCTACCAGCGAGTCAATTACAATGGTACGTATAGTATCCGGATTAAAACGCTTGATCTGCTGCGCGAAAGAAGAGCTTGAGGCAATAATTAATACCAGCGCTATTATTGTTTTTTTCATCAAGGTATTGATGTTATTTAGCCATAATTGTTACACCATGTCATAGCGAGCGCGGCAAGAGCCCCCTCGCAATGACATAGTTTTTATTGGCGTATCTTCTGATTAGTTTCCCAGTTGTTTAATAGCCAGATAAGCCATCAGACCGGTGCTGATCTTAAACGCATCTTCCTCCACATCAAAGGTTGGTGTATGTACCGATGAGGTGATGCCCCTGCTTTCATTACGGGTACCCAGACGGTAAAAACAGCTGTCGGCTACTTGCGAGTAGTAGGCAAAATCTTCCGCAGCCATCCAGATGTCCAGATCAAGTACGTTCTCTTTACCCAGGTAATCTTCGGCATGGCCACGGGTTGCGGCGGTTAGCACTTCTTCGTTGATCAGGAAAGGATAACCGCGCATAATGTTAAAATCACAGCTGCCACCCATGCTTTCGGCAATGCCTTCGGCCATTTTTTTCATGCGTTTGTGAGCCTCTTCACGCCATTTTTCGTCCATGGTGCGGAAGGTGCCTTCCAGGTAAACCTCATTCGGGATCACGTTGGTGGCGCCATTGGCGATCACCTTACCAAATGACAATACCGACGGACTCTTCGGATCGGCAAAACGGCTTACCACCTGCTGCAGCGCGGTTAATATATGAGCGGTAATAATAATCGGGTCGATGTTTTGTTGTGGTTGTGCACCGTGACCGCCTTTACCTTTCACGGTAACATACAACTCATCGGTTGAGGCCATATACTTACCTGCCCTGAAACCTACCTTACCGGCATCAATTAAAGGCATTACGTGCTGCCCTAATACGGCTTGCGGTTTAGGATTTTCCAACACCCCTTCTTTGATCATGAGGCTGGCTCCACCGGGCAGCTTTTCTTCGGCGGGTTGAAATATCAGTTTCACCGTACCGGCAAACTGGCTTTTCAGTTCAGTTAAAATACGGGCGGTACCTAATAATGATGATGTATGCGCATCGTGACCACAAGCGTGCATTACACCCACGTTTTGTGATTTGTAAGGTACATCGTTAGCCTCGGTAATAGGCAGCGCGTCCATATCGGCACGAAGGGCTACGACGTTGTTGGATGGTAAATCGCCTTTGATTAACGCAACTAAACCGGTATCTGCCATTTTTTCGTAGGCTAAGCCCAACTCATCCAACTTGCCGGCTACAAAGGCGGATGTTTTTTGCTCGTGAAATGATAGCTCGGGATTGGTATGTAAATGGCGGCGATTAGCCACTACATCATTAAATATTTTTTGGGATAACTCCTGTATTTTTTCCTTAATCATTGGTATCCGTTTTGGGTAGATTTATTTTTTCTGATATGATGAACAGACTCGGGAACGAAGCACGCAGTTCCTGCATCAGCTTCTGCGCTTCCAGCCGGGTCCTGAAATCGCCGGCACGCACCTTAAAATTAGGCTCGTTATAAATAATGTAGGTACGCAGCTCGGGGTATTCACTTTGCAGCCTGGCCTGGGCGTTGTAAGCATCCTTGCGGTTTGATCCGCTGAAGAATTGCACCCTATACCCGTAAGAAGAAAAGGCGACGGGAACACCGCTCGCGCTGCTCATTTCATAACGTTTGGCTATCAGCGTATCCACAAGGGGATCTCTAATTACCTCTACTCTGCCGCGTGTTTGCTGCGCAAAGGCCTGGGTTGATGCTATGAGGAGCACAAAAAAAAGGCAGTATCTGATAACGGCTGGTTTAGCTTGATGATCAAATACTGCTTTTTTCATTTTCTGTTTCATTAAAAACCGTCATTGCGAGGAACGAAGCAATCTCTACGCAAGCAGGTCAAACAGGTAAGTTCGCTCTGTATAGTATAGAGATTGCTTCGTTCCTCGCAATGACGTACTGTGTATGCTTAATTCTGCCCTACGCCGTGGCAGTTTTTATATTTTTTACCGCTACCGCAAGGACAAGGGTCGTTACGGCCGATCTTGTTTTCAACCCTAACCGGGGTAGCTTTCTGCTGCTCGCGGAAATCATCCATCGGTATGCCATTGCTTTCGCTTACCAGCTCGGCTTTGGTGGTTTTCATTTTACGCAGATCAAGTTTTGGCTCAGGTCTGGCTTCTTTGATCTCATCGGGCTGCTGCTGAACCGGGATTCCGCCCCTGAACAGGAAGCTTACGATCTCTTTATTCACATTAGCCAGCATTCCTCTGAATAGTTCAAAAGCTTCAAACTTGTAAACCAACAGTGGATCCTTTTGCTCATAAACCGCGTTCTGTACCGATTGTTTTAACTCATCCATCTCGCGCAAATGCTCTTTCCAGGCATCATCAATCAGGTACAGGGTCACGTTCTTTTCAAAAGATTTAAACACCTCTACCCCATGGTTCTCTACCGCTTTTTTCAAGGGTACAGAAACCTGGATACCGTGGATGCCATCGCTAAACGGAACCACAATATTCTCCACATACTGGCCGCGGGTATCATATACATCTTTCAATACCGGGAAAGCCTGGTGTGCCACCGCTTCTTGTTTGCGTTTGTAAAAGTCCATTACCGTTTGGAAGGTCCTGTCGGTAAGGGCATTGATATTCTTTGCTGCGAACTCCTCAATGTCCAGCTCAATATCAACCGAGAACAAACGGATCACCTCCAGCGTAAAGCCTTCGTAGTTGTTTGCTTCTTTGTATTCGGTCACAATATCTTCAACCACATCAAATATGGTATTGCTCAGGTCAACGTCTAAACGTTCGCCAAACAAAGCATTTTTACGTTTGGTATAGATCACGGTACGCTGTGAGTTCATCACATCATCATACTCCAGCAAACGCTTACGGATACCAAAGTTGTTTTCTTCTACCTTTTTCTGCGCACGCTCTATAGATTTAGAGATCATCGAGTGCTGAATTACTTCGCCCTCTTCAATACCCATACGGACCATCAGGTTAGAGATCCGCTCTGATCCGAATAAACGCATCAGGTTATCCTCTAACGATACGAAGAACTGAGACGAACCCGGGTCACCCTGACGACCGGCACGACCACGCAACTGCCTGTCAACACGGCGTGACTCATGGCGCTCTGTACCTACAATGGCCAAACCACCCGCGTCTTTAACACCTGCGCCCAGTTTAATATCCGTACCACGACCAGCCATGTTGGTAGCGATGGTCACTGTGCCTGTTTTACCGGCCTCGGCCACAATATCGGCTTCTTTCTGGTGCATTTTGGCATTCAGTACGTTATGTTTGATGCCGCGCAGTTTCAGCATACGGCTCAGCAATTCCGAAATTTCAACCGATGTAGTACCCACCAGTACCGGGCGACCGGCCTCTGTCAGTTTCACGATCTCATCGGCAACAGCATTATATTTTTCACGAACGGTACGGTAAACCAGATCCTGCCTGTCTGCACGACTTGCCGGGGTGTTGGTTGGTATCTCTACCACGTCCAGTTTGTATATTTCCCAAAACTCACCTGCTTCTGTAACAGCAGTACCCGTCATACCGCAAAGTTTGTGGTACATACGGAAGTAGTTTTGCAGGGTGATAGTCGCGAATGTTTGTGTCGCGTCCTCCACCTTAACATTTTCTTTAGCCTCGATAGCCTGGTGTAAACCATCAGAGTAACGACGACCGTCTAACACACGACCGGTTTGCTCATCCACAATTTTCACCTTGCCTTCGTCAAGGATATACTCTGTATCTTTTTCAAACAGGGTATACGCTTTTAAAAGTTGGTTTACCGAGTGGATACGTTCAGATTTGATAGAGAAATCGCGCATCAGCTCATCCTTGCGGGCAATTTTTTCTTCGGCGCCCAGGCTTGATTTTTCGATCTCGGCAATTTCGGTACCTACATCAGGCATCACAAAAAAGTGCGGATCTTCGCCCGATGAGGTGATCAGTTCAATACCTTTTTCGGCGAGTTCAACCTGGTTATTTTTTTCGTCGATCACAAAGAAAAGCTCCGCATCAACCTTTGGCATATCCTTACCCTGATCCTGCATGTAGTGATTTTCCACTTTCTGCAAAATTGTCCGGTTACCACCTTCGCTCAGGAATTTAATTAAAGCCTTGCTTTTTGGCAAACCACGGTAAGCGCGTAATAAAGCTAAGCCGCCACCTTCAACATCGGTATTACCTTCATTAATGGCTTTTTTAGCTTCGTTCAATACGCCGTTTACATAGGCTTTCTGCGCGTTAACCAAACGCTCAATGCGTGGTTTCAGCTCATAAAACTCATGCTCATCACCACGAGGGATCGGGCCAGATATAATTAACGGTGTACGGGCATCATCAATTAATACTGAATCGACCTCATCCACCATGGCGTAATGTGACTTACGTTGTACCAACTCTTCCGGGCTACGTGTCATATTGTCACGCAGGTAATCAAAACCGAATTCGTTGTTGGTACCAAAAGTGATATCTGAAAGATAAGCCTGACGGCGTTCATCAGAATTTGGCTCGTGCTTATCGATACAATCAACCGATAAACCGTGGAACTCATATAAAGGCCCCATCCACTCACTATCCCTGCGGGCCAGGTAATCATTCACCGTTACGATGTGCACACCCTGACCAGCCAGCGCGTTCAGATAAGCAGGCAGCGTGGCTACCAGCGTTTTACCTTCACCTGTGGCCATTTCTGATATTTTACCCTGGTGCAGTACAATACCACCAATCAGCTGTACATCATAGTGTACCATATCCCAGGTAACCTCGTTACCGGCAGCAAGCCAGGTATTGTGGTGTATAGCCTTATCACCTTTGATGATCACGTTGTTCTTGCGTGCGGCAAGCTCACGATCAAACTGGGTGGCAGTAACTTCAATAGTTTTATTACCGGCAAAGCGGCGGGCGGTTTCTTTAACAACCGCGAATGCTTCGGGTAGTATATTTAACAATATATCTTCCAGCTCTTTATTGCGGTCTTTTTCCAGTTTATCCAACTGGGTGTAAAGCTCCACCTTTTCGCTTACATCCATATCCAGTTCATTCTCGGTGCGGTCTTTAATAGCTTGAATCTCGCTATCAATGCCTGAAAGTCCCTGGGCTATGGTTTCTTTAAAATCTATGGTTTTAGCTCTAAGCTCATCATTGCTGATGTTGTCGAGTTTTGCAAATTCAGCCTTAATTTTTTCAACTATAGGCTGTATCGCTTTTACATCCCGTTCTGATTTGCTTCCAAAAAGCTTACTGATAAAATCTAACATATTATTTTGATATAATCGAACAAACTCAACAATTGCGCCAAGGCAAGGGACTGAGTCATATTGACAGGTAAAGGTACAAAACCCCCTCTAAATCTCCCCCGGTTGGGGAGACTTTTTAAAAAAACTTAGATTATAGGTTTAGAGCCCCCCCTCGGGGAGGGTTGGGTGGGGTTACAACAGTGCCAGCACATCTTCTTTGTCCCTGGCCAGCTGCACTTTAAGTTCATCAAGGGAGGCGAATTTAACGTCGCCGCGCACATAGTGGTGAAACTCTATGCGGATAGCTTGGTTATAGATCTCCTGGTCGAAATCAAAGATATTTACCTCGATGTTACGTGTAAGGCCATTTACAGTTGGGCGACTGCCAATATAGGCCATACCCTTATAACTTTCGCCTGCAACAGTGACCGTTACGGCAAAAATACCATCGGTTGGGATAAGCTTATACTTTTCTTCCACCACGATATTAGCGGTGGGATAACCCAATTGCCTGCCGATCTGGTCGCCGCGGATCACGGTGCCGGTGATAAAGAAAGGGTAACCCAAGAAAGAATTGGCCAGGTCTATCTCCCCATTCAATAAGGCATTACGGATACGGGTAGAGCTGATGGCTACCTCGTTGATGTCCTGCTCGGGTATTTCAACCACATCAAAACCATAAACAGGACCAAGCCGTTGCAGATCCTCGAAGCCACCCTGGCGGTCTTTCCCGAAACGGTGATCATAACCGATCACAATTTTTTTAGTGCCTATTTTATTCACCAGTACATCGCGGATATAACTCTCGGCAGTCTGGTTCGAAAAATCCCTTGAAAAAGGGGTAATGATCAAATGGTCGACACCAAGATCTTCCATCAAAGCTGCCTTTTCGGTAATGGTGGTGATCAGTTTCAGGCTTTCATCCTCCGGGTGCAATATCATGCGCGGATGCGGGAAGAAGGTTAATATAACTGTTTCGCCGCCTATGCTATCCGCTATTTCCTTTATCCCTGATATAATTTTACGGTGCCCGATGTGTACACCATCAAAAGTACCTATGGTAACCAATGCGTTTTTTACCGCTGTAAATTCGTCAATATGATTGTAAACCCTCATGATATGCGTAAAAACACAAAGTTAATTTTTTGACCGTTAAGACTATAAAAGTCAATTATTTTGACTTTGGGATGTGACTACTCAACAGGTGCGCCACCACCGGTTTTCAACTCCCTGATCATGGTTACCAATTCCATTACTTCCCAGGCATCCTCTACCCGGAAATTGCCGCTGCGCGTACGCCTGAGTTTGGAAAGGTAGGCCCCGTTATGAAGCGCAGCTCCAAAATCATTTACCAGCGACCGGATGTACGTCCCCTTGCTGCATACCACCCTAAAATCAACTTCAGGCAATTCAATACGCGTCAGTTCAAACTCGGTGATGGTCACACTGCGTAAACGCAACTCCACCTCTTCGCCCCTGCGGGCTTTTTCATAAAGACGCTCGCCGTCAATCTTGATGGCCGAATGTGCCGGCGGATACTGTTGTATATCGCCGGTAAACTGCCTGCAGTTATTACGCAGCTGCTCTTCGGTAAGTTGGCTCGTGTCGAATTTATTATCAGGCTCGGTCTCCATATCATAGGATGGGGTAGTTGCACCCAATGTCATGGTACCGGTATATTCTTTTTCTTCGGCCTGGAAGGTGTCGATCTGCTTGGTCATTTTACCGGTGCAGATGATCAACAGTCCGGTAGCCAGCGGATCAAGTGTACCCGCATGCCCTACTTTGAGCTTAAGTGGCTTAAATGAGTTGCGGATCTTGCCAACCACATCAAAGCTTGTCCAATTGTAGGGCTTATTAACCAGCAGCAGTTGCCCTTCGGCAAATTCCTGTATATGCGTATATGTTTTCTTCAAGGAGTGCTATTAAAGCGGCAAAGGTAGGGAAATTGTGTGAATCGGGGTTTGCATATTAGAGTCGACTCACCCGAGCATCGCTGCGCTCGGTCCCCTCTCTTCGCCTGCGGCGGAAAGAGGGGACTTTGCTTTTACTTTTTGTCATCCTGAGGAACGAAGGATCTTCTTCGCTATACCGATCGCCTAATAGATACTTCGCTGCGCTCAGCATGACAAAGATATTTTCTTCGAGTCGTCCGCGATATACTATTGAAGCTCATTGCAAATCACCCGCATTTTTTGTATCTTTAAGGTACTCACTTATCAAACCAGCCCTGTTTGAAAATCATAATCGGAACTATTTAATAAAGGAACAAAAAGGGCTAAAAATTAAACTAAATTCTTATTAACTCATTAATTATCAGATTTTTACTACTTTTTAAAGAAAATAAAACCTGCTAAAAATTTGTTAAAAAGTGTTAAAATCGATGGTTTTGAATGAGTTTTTGAGCATTTTTCACCTGTTTTCACTCACATTTCGAGCAAAAAAGTGTTAAAATAAAGGTTTAAAAAGTTTTTCTGAAAGGATGGCTGTTTGAATTTTATAAGTTGGAGCGTTCGAAGAAACTACACCGTTTGCAATTGATGGCCGCTCAATATTAAACCAATAATAACAGCGCCCACAACAATACGGTACCAGCCGAATATCACAAAACCCTTACGCTCTAAAAAAGTAATAAACGTTTTGATGGCCAGCATGGCTACTATAAACGCGATCACGTTACCGATAGCCAGCAGTTTAATTTCTTCGCCGGTAAATATGTGGCCTTCTTTATGAAAATCATACAGCTTTTTGGCGGTTGCTGCAAACATGGTAGGTACGGCTAAAAAAAAAGAAAACTCAGCCGCGGCGGTGCGTGTCAGTTTTTGCGACATCCCGCCAACAATAGTTGCTGCCGAGCGTGATGTGCCGGGGATCATGGCCAGGCATTGAAAAAACCCGATTTTAAGAGCGGTTAAGTAGCTGATATCTTTTTCGGCCTTTACTGTTGGCTTATTGAACCATTTATCAACAAACAGTAAGATGATACCACCTACAAATAAAGTAATCCCTACGGTTAGCGCGCTCTCCAGCAGGGCATCTATTTTTTTACTGAATAGCACCCCAAATATGGCCGCGGGGATAAAGGCCACCAATAACTTAATGTAAAAATTAACCGACTGTAAAAATCTTTTGTAGTATAAAACCACTACCGATAATATAGCACCAAGCTGTATAGCAATGGTAAAAAGCTTAACAAAGGGATCGGCAGCTATACCCATTACGGATGAAGCGATGATCATATGCCCGGTTGATGATACGGGCAAAAATTCTGTTATCCCTTCAATTATAGCCAGGACAATAACGTGGATGATGTTCATTAGGGGTAGATTAGAAATGTGTCAGCTGTGGTATTAATTGGTTGCCGGCTTTTTAAGTATAGCGAAAAAGCCCAGGGCAAATCCGGCTAATACAACGATAGGCGCTATCACAATTTTGGTAGTGCTGTAAATATCCGTGGTGCCAGCCATTAATACAAAGCCAAAAGCTACCACAGCAACGCTGATGATCAGCAACCTGTAATTGCTTTTATCAAATATGAACTGTACAGGTTCAGTACCTGTTGATTTTGCTGCCTGCGTTGTTTTTACAGTTGAAGCTGGTTTAACTGGTTGTGCCATATATCTTTTAATGACTGAATTAGTGAGTTATTGAATTAGTGAATTTTGCTTAGGCTTGAACCTTTAAGTTTTCGCCTTTAACTTACCTATACAGGTCGTATATTTTTAAACGTAAAAATTTATTAACTGCCAAAAAGGTACTGAAGCCCGATATAAAGATGCCCAGGCCTATTACTCCTAAAAACACAATACCAAATTCGGTGTAGTTTTGCAGGAAAACCAGGTCGGGAATATTTCTGTAAGCTACGTACAGTGTACCTACCAGTAAAATAATAGCGATCAATCCGCCCAAAAGGCCATGCCATATGCCATACAGCAAAAACGGCTTGCGGATAAAGCTTTTGGTAGCCCCAACCAACTGCATAGATTTGATCAGGAAACGTTGTGAGTAAATAGCCAACCGGATAGTATTGTTGATCAGAGCTACCGATAATACCACGAATATACCTGCAAAAATAAGGATGATCAAACTGATGGAGGTTACATTCTGGTTCATTTGATCAACCAGTGATTGCTGGTATTTAATCTCTTTGATCAGCGGGTTTTTCAACAGCTCAGCCTTAAATTTTTCAATATCCTTGTTGTTGGTATAATCTGCCTTCAGGTAAACGTCTATAGACTGCGACAGGGGGTTATAGCCCAAAAATTTCACAAAATCTTCGCCCAGGTCTTTTTGCAGGTTACGTGCGGCCAGTTCTTTACTTACATACTGGGTTTGTTTCACCATCACGTTGCCTTCCAGTTGCTTTTGCAGCTGCAGTACATCGGTTTCGTGCGCGGCATCGTCAACAAAAATATTCAGTACTATGTTTTCTTTTACATAGCGTGAAATATTATTGGCATATACCAAAAACAGGCCTAACAACCCTACCATTAACAATACCATAGCTATACCGAATACGGTTGATATGTATATCGTTTTTGTTTTTTTTGCTGACGCGCTTGCTTCAAATTCTTCCATTCTTATGAGATGTTAGATATGAGATTTGAGATTTGAGACATTATCCTCATCCTCTTTTTACACATCTGGATTTGTGCGAAATTAAGAAACCCGCTTTAAAGGTAAAAGTTTATTAGTTATAAATATAGTTTAATAGCTTTTAAGGTATGCAGTTTTAACATTTATTAACTATTTGTCTGAACCGGAATTTATTGAATTAAGGAATTTTTTGAATTTGATCAGTACTTCTGAACATTCTTTAATTCAATAAATTCCGGTTCAGACATTATTAAACAAAAATCCGCCTCCTTTTGTTAAACATTGTATGACAAAGCCAGCAAATTCACCCAACAAACCTTCGCCTTCTGACACACCTACCAAAAGGCCAAATGACAACGGCGGAAAAAGCAAAATACGCAGGGAGGATAAACAATATCATGCCGATAAACCGCATGGAGGCAACATCGCCAAAAAGCACGAAAAAGAAGAGCAGCCTGTTGAACCGATAAAGACAGCGCCAACCTCTCCTAAATCCTCTCCAAGGGAGAGGACTTCCTAAAAATATTTTTGTAGCCCTCTCCTTTGGAGAGGGTTGGGTGAGGTCTAACGCGCTATCCCTGCCGAATTAAACTGCAGATCATACAGCTTACGGTAGTGGCCGTTCTCAATTTTAAGAAGTTCCTGATGAGTACCGCTTTCCATGATCTCGCCATGGTCAAGCACAATAATACGGTCGGCGTTTTGTATGGTAGACAGGCGATGGGCTATCACAATGGCGGTACGACCCTGCATCAGTTTATTGATGGCATTCTGGATCAGCATTTCAGTTTCGGTATCCACGGAGGAGGTAGCTTCGTCCAAAACCAAAATAGCGGGATTATATACCAATGCCCGGATAAAGGAGATCAGCTGCGATTGTCCTGCAGAAAGTGTAGAGCCCCTTTCCATTACATTATAATCGTAGCCGCCGGGCAGGCGTTCAATAAATTCATGCGCGCCAACATCTTTGGCTGCGGCTATGATCTGCTCCCGGGTGATGGCTTGATTATTCAGACTGATGTTATTGGCAATGGTATCGGTAAATAAAAACACATCCTGTATCACGGTAGCGATCTGCGAGCGTAAAAACTCAACCTGGTAATCGCGAATATCATGCCCGTCAACTTTTACGCTGCCCGCCCCTATCTCGTAAAAACGGTTCAGGATATTGATGGTTGACGATTTACCCGCGCCTGTGGCTCCGACCAACGCCAGCGTTTCGCCGGGTTTAATATGGAAGTTGATGTCCTTTAAAACCCAATTCTCGTCGTTATAGGCAAACCATACTTTGCTAAACTCAATGTCGCCCTGCAGCCTGCCGGTATTGATCTGACCAGTATCTATGGCAACCTCATCGGTATCGAGCACTTTAAATATCCTGTCGGCACCCACCATTCCCATTTGCAGAGTGTTAAATTTATCGGCCAGTTGACGGATCGGCCTGAACAACATATTGAGCAATACTATAAAGCCGGTGATAACGCCAGGGGTAATGCCACCCGGCCTTGTTGAAATAGCCGTGAGCTGACTATCAGACAACATCCTTTTACAGCCATACCATACCAACAAGCCCATACAAATGGCGAACAAAATTTCGACCACTGGGAAAAATATAGAATAATACCAGTTGGAGCGGATGTTCGCATCGCGATATTTTAGGTTAACATCTTTAAACTTCCGCATCTCTTGATCCTCGCGGGCAAACAGCTGGATGATGCTGATACCCGAAATATGTTCGGCCAGGAAAGTATTTAAGCGGGCTACTTGTGTACGAACTTCCTGAAAAGATGATTTAATGGCTTCCTTAAAAACATAGGTTGAGGCAAACAGAAAGGGCATCGGGATCAAGGTGATGAGGGCAAGTTTCCAGTCCTCATATAACATAAAGCCAATCACCGCGAATACCAGCAACATATCGCCCATGATCGAGATCAAACCTTCCGAAAAGATATCGGCAATGGTTTCCAGATCTGATACGGTACGGGTAATGAGCATACCAATAGGCGTACGATCAAAGTATTTAAGGCGCAGACTGGTAATGTGATTAAAAATATCAATACGCAGATCGCGGATAACGGATTGCCCCAAGGCATTGGTTAAATAGGTTTGATAATACTGGGCAATGGTAAGTACGATAAGTTGCGTTATCATCAACCCTACCATAAACAATAATCCGTCGTAATTATCATTCAGGATATCATTATCTAACGTGTGTTGTATCAGGATAGGCTGTAGTAATGCTCCAGCCGCCAGGAAAACAGTTAAAAATGCCGAAATTACAAATGTACTGTTATACGGCTTTACATAGTGCATCACCCGTTTTAACAGTTTCCAATCAAGCGCTTTTCCGGTTACCTCTGACATAGTATCAAGTAGTTAGTATCAAGTATCAAGACTTTAGCTTAGCAAATATCGAATAAAAAATAGATCAATAGTGTTTGTGGATTGCAACATCATAGTTATAAGATAAAAGTATCGTGATACTTGATACTAACTACTTGATACTAAAAATGGATACTTCACCTCCGTTAAATATAAGCCGCAGGCGGGCACGCTGGTACCGGCGTTTGAGCGGTTTTTACTTTCAATAATGGCGCGTACGGCTTCAGGCTCTATTTCGTGCTTGCCTACCATCATCAGCGTACCCACAATAGCCCGCACCATGTTACGCAAAAACCTGTCGGCCGAAATATGGAAAACAATGCCCTGCTCTGTTTTTACCCATTCGGCCCGGGTTATTTTACAATTATTGGTTTTAACCTGGGTGTTTGATTTACTGAAACAGCTAAAATCAGTGTACTCCATGATGATGGCCGCAGCCTGATTCATCAACATCATATCGGGCACATCACGCACCATCCACGAATAGCTATGTAAGAACGGATCTTTATGAAAATGGATATGATATTGATAGGAACGCTGTGTAGCATCAAAACGTGCATGCGCATCCTCATGAACCGGGATGATATTTTTTATGCCGATATCAGGCGGAAGAAGAGAATTGAGACCTCGTACTTTTAGTCCATAGTCGATGGTGGATAGTCCATGGTTATTGATCTCACTATCGTCTATAGTCAATGGACTATGGTCTACAACATCAAAATGCGCGAAAAACTCGCGGGCATGCACCCCCGTATCGGTACGTCCGCAACCTGTAGTTTCAACAGGCTGGCGCAAAATAGTAGCCAGGGTCCTATTTAATAGTTCCTGTACGCTTACAGCATTTTGCTGTATTTGCCAACCATGGTAATTGGTACCATCATAAGCCAATTCAATAAAATAGCGTTGTTTAGTAGTCACCTGGCAAAGTTAATAATATGCCGGGTAAGGGTATTCATTATTTGATCAAAGTATTTGGGGCACTATCACTGATCAGGAAGCCGGTTCGCTGATGTATTCTTTATAAATAGACTCAAACATGATCTTATCTTCCAAAGCCTGATTAAATGGTTTGTCTAAAAAGGTGTTGCTATAGCCTATAGCTTTGGCCAGGTTTCTCAGCACTTTAAAATAAGTAACTTCAATGCCTTCTATCAGTTGCAGGTAAAAAACAATAAAAACGTCGCGCTCCATTGGTGTTTTACCTGCCTTAATAGCCGATATATAAGCCTCGAGCGTCATGGCTTTCATACCCAGAACACTAATCTTTGACTGATCTTCATTAATGGAATTAAATATACCATCCAGATGCTGCAGCTGATCCTGGGCGTCATCGCAACATTCCTTTATCGCGCTCTTTAAAAACTTCAACGTAGCCAGCTCTTCAATTTCATCAAAAAACTGTATCAGGTGTTGCTTGCCACAATAAATACTATTCAGGTGCTCCAAAAATATCTTTTTCAAATGAGCATCATCAAATTTTACATCCTGGGGTGATAGGTTAATTGGGGGCTTGGTCATCACAACAATTGATTAAGAAAATAATTATAAATATAGTGTATTAATTATCACAAAAAGAAAACAAACGGTACAATAAAATGCCATACGGCAACAATTAAAACAATTATATTTGCCCTTATAATTTTTAATATCATGCTGCAACGTATTCAAAGCATTTATCTTTTGTTTGCCAGCCTTGTGCTGTTCGCGCTTTTCTTTTTCCCTTTAGCCCATAACGTTTATGTTTCCGGTAAACCGGTGAGTGTTATGGTTACCGGCATATTTCAGGATGTGAACGGCGCCCAGCAAAGCACAGAATCTTTTACAGCACTTACCGCCATAACCGCCATTGTAGCCCTGATGCCATTGGTGATTATTTTTTTATACAAAAACCGCAAACAACAAATAGCCATTTGCTACAGTGCCATACTGGTATTAATTGGCTACAGCTTTTGGATGGCCCAAACCGTTAAAAAAGCAATAGGCAGCGTACAGCTTGATACGCATACGATGGGCATAGGATTATTCCTTACATCGTTAAGTATTGTATTGCTGATACTGGCGGCTAAAAGTATACAGCGCGACGAAAAATTAGTAAAGTCAGCCGACAGACTAAGATAGTTTTTTGGAGTAAGGATTTTTGGAGCAAAGAGCAATGATTTACTGTTCTTTTTATTTTTGGTCCAAAAATCCTTGCTCCTCTTATCTTTTAATCCTTTTACGAATAGTCAAAGCTTCCTTTTTTGAACGGTAGCTTAAAAAAGGCGGTTACCACATTGGCGATATGCTTAAGGCGATATCTTAAATTCTTTTTAACCTTGGCAACACCATGAACCTCCAGGTTCATAGGCGGAGTTTTGATAGTTCCGGTTTGTGAAGAAGTAGGTTGCGGTGTTGGGCGTTTCTCCACTACTACTATCGAATCATAATAATGCACAGAATTTACCGAACGGGTAAATGAGCTCACCGGCAATGACTTTTCAACCGAATGGTAAGCGTTTAACTGATCAATAAAATTCTTAGAATATTCAATAAAGCTGCCCCGCCTTTTGTGACCGCCTCCATATTTTAGCCAGTACGAGGTATGAATATCTTCGCACAGGTAAACGCCATCAGGCTTAACATGATCAAAAAGTTCTTCGTATGATACAATTTGCTGCAGCATGGTATGACCACCGTCGTCAATTAAAATATCAATCGGTGGAATTTCCTGCTTCACCTGTCTTAAAAACTTACGGTCTGTTTGTGAGCCTATCAACACTTTAATATTCTCCTCTTCAACCGCTTTACAGGCTGGGTTAATATCCATGCCGTAAATTTTTGCTTTATCGCCAAAATAGCTTTTCCACATTTGCAGACTGCCGCCATGCAGTGTACCGATTTCCAATATCACAATTTCTTTACCACGGTATTTACTAAAATGTCGCTCATAAACATCAAAATAATGAGCCCATTTATATATTACCCGCTTATCATTCTTATTAAAATATAACTCCAGATCGTTCATTTCAGCTTAATTAACGGCTTTAAACCTACATAAAAAAATTCGACTGCCAAATTGAAATTCAATTCACATACCCACACATCATCCTCACCTCGCATAACTCCCAAATTATCAAAAAGTTATGATATTTTTAAAAATCAACTTTTCTATTGTATATGAAATATATAATCCCTATCTTTGCGCCCGATTTGGCGATGTTGCCAAATTCGTTATTTTAATTCATGAACCCATTTATTCAACTGGGAATCCGTCATGATATTGTTAATGCCATCTCTGAGTTAGGGTTTGAAAACC
>Ga0105239_10004894_pt1 | contig 15842 bp, 11 predicted proteins | sample KBSC44metaG_FD_92761 | JGI IMG/M metagenome (GOLD analysis project Ga0105239, IMG submission 92761) | Corn rhizosphere microbial communities from Kellogg Biological Station, Michigan, USA - KBS C4-4 metaG | ecosystem: Host-associated > Plants > Roots > Rhizosphere > Soil | place: Michigan, USA...
CCGCGCAGGATCTCGCGCAGCGGTTCGAACCGACGCTGGTCGAGCAGCGCTTCAATCGCCTGTTGGCGATGTTGCAGCACGTCGCGTCGGCGCAGCGGGCGGTGCAGCCAGCGGCGCAGCAGGCGCGCGCCCATCGGCGTGATCGAGCCGTCGAGCACGCCGAGCAGGGTGAAGTCGCGGTTGCCGCTCGCGTGGGTGTCGAGTTCGAGGTTGCGCCGGGTCGCGGCATCCATCGCCACGGTTTCGTCGGCGTTCTCGACCGCGAGCCCGGCGAGGTGCGGCAGCGCGGACTTCTGCGTCTCCTCGACATAGCCGAGCAGGGCGCCGGCTGCGGCGACCGCGAGGGAACTGCCGTCGACACCGTAACCGGACAGGTCGCGCGTGCCGAAGAAGCGTGCGAGCTCGCGCTGCGCGGTGGTCGCATCGAAGTGCCAGGGCGCGCGTTTGCGCAGGCCAGGCAGAGCGATGACGAATGCCGGCCACGCGACGTCCTCGCCGACCAGGGTCTCGGCCGGCGCGAGGCGCGCGAGTTCGGCCGCGAGCGCTTCGGCATCGGCTACTTCGCTCAGCAGGAAGCGGCCGGTTGAGAGATCGATCCAGGCGAGGCCATAGTTGGACCTGCCCGCGGCGATCGCCAGCAGCAGGTTGTCGCGGCGTTCCTCGAGCAGCGCGGCATCGGTGACCGTACCCGGCGTGACCACGCGCACGACCTTGCGCTCGACCAGGCCTTTCGCCGCCGCGGGATCGCCGATCTGCTCGCAGATCGCGACCGATTCGCCGAGTTTCACAAGCTTCGCGAGATAGCCTTCCACCGCGTGGTAAGTCACACCGGCCATCGGGATCGGCGCGCCCGCCGATGCGCCACGCTGCGTCAGCGTGATGTCGAGCAGGCGCGCGGCCTTGCGCGCGTCGTCGTAGAACAGTTCGTAGAAGTCGCCCATGCGGAACAGCACGAGCGTGTCCGGGTACTCCGCCTTCGCGGCGAAGTACTGGCGCATCAATGGGGTGTGTTGCGACGTTTCGACGGCAGACATCCGTTCCGGCCCTGCTGGCTGGCCGCGTAGTCTAGCGTGGCTGGAGCGCGTGTCGGGTCGGGGCGATCCTCAGTCGAAACCGTCGTGCATGATCGCGTCGGAGGGCACCCAGATCGGCGCGCCGATGCTGAGCATGCCGGTCTGCGCGCCGGATATCGCCTGCATCGGCGCGACGTCGCCGGCGTCGTCAAGGTCGAACACCAGCAGCTTGTTCGCGAGAGGATCACTGTCGGCGCTGACGCTGGCGATCACGCGCCGACCGATCGGATCGATTGCGAGGCCCCGCAGGTACGCGCCCGCGTCCAGTTCGAGTTGTGTGGCCGGCCCGGCAATCGTGCGCAGCGGTGCGACGTCGCCGTCGGCGTGGTCATCGAATGCGAGGATGCGGGCGGATGTCGTCGAGTCCGGATTGCTGGTGTTCGCCGCGACGTAGAGCACGTGCGCGCCGGCATCCCATGCGACGCCGGCAACCGAGCTGCCCAGACCTGTCTGGCCGCCCTTGATGACGCGTGCCGGCGCGGTGTTGCCGGCGTCGGTCCGGTTGAAGACGAGCACTTTCGGTGCATACGACGGACCGAAGTCGCTGTCGGCGACCGCCACTTCGTCGCTCGCGGCGAGGTAGGCCAGTGACGGCGGGTAGTTCAGCTGGGTAACACTGCCCGCGCCGCCGCCCCAATTCAGCATGTGCAGCCACGGCGCGCTGCCGCTGGCATCGATCGCGAATCCGGCGATGCAGCAACCGCTGGTCGTCGTGACGATCTCCCCATGCAGCGGATCGAGCGCGAGCGTGCGCACCTGGCCGAGGATCGGCGCATCGATCACGCGCAGCGGCGCCACGTCGCCGTCTGCGTACGCGGGGAACACGCGGATCGCCTGGCCCCAGAAGTCCGCTACGTACAGCTCGCCTGCGCCGAAGCTGCCGCCCACGGGCGCCAGCAAGGTCGAATTGGAGCCCCCGAGGTTGCGGATCGGGGCGACGTCGCCGTCGGCATCGTCGGTGAACGCACGCAGGAGTTCGTGGCTGGTGCCGGTGCCGTAGCTGCCGACGAGGATGTCGGCGTGCGCGGAGCCAGCGAACGTCGTCGACATGAATACGGCGAGGAGCAAAGGACGGGACATGTGGAGTCTCCAGGGATTACCTCCTGTTACGCCAAAGGACTGCGAAACCCCGAACGCACGGCGATGGACGCTCTGAACGGACGCGACTTTCGTCATCGACGTGAGGGGTGACGTCTTTCGCATTCCCTCCCTGCGCCGCATTGATCATTCGCCCGCTATCGAATATCTTGGTGTCGTCGAAGGTGCCCAGCACAACATCTGGGTCGACGGCCGACAGGCCGACGAGGGAATCCGGTGCGAATCCGGAACTGCCCCGCAACGGTGACCGGGAACGACCGGCGTCATGAGCACCAGGCCAGGAAGGCCCGGGAAGCGACGTCCAGTAGGTGAGGGGCAACCCTCGCGCCCGCGAGTCCGAACACCCGCCCCGACCGTCGCGCCGCGAGGTGCGATGCAGGCTCGAAGGCCCTCGTGGGAGGGGCAGGCCGGAAGTCGTCGCGTCTCCGTCCGGAGCCTCCGCGTCCCTTTCGACTGGCGTTCCCGCAGGTCCTTCTCTCGCTCGCGGGAGCGAGGCCGGCGGCTGCGGGCGTCTCATGCCGTGCGTCGCCGTGCCGTTCTCCTGCGCGCAACCGCTCGCGAAGGAGAGTTGCCATGTCCGTACCCGAACCCGTCGAAGCTGCTGCGCCTGCTGTCGCAGCGAGAACCCCTGATCAATCCGGATTCCGCCTCACCGCTCCGCACGCGGGGCCGGTGTCGATGCTGGTGACCAAGCGCTCGGGCGCGAAGGAGCCGGTCGATCTCAACAAGATCGTGCGCGCGGTGACGCGCTGCTGCGAAGGGCTCGCCGATGTCGACGCGATGCGCGTCGCGTTGAAGACGATCGCTGGCCTCTACGATGGTGCGACCACGCGCGAGCTCGACGAACTGTCGATCCGCACTGCCGCTTCGTTCATCGCCGAGGAGCCGGAGTACTCGAAAGTCGCCGCGCGCCTTCTGGCCGGCTACGTCGACAAGGAAGTGCATGGGCTCGGCGTGCACTCGTTCTCGCAGTCGATCCGCCTTGGCTACGATGCCGGTCTCATCAACGAACGCGTGCTCGCGTTCGTCGAGGCGAACGCGCGCAAGCTCAACGACGCGATCGATGCGCAGCACACTCAGCGCTTCGAATACTTCGGCTTGCGCACGCTGTACGACCGCTATCTCCTGAAGCATCCGACATTGCGCCAGGTGATCGAGACACCGCAGCAGTTCTGGCTGCGCGTCGCCTGTTCGCTGAGCGGGAGCGTGGCCGAAGCAATCGAGCTGTACGGATTGTTCGCGCGGCTCGATTACGTGCCGAGTTCGCCGACGCTGTTCAATGCGGGCACGCGCCACGAACAGCTGTCGAGCTGTTTCCTGCTCGACTCGCCACAGGATTCGCTCGAGGCGATCTACGACAAGTACCGCGACGTCGCCCTGTTGTCGAAGTTCTCCGGCGGCATCGGTCTCGCCTGGCACCGCGTGCGTTCGGAGGGTTCGCTGATCCGTTCGACCAATGGGCTCAGCAACGGCATCGTGCCGTGGTTGAAGACGCTCGATTCCTCCGTGGCCGCGGTCAACCAGGGCGGCAAGCGCAAGGGCGCCGCCTGCGTGTACCTGGAGTCCTGGCATGCGGACGTCGAGGCGTTCCTCGAATTGCGCGACAACACCGGCGACGACGCGCGCCGCACGCATCACCTCAACCTCGCCAACTGGATCCCCGACCTGTTCATGCGCCGCGTCGACGAGGACGCCCACTGGTCGCTGTTCGATCCCAAGGACGTGCCGGAACTGCCGGACCTGTGGGGCGCCACGTTCGAACAGGCCTACGTCCAGGCCGAGGCGCGCGGCCTCGCGCGCAAGACGCTCAAGGCGCGCGACCTCTATGCGCGCATGATGCGCACGCTCGCGCAGACGGGCAACGGCTGGATGACGTTCAAGGACGCCTGCAACCGCGCCGGCAACCAGACCGCGAAGGCCGGCAACACGGTGCACTTGTCGAACCTGTGCACCGAGATCATCGAGGTCACCGGCGACGGCGAGAGCGCGGTCTGCAACCTCGGTTCGATCAACCTTGCGCAGCACCACGATGGCGTCGCCTTCGACTTCGACAAGCTCGGCCAGACGGTCCAGATCGCGGTGCGCCAGCTCGATCGCGTGATCGACCTCAACTTCTATCCGATCGACAGCGCGCGCGCGTCGAACCTGCGCTGGCGCCCGGTCGGGCTCGGCCTGATGGGATTGCAGGACGTGTTCTTCGCGCTGCGCCTGCCGTTCGATGGCGCCGAAGCGCGTGCGCTGTCGGCGCGGATTTCCGAGGAGATCTACTACTGGGCCTTGCGCACCTCGCTCGAACTCGCGCGCGAAAAGGGTGCGCACCCGGCGTTCGCCGACACGCGCGCCGCGGCCGGCGAACTGCAGTTCGACGCCTGGAACGTCGTGCCGCGCGACGCAGCGCGCTGGGATGCGCTGCGCGCGGAGATCAGGGTGCACGGCCTGCGCAATTCGCTGCTGATCGCGATCGCGCCGACTGCGACGATCGCGTCGATTGCGGGTTGCTACGAATGCATCGAGCCGCAGGTGTCGAACCTGTTCAAGCGCGAGACGCTGTCGGGCGATTTCCTGCAGGTGAATCGCTACCTCGTCGAGGAGCTGAAGCGACTCGGCTTGTGGACTGCCGAGATCCGCGACGCGATCAAGCTCGCGGAAGGCTCGGTGCAGTCCCTGACGGACCTGCCGGAAACCTTGCGCACGATCTATCGCACGGTCTGGGAAACGCCGATGCGGGCATTGATCGACATGGCAGCGGATCGTGGTGCGTTCATCGACCAGAGCCAGTCGCTGAACCTGTTCATCGAGAATCCGAACATCGGCCAGCTCTCGAGCATGTACATGCACGCGTGGAAGCGGGGATTGAAGACGACCTACTACCTGCGCTCGCGACCGGCGACGCGGATCGCGAAGGCGACGCTCGACGCTGCTGCTCCGGCCAGGATCCATTCCGATGCCGAGGCGGTCGTCTGCTCGCTCGAGAATCCCGAACTGTGCGAGGCCTGCCAGTAATGTCCGCCGTTGTCTCTCGCCTGCTCGACCCCGGTTTCGACCTGACCTTGCGGCCGATGCGCCATCCGCAGTTCTACGAGATGTACCGCGCCGCGATCAAGAACACCTGGACGGTCGAGGAAATCGATTTCCAGATCGACCTCGGCCATCTCGTGCAGCGCATGACGCCCGCCGACCGGCACCTGATCGAACGTCTCGTCGCATTCTTCGCGACCGGCGATTCCATCGTCGCGAACAACCTCGTGCTGAACCTGTATCGGCACATCAATGCGCCGGAGGCGCGCATGTACCTGTCGCGCCAGTTGTACGAGGAGGCGCTGCACGTGCAGTTCTACCTGACCCTGCTCGACAACTACATCCCGGAGCCCGCTCGCCGCGCACAGGCATTTGCCGCAATCGACAATATTCCGTCGATCCGGCACAAGGCCGCGTTCTGCCAGCGCTGGATCGATTCGATCCAGCAGCTCGGTCGCATCGGATCGGATGCCGACAAGCGGCAGTTCCTGCTCAACCTGACCTGCTTCGCGACCTGCATCGAGGGTCTGTTCTTCTTCGGCGCGTTCGCCTACGTGTATTTCCTGCGCTCGCGCGGCTTGCTGCCCGGACTCGCTGCGGGAACGGCATGGGTGTTCCGCGACGAGTCTGCGCACATGGGATTCGCGTTCGAGGTGCTGCGCACGGTCGAGCGGGAAGAACCACACCTGTTCGATGCGCAATGGGCGACGCAGGTCGGCGAGATGATCGCCGAGGCGGTCGATTGCGAGACCGCCTTCGCCGAAGATGTCCTCGGCGGCGGCGTGGTCGGCATGACGCTGAAGGAGATGCGCCAGTACCTCGAATACGTTGCCGACCAGCGTCTCGCGATGCTGCGCCTGCCGTCGCGATACGGCGCGAGGAATCCGTTCCCGTTCATGGAACTGCAGGACGTGCAGGAGTTGACCAATTTCTTCGAGCGACGCGTGTCGGCTTACCAGGTCGCGGTGCAGGGCGAAGTGGGTTTCGATCATGCGTTCTGAGGGCGCCGTCAGCGGAAGTAGCGCACCTTGCGAGGCACGCTTCGTCGAAATCGTGTTCCCGCATCACTGCAATCATCTCGGCACGCTGTTCGGCGGGCAGGCGCTGGCGTGGATGGACAAGGCGGCATTCCTTGTCGCAAGCCGTTTCGCCGGGCGTGCCGTGGTGACCGCTCGTTCCGACCGGATCGATTTTCGCGAAGCGGTCAAGCTGGGCGAAATCGTCGAGCTGGTGGCGAATGTGAGCGGTGTCAGACGCAGTTCGATGACGGTGCGGGTGCGGATGCTGCGCGAGGCGATACCTGGAGCGGAGCAGGACGTCGCGACCAGCGGCGAGTTCGTCATGGTGGCCGTCGATGCGCGCGGCTGTCCGGTGGTCGTCGAACGCGCGCTCTCGGGAAGCTGACTCGACACCGGCACCAGGCGTGGGTCGCTATGGCATCATCGTGGCTTCACAACGGAGCGCTCCATGGCTGCGTCCAGCAAGCCCGAAGACCACGAACTCCATGCGCTCGCGCAGGCGGTCGCCGAATGCCTGATCGCGCGCGGGCAGACGCTTGTCGCGGCGGAGTCGTGCACGGGCGGCTGGATCGCCAAGGTGCTGACCGACGTGCCAGGCAGCTCGACCTGGTTCGAATGCGGCGTCGTCGCCTACAGTTACGAGGCGAAGGAGGCGTTGCTTGGCGTGCAGCCGCAGACACTGGAGCGCACCGGCGCCGTCAGCCACGACACGGTCGTCGAGATGGTGTCGGGCGCGCTCGCGCGCTTCGGCGCGAGCGTCGCGGTCGCGGTGACCGGCGTCGCCGGTCCCGGTGGCGGCACGACCGATAAGCCGGTCGGAACCGTGTGGATCGGCTGGAAGCGGCGTGGCGGCTATGCGCGCGCGGAGCTGTTCCACTTCGATGGCGATCGCGAGGCGGTACGCCGGCAGACCGTCGGCGCGGCGCTCGATGGCGTGCGACGGATTCTTACGAGCTGATGCGCAAACCGTGGATAGCGGTGGCGCTTCGCTGTGGGATAATCGCGGTCAATCGGCCAATGCTTGCGCGACGTCTTATCCAATGAGACGCAGCGGCGGCACGCTCGCCGCCATCAACGACAGAGGATTCCCACGATGGACGACAACAAGCGCAAGGCACTCGCCTCCGCACTCAGCCAGATCGAGAAGCAGTTTGGCAAGGGTGCGGTCATGCGCATGGGCGACAAGACCAACGAAGCGATCGAGGTCGTCTCGACCGGCTCGCTCGGCCTCGACATCGCGCTCGGCGTCGGCGGCCTGCCGCGCGGCCGCGTGGTCGAGATCTACGGGCCTGAATCGTCCGGCAAGACGACACTGACCCTGCAGGTCATCGCCAGTTGCCAGCGCAACGGCGGCACCGCGGCCTTCGTCGATGCCGAGCACGCGCTCGACCCGAGCTATGCCGAGAAGCTCGGCGTGAACGTCGACGACCTGCTGGTTTCGCAGCCGGATACGGGCGAGCAGGCGCTCGAGATTGCCGACATGCTGGTGCGTTCGAATGCGGTCGACGTGGTCGTGATCGACTCGGTCGCGGCACTCACGCCGAAGGCGGAAATCGAAGGCGAGATGGGTGACTCGCACGTCGGCCTGCAGGCGCGGCTGATGAGCCAGGCGCTGCGCAAGCTGACCGCGAACATCAAGAAATCAGGCACTTTGGTCATCTTCATCAACCAGATCCGCATGAAGATCGGCGTGATGTTCGGCAGCCCGGAGACGACCACCGGTGGCAATGCACTGAAGTTCTACGCTTCGGTACGCCTCGACATCCGGCGTATCGGTGCGGTCAAGCGCGGGGAGGAGGTCATCGGCTCCGAGACGCGCGTCAAGGTCGTCAAGAACAAGGTCGCGCCGCCGTTCCGCCAGGCCGAATTCGAGATCCTGTACGGCGAGGGGTCTTCGCGCGAAGGCGAACTGATCGAACTCGGCGTCAATCACAACCTGATCGACAAGTCCGGTGCCTGGTACAGCTACAACGGCGACCGCATCGGCCAGGGCAAGGACAACACGCGCCTGTACCTCAAGGAACACCCGGAAATCTCCGCTGCGATCGACGCCCAGTTGCGTGCGAAGCTGTTGGCCAAGGGCGGCGCGTCGCCGTTGCCTGCGGTCGAGATGGAAGAGGCGTGACTCGCATCGGGTCGAGGCCGTCGCGCCTGAACGCCGCCGGGGTCCTGGCCCGAGGCGCTTTCGCCGTGGTCGCGCTTCTTGTCGCGACCGCCGCGCGTGCGGCCGATGGCGTCGAGGGGCAGGACGCGAGGCTGACTCCCGTCGTCGCCGGCGTCTGGATTGCTGGCCAGATCACGCCGCAGCAAGTCGAGGGATTGGCTGCACGCGGCATGACCGCGATCATCGACCTGCGCCCCGACGACGAGGAGGCCGGCCAGCCCTCGTCGCAACAGGTCGGCAATGCCGCCGAACGCGCGGGCCTGTCCTTCTCCTATGCGCCCGTCGAGCGTGGCGGTTTGCCTGAACAAGCCGCGGTGGATGCGGTTTCGCGCGCGCTGCTTCATCCGGGCACCACGGTGGTGCTGTATTGCCACAGCGGTCGCCGCGCCGCGCGTGCCTGGGCACTGGCGGAAGCGTCGCGCAACGGCGGGCTCGAAGCCGAGGCGATCGAGGCCGCCGCGAAATCAGCCGGACAGCCGGTCGATGATCTCCAGGAGCAGATTGCCGCACGCATCGCGACGCGGGTGAAATTGCCATGACCTGCAGCAATCCCGATTGACGGAACGACGCCATGGCCGGGCGGCGATCAACCGACCATGACCATGAGTGCGCTTCGTGAAGAAGAAGTCGCAACGCGGAACCATTTCCCCACGTTCGGGCTATGAGCGCGGGCTCGGCCTGCTCGCGCGTCGCGAACATTCCGCACGTGAACTGAAGGCCAAGCTGTCCGCGCGCGGGCACGCAGCCGACGAGGCGAACGGCGCGATCGAGCGGTTGCAGCAGCAGGACTACCAGAGCGATACGCGTTTCGCCGCCAGCGTGGCACGCCAGCGCAGCAGTCAGGGCTATGGACCGCGCCGCATCCAGGCGGAGCTGAGGTCGCACGGCTTGGCGGACGCGACCATCCGCGCCGTGATCGAGGAACTGCAGGTCGACTGGATCGCGAGCGCGGCGGCTCAGCTGCGCCGGCGGCACGGGGCGCGCGTAGCGCTGGAGGCCGCGGAACGTGCCGCCCGCGCCGCGTTTCTCTTGCGCCGCGGCTTCGATCCGGCGACAGTACGCGCCGTCACGCGCGCTGAAGTGGACGATCCGGGCGAAGAGTTGGATTGATGACTCGATTCCGGACCGCATCTTCGGCGTGTCCGCCTTTCGCCTCCGTCCCGATCCCGCCCATGAAAACCTCCGAAATCCGCTCCGCGTTCCTGGAGTTCTTCCGCTCCAAGAACCACACGATCGTGCCGTCGAGTTCGCTGGTCCCGGCGAACGACCCGACCCTGCTGTTCACCAATTCCGGCATGGTCCAGTTCAAGAACGTGTTCCTCGGCAGCGAGAAGCTCGGCTACGTGCGCGCTGCCGACGTGCAGCGCTGCCTGCGTGCGGGCGGCAAGCACAACGACCTCGACTCGGTCGGCTACACCGCCCGCCACCACACGTTCTTCGAGATGCTCGGCAACTGGTCGTTCGGCGACTACTTCAAGCGCGAGGCGATCGCCTGGGCCTGGGAATTCCTGACCGGAGTACTGAAACTCGAGAAAGATCGCCTTTGGGTCACGGTCTACCACACCGACGATGAAGCGTTCGGCATCTGGAACAAGGAGATCGGCGTTCCGGCCGAGCGCATCGTGCGAATCGGCGACAACAAGGGCGCACCGTTTGCATCCGACAACTTCTGGCAGATGGCGGACACCGGCCCGTGCGGACCGTGCACCGAGATCTTCTATGACCACGGCGCCGACATCGCGGGTGGCCCGCCGGGTTCGCCCGACGAGGATGGCGACCGTTACATCGAGATCTGGAACCTCGTCTTCATGCAGTTCGACCGCGCCGCCGACGGCACGCTGTCGAAACTGCCCGCGCCCTGCGTCGACACCGGCATGGGGCTCGAGCGCCTTGCCGCCGTGCTGCAACACGTGCATTCGAACTACGAGATCGACCTGTTCCAGCGCCTGATCCAGGTCGCTGCGAAGCTCACGAACACAGCCGACCTCGAGAACAAGTCGCTGCGCGTGATCGCCGACCACATCCGTGCGTGCTCGTTCCTGATCGTCGATGGCGTGCTGCCCTCGAACGAGGGACGCGGTTACGTATTGCGCCGGATCATCCGACGCGCCCTGCGCCATGGCTACATGCTCGGGCAGAAGCAGCCGTTCTTCCATGCGCTGGTCGGCACGCTGGTCGAGGTGATGGGCGATGCCTATCCCGAACTCCCGGCGAAGCGTGACCTCGTCGAGCGCGCGTTGAAGGCGGAAGAGGAGCGTTTCGGCGAGACGCTCGAGCAGGGCATGAGGATTTTCGAGGAGGCAGCGACAGCTGAAGCGCGACTATCCGATTGGCTTGTCAGGCATAAGGGCGAACCCTCTGTCGGCCCTGTAGTTATGCCGCTTGGGAACCATTCTTTGACGTATCGACTTGGCGATAAGATGCAGCGATTTGTGACTGCCTATTGCCCAAATTTTAGCGTCGCGAAGGAGCATTTCGTCAGGAATCTATCCCAGCAGTACACCAAGTCCAGTGATCCGGGGGCTTCGTTTGTGCTGCTTGTGGCGACGCCGAATTCTGAAGTTGAGCGAGTTGGTGCAACGCTGCAATCGCAGGCGGCCGAATTCGCGATCTCGGTCCAGGTTGTTCCGGAGGAAGATGTTCGTGAAATCGGAGGTAGAACAGCATTCCGCCTCTACGACACCTACGGATTTCCGGTCGACCTCACCGCGGACATCGCGCGCGAGCGTGGTCTTTCGGTCGACATGGCCGGCTTCGAAACCGCGATGGAGCAGCAACGCGAACGTGCGCGCTCGGCCAGCCAGTTCGACAGCCGGGCAACCCTGCCGGCGGAGGTCGCGAGCGCACTCGCGCCGACGCGATTCCTCGGCTACGACACGCTGTCGGCGGGCGACGTGAAGGTCGTCGCGATCGTGCGCGACGGTCGCGCGGTCGATGCGCTGGAGGAGGGCGTCGATGCGGTCGTGCTGCTCGATCGCACCCCATTCTATGCGGAGTCCGGTGGCCAGGTTGGCGACACCGGCACATTGTCGAATGCCGACGGCCGTTTCGAGGTCGCCGACACGATCAAGCTCGGCGGAGTTTTCCATGCCCACCTCGGCCGCTGGCACGGCAAGAGCCTGCGCAAGGGCGCCGTGGTGGCGGCACAGGTCGACGGCGCGCGTCGCCAGTCGATCGTGCTGAATCATTCCGCGACGCATCTGCTGCATGCGGCGTTGCGCAGCGAGCTCGGTACGCACGTGCAACAGAAGGGTTCGCTGGTCGCGCCCGATCGCCTGCGCTTCGATTTCGCGCACTTCCAGCCGATCAATGCCGACGAGCTGCGTCGCATCGAGGACATGGTCAATGCACAGATCCGCCGCAACGACGTGGCGGAGGTGCGCGAGATGGCTTACCAGGCCGCGTTGGATTACGGCGCGATGGCGTTGTTCGGCGAGAAGTACGGCGACGAAGTGCGCGTGCTGAAGATGGGCGAATTCTCGACCGAACTTTGCGGCGGCACCCATGTCGGGCGTACCGGCGACATCGGTCTGTTCAAGATCGTCAGCGAAGGCGGCGTCGCCGCCGGCGTGCGTCGCATCGAGGCCGTGACGGGTGCGGCAGCGATGGGGCATGTCGCCGAAGAGGAATCGCGCCTCGACCAGATCGGCGCGCTGCTGTCGGCGAATGGGCCGGAGATCGTGGACAAGCTGCGCCAGTTGTTCGAGCGCCAGAAGAAACTCGAGCGCGAGCTCGAGTCGTTCAGGGCGAAGGCGGCGAGCTCGGCGACCCAGGATCTTGCCTCGACCGCGCGGCGCATCAATGGCATCGATCTCGTTGCCGCCCGTGTCGATGGCCTCGATGCGAAAGCCTTGCGCGACGGTGTCGACACGCTGAAACAGAAGCTCGCCGATTGCGTCGTGTTGCTCGCCGCAGCCGCGGACGGCAAGGTTGCCCTGGTCGGTGGCGTCCACGGCCGCGCGCTCGGCAAGATCAAGGCGGGCGATGTGGTCGCGCACGTTGCCGCCCAGATCGGGGGCAAGGGCGGAGGTCGCCCCGACATGGCGCAAGGCGGAGGCATCGATTCTCCTGCTCTCGACGCTGCATTGGCGGCCTTGCCGGAGTGGCTCGCGGCGCACATGTAAATGTGAAGAAAATGTCAGCCTGCGCATGACTTGGGTTCATTGCGCGCACCCGAGGGCTTGGTTAGTATCGGGCGAACCTGGTATCGGCGTCGTGGCGGCTCGCGTGCGAGGCGTGAAAAGAGCGCCGGATCAGGAAAATAAGGGGAAGGGCAGCGAGGGAGGCTGCCACTTGGTACCCGGGACTGCATGCGCGGGGTGAAAGCAAATGCGCGCATGGAGATCCATCGGACCGGCAAACGTATTAAGGAGAGCCACATGCTTATCTTGACTCGCCGCGTCGGCGAGACGCTGATGATCGGTGACGAGGTGACCGTCACCGTACTCGGCGTCAAAGGCAACCAGGTCCGTATCGGAATCAATGCGCCCAAGGACGTGGCAGTGCACCGCGAGGAAATCTACCAGCGGATCAAGCGTGAGCTGGCGCCGGGCGAGGAATCTCCGGACGGTTCTGGCAGCTGACCTTTACCGGCACGGCCGCAGCCGCTATCCTCCGCGGCCCGGACGCGATTCGTACCACGCGCGCCGGCACAGCAAGAAACCCCGGAGAGATGCCCGAGTGGCCGAAGGGGCTCCCCTGCTAAGGGAGTATAGGGTCAAAAGCTCTATCGAGGGTTCGAATCCCTCTCTCTCCGCCACATACGCAAAACGCCCCCTAGTGGGGCGTTTTGCGTATGTGGCGGAGAGAGAAGAGGGCCAAGAACGGTCGTCTTCGCAGAAGACGACCGTTCGACGAATTCGTCGGGAACGAATTCGGACAGCCGAGGCTCAGGATGAGCCGGGCAATCCCACCATCGCGCCCACGAGCGCAACGAAGCCTCGGCGATTGCGCCAATCCTTTGTGCGAGCACCGGAACGCGCGATCACTGCGATCGAACCGTCAACGTGCGCCACCGCGATGCACGACGTCGCGCCGCGAAAATCTCCGTCGCAGGTTTGTTGCAGAAAAAGGTTGACGCGCGCCACTGCGATCAGAATAATCGCGCGCTTTCCGGTGCTGGTTCCGGCGGATTGCGGAGTGCTATACTCGGCGGCCGTCCAGCGGCGACGGAATCGGTTACAACGCGCCCGTAGCTCAGTTGGATAGAGTACCAGGCTACGAACTTGGTGGTCGGGAGTTCGAATCTCTCCGGGCGCGCCATTTGCTACACGAAGGGTGCTTCGGCACCCTTTTTGTTTCAGTCGATCCGACGTTGGCGCACGCGGAATTGCAGGTCCGCCGCGACGGCTCCGGATTGACGCGAAGGATCGCGCTTCGTACCATCGTCGACCCTTCCGACGGCTTCGCGCCTGCGGAAACAGCGATAACGACGGGGTATAGCGCAGTCTGGTAGCGCGCCTGCTTTGGGAGCAGGATGTCGGGGGTTCGAATCCCTCTACCCCGACCATTCGACTCGCAGGGCGGCATCCTCGTGGCAGACCGCGCGGATTGCTTGCGACAATGTGGCTGACGATGCGCCCGTAGCTCAACCGGATAGAGCATCGGCCTTCTAAGCCGACGGTTGCAGGTTCGAGTCCTGTCGGGCGTGCCAGTACGGTGTCGGTGAGGTGGGACGAACCAGCTTCAATGGTGGACGTAGCTCAGTTGGTTAGAGTACCGGATTGTGATTCCGGTTGTCGGGGGTTCGAATCCCCTCGTCCACCCCAATTTGGGTACAATCCGGGGTTCCATTTTCCGGCTGTTGTGACCCTCGCCCCTTGCTCTTTCGGCAAGCGGGACAGGGAGCGTGGCCGTCGCGCAGGCGCGACGGCGTTTCAAATGTGAAAGCGGGCCGTTAGCTCAGTTGGTAGAGCAGGAGACTCTTAATCTCTTGGTCCTAGGTTCGAATCCTAGACGGCCCACCAAATTTTCCCTGGCGCATGCGCGCCGGCTCCTGGAAGAGCCTTCGCGCGAGCGACAGGCCGATCCGGGCGAAAGTGGCGAAACTGGTAGACGCACCAGATTTAGGTTCTGGCGGGGCAACCCGTGAGAGTTCGAGTCTCTCCTTTCGCAGTACTGCCTTCCCGAAACGAGCCTGTCGCAGACCGCCTGGGGCCACCCAGTCCGCGGCGTTTTGCGCTGTCCGGATCGTGGTCGAAGGATCCTGCGGCACACCGGATGTGCCGCCGCATCGGGCGCATGAGTGCGTGATGCGAAAAAACGTGGCGCGGTTCGCCGCGACCGTTTTTCCGCGAATCGTGGCAGGATGCCCGGTCTTGCCAACAGAACAATGATCCAGAGGAACACCATGCAAGTCTCGATCGAAAATGTCGGCTCGCTCGGCCGCAAGCTCACCGTCCGCCTGCCGGCGCAGCGCCTCGAGGACACCATCCGCACGCGCATCCAGGAGATGGGTCGCAGCGCGCGCCTGAAGGGTTTCCGTCCCGGCAAGGTGCCGACGAAGGTGATCGAGCAGCGCTATGGCAGCCAGATCCGCAACGAAGCGCTGTCGGAGATGATCGGCTCGAGCTTCCAGGAGGCCGTCACGCAGGAAAAGCTGCGTCCCGCGGTGCAGCCGTCGATCGCGACGACCGGCCGCCCGGAGAACGGCGAGATCGAATACACCGCGACGTTCGAGGTATTGCCGGAGATCGGCAAGCTCGACATCGGCGCGCTCGAGATCGTCAAGCCGGTCGCGAGCGTCACCGACGCCGATATCGACCAGATGATCGAGACGCTGCGCCTGCAGCGCCGCAGCTGGAACCAGGTCGAGCGCGCGGCGCAGGACGGCGACATGGTCCTGTTCGAGTACTCGGCCCAGGGTGAAGGTTTCCGTCATCCGGAGAGCGGCAACGATCGCGTCGGCGCGATCCTCGGTTCGGGTGCCTACTCGAAGGAACTCGAGGACAAGCTCGCCGGGCACAAGGCTGGCGAGGAGTTCTCCACGCATGTCGACTTCCCGGTCGCGGTGCGCACGCCGGCGTTGTCCGGCAAGTCGGCCGATGTCAGCGTCAAGGTCGTGCGCGTGCAGGAAGCCCAGCTTCCCGCCATCGACGAAGCCTTCGCGGCGAGTTTCGGCGTCAAGGAAGGCGGCCTGGAGCGCTTCCGCGAGGATGTGCGCGCGAACCTCGAGCGCGAGCTCAAGGGTGTCCTGATGGGGCGCCTCAAGGTCGGTGCACTCGAGAAGCTGGTCGACGCGCACCCCGAGCTCGAAGTGCCGCAGGGCATGATCGAAAACGAGGCGCGCATGCTCGCGCGCCAGGCCGGTGCGCAGACGCAGGATGCGGTCACCCAGTACCTGCCCAGCGCGCGCCGCCGTGTCAGCGCCGGTCTGCTGATCGCCGAGCTCGCGCGCCAGAACAACATCCGTCTCGACGCGCGCCGCGTGAACGAGGCGCTCGCCACGATCGCCTCTACCTACGAGGAACC
>Ga0105239_10004899_pt1 | contig 15833 bp, 13 predicted proteins | sample KBSC44metaG_FD_92761 | JGI IMG/M metagenome (GOLD analysis project Ga0105239, IMG submission 92761) | Corn rhizosphere microbial communities from Kellogg Biological Station, Michigan, USA - KBS C4-4 metaG | ecosystem: Host-associated > Plants > Roots > Rhizosphere > Soil | place: Michigan, USA...
TCCCTTGTAGCGGGCCAGATGCGCCTGGGCACAATCCTCGATCACCCACAAACCATGCTTGCTCGCGATCGCCATGATCGCATCCATGTCGGCAGGCTGACCATAAAGGTGCACCGGAATGATGCCGACGGTGCGCGGTGTGATCGCAGCCTCAATCGCCGCGGGATCGATCGTAAAGGTCACGCCATCGGTATCGCAAAACTTCACCGTGGCGCCGGCATGGGTGATCATCGCCGAGGTCGATATCCAGGAATGCGCCGTCGTGATGACCTCATCGCGCGGCTTCACCTTGAGCGCAGCCATCGCCAGATACAGCGCATCCGTTCCGTTGGCGCAGGAGACGCAATGCTTGACCGATGCGGCCTTGGCGAAGTCGCGTTCGAACGCATCGACGAACGGGCCGCGGATAAAGGCGTTGTCGCGGATGACGGCCGCAATCGCCGCGTCGATCTCGGCCTTGATGCTTTGATACTGGAGCTGGAGATCAGCGAAGGGTACCGTCATTAGTCACTTCCGCAAGGTCATGAGCCGCGCCGGATTGCCGGCATAAGTTCCGGCCGCGGTGATATCTTTGGTCACCACCGAACCCGCGCCGATCACGACGTCGTCCACGATCGTAACCGGCATGATCGTGGCATTCGAGCCGATCGACACTCTGCTGCCGATCCTGGTCTCGCGCCACAGTTCCTTGCGGCCGCGCGCCGGACCACCGCTCGCAAAGGTGTCATTGATGAACATCACGCCGTGGCCGATGAAGCAGTCCTCGCCGATACTGACGAGCTCGCAGACGAAACTATGAGACTGCACCCGCGTCCGCGCGCCGACGACGACATCCTTCTGAATCTCGGTGAACGGCCCGATGAAGCATCCATCGCCGATCGTACAGCCGTAGAGATTGCAGGGCTCGACGACCTTGACGCCGGAGCCAAAGCTGACGTCGCGTATTCCGACCTGATGAAGCTCGGGGCCACTCACGAGACCATGCCCAGGCGGCTGCGGCGAGGCACGAAATGAAGCGGCACCTCCTGCCCGGTCTCGATGGATTCGTAGAGCGCGGAAATCAGCTCCAGGCTCTTGCGCCCCTGCAGCCCGTCGACAAGTGCCGCGCCACGATCGGCGAGGCAATCAACGACATGCTGATAATAGGCCTGGTGGCCGAAGCCGTACACGTTCGGCGGGTTGACCGAAAACTTTTCGATCACCTCCTTGTCCGACGGAAGCTCGTTGACGAAGCGCCAGTGGCGGATCTGGTTCATGGCGAAGCCACCGACCTCCACCGTTCCCTTCTCGCCCAGGATCGAGAGCGAGCCTTCCAGATCGGCGGGGCGCACGGCGGTCGTCGCCTCGATGATCCCCAGCGCCCCACTGCGGAACTTCAGCGTCGCAACCGCCGTGTCCTCGGTCTCGATCTTGACCAGCGCGGTGGTGCTGCGCGCATGAACGCTGACAACGTCGCCGAAAAACCACTCCAGCATATCGATATGATGACTGGCCTGATTGGTGAGCACGCCACCGTCCTGCGCCCAGGTGCCGCGCCAGGCGTCCTGATTGTAATAGGCCTGGTCCCGGCACCAGCGCACGCGGACCGTGCCGAGCACGAGCTTTCCGAACCGGCCGGCATCGAGTGCCTCTCGCGCCTTGACGATCGGCACGTTGAAGCGGTTCTGCTTGACGACGAAGAGCTTTACGCCGGCTTCGTCGCAGGCGCGGATCATGTCGTCGGCATCTTGCAGCCGCAGCGCCATCGGCTTTTCGACCACCACATGCTTGCCGGCGCGCGCGCAGGCAATCGCATGCTGCGGATGCATCCCGCTCGGCGTCAGGACCGCGACGGCGTCAATGTCGTCGCGTGCGAGCATCTCGTTGAGATCGGCATACGCGGAAACCTTGAACTTTGCGGCGATCGCGTCCGCCCGCGCACGATCGGAATCGCACACCGCCACGAGGCGAGCGCCTTCGATAATCCCGCCGCCCAGGAGCTCGGAGTGACGCTTGGCGATACGCCCGCAGCCGAGCAGGCCGAACCTGATCATGGGACCTCGATCTTTCCTGTAGGCGGGGCGCATGACGAGAGGTTCTGAGCGCACCGGTCAGGCTGACCTATATTAACAAAAGCCCGAGCAAATCAAGGCCTTAGACTGCACATTGTGCCGATTCGGGCACGCTTGGGACATTGCGCGCATTTCTCGAATGGGATATCCGAAACGCCACATGGTCTCCTCCACGGCCATCACGGTACACAGGGCAGCAAACAGACTTCGCTCGCGCGACAAGAATCGCGGCGGAGCGTTGCTTGCCCGGTCTCTGCGCTCACATGTGGCATCGCCATCGGCAAGTCCGCAGGCCCCCCTGCGTAATGTTCTCATATCCTCGGCACCGTTGCCGCGGACCGTGCTGAACGTGTCGTTCACGACGCCAATGCTGCCTCACGGATCTGTGCTGGAGTTTCTCCTGTGGTATGTGATGCCGCGCGACCCAAGTGAACAGGTAGACTAGTCAGATGCGCGTCCTCACCCTCAATGCCGACTATCCGCGCTTCCTGACCTGGTTGTATCGCCGTACACCCGATCTTGCCGGTGCGCCGTACGCAGCGCAGATGGCGGCGCGTAATGCCAGCCTCTTCGGCGTCGCCGACTTCTACTCACGCAACTTCGCTGCGGCAGGCCACCCCGCCGGCGACATTCACGTCAACAATCCCTGGATGCAGGCAGCATGGGCGCACGAACACGGTCTCGCCTTTGAACAACCGCCGGAACCAGGCACGCAGGCACAGCTGCAATCGGTTCCCGGTGCGCTTCAGCGCATGATCGCGCCATTCAAGCCAATCCTCCGGCCGCTGGCCCGCAAGGTGGGCCTGAGCCCGCGGCTCGATCCGCAGGCGGAAAAGATCCTGTTGGCCCAAATCGAGGAATTCAAGCCAGACCTCGTCCTGAACCAGGACGTCTTTTACATCGACGCGCGCCTCGCGCGACAAATCAAGGGCATCGGGCGACCGACCCTCATCGGGCAGGTCGGCATCGTCCCCTCGCGGGGTGAGGACTGGTCGGCTTATGATCTGATGATCTCGCAGCTCTTCCAGGTCGTCCAGTCCTTCCGCAGGGTGGGAGTCAGAGCCGAAACGCTCCATCTGGCGTTCGAGCCTGAGATCCTCAATGCTCTTCCGCCGGCGCCTGAACGCAACATCGACATTTCCTTCGTCGGCATCGTGTCTGCAGATCACCAGCAACGGGTGGCGCAGCTCGAGGCGGTTGCGAGGAGATACGATTTGAAGCTGTTTGGCAGCGGCCTAAACACCCTTCCCGCCTCTTCGCCTCTGCACCGCTGCTATCAAGGCGAGGCGTGGGGCGTGGAGATGTATCAGGCGCTCCGTTCGTCCCGCATCACGCTTAACTCGCATATCGACATGGCCGGACGTGAGGCTGGCAATGCGCGCCTGTTCGAGGCAACCGGTGCTGGCACTTTTCTCTTGACCGATTTCAAGGACAACCTTCACACCCTGTTTGACGAAGGCCGCGAGATCGCGGTCTGGCGCACAGTCGACGACTGCCTCGCGACGATCGATCGCTATCTCAGGAACGACGACGAGCGCCGCGCGATTGCCGCCGCAGGACAAGCGAGGACGCTCTCGACTCATACGTTCGGACGGCGTATCGACGACATCCTCCACTTCATGGGTTGAAATTCCGGGAGTGGCAGCACGGCGACCGCTCCACCCTTGACGGTTCAGGCCAAAATGGACAAAGTGCAGCCAAAGCAACGCTATGTTGCTATAATTACAGCGTTTTCTTGAGGCCCTGGATGGAACACGTCGAACATGTCAGATTCGGCGAGCAGCTTTACGCGATCATCGTTCGCGCCTCGTTCCGCGAACCGGGCATCACCTTCTTCTCCTCGCCCGAGCTGTCGCAGCAGCTTGCGTTCATGAGCCATCCGGAAGGCAAGAGCATCGCGCCCCACCGTCATAACAAGGTGACGCGGGAGGTGCATTTCACGCAGGAAGTCCTCCTCATCCAGAAGGGCAAGCTGCAGGTCGATTTCTACACAGAGGCCGAGGATTATCTGGAGAGCCGCATGCTGTGCGCCGGCGATATCATCCTGCTCTGCAGCGGTGCGCACGGCTTCCACGTCATCGAGCCGCTCGAGATGTTCGAGATCAAGCAAGGCCCCTATGCCGGCGAAAACGACAAGACGCGTTTTCCCGAGGTGCCGGTGTCCGCGACACGGGTCAAGGGTTCTGCGCTGTGACGTCCGCTTTCATTTCCGTCAATACACCGCTACTCGACGGCAATGAGGCCGAGTATCTCGCCGAGTGCATCCGCACTGGCTGGATCTCTTCGGAAGGTCCGTTCATCAAGCGCTTCGAGGAATCGATGGCGAGCGCGGCCGGACGACGTCACGGCGTTGCCGTAACCAATGGCTCCGTCGCGCTCGACATCGCTGTGCATGCACTGGGTCTCGAGCCCGGTGACGAAGTCATCATCCCTACCTTCACCATCATCAGTTGTGCGGCCGCAATCGTGCGGGCGGGCCTGGTTCCCGTTGGGGTGGATTGCGATCCCGCGACCTGGAACATGACGATCGAAGGTGTCGAGGCCGCTATTACACCGCACACCCGCGCGATCATGCTGGTTCACATCTACGGCCTGCCGGTCGATCTTGACCCAATCATGGAGCTTGCTCGCAAGCGCGGCTTCAAGATCATCGAAGACGCCGCCGAGATGCACGGCCAGACCTATCGCGGTGCGCCCTGCGGCAGTTTCGGCGACGTCTCGACCTTTAGCTTCTATCCCAACAAGCACGTCACGACCGGCGAAGGCGGCATGATCCTCACCGACGACGACGCTCTTGCCGATCGTCTAGTCAGTCTCCGCAACCTCTGCTTCCAGCCGCAACAGCGCTTCATCCACGAAGAGCTTGGCTGGAACGCGCGCATGACAAACCTCCAGGCTGCTCTCGGCGTTGCCCAGGTCGAGCGCCTGCCGCAGACTCTCGAAATCAAGCGCCGCATCGGTCGGCTCTACGATAGCCACCTCGATAACGTGGGGCGCATCCAGCGCCCCATTCCACGCACCAACTACGCCGACAATATCTATTGGGTCTACGGAATCGTACTCGACGACGAAGTCCCCTTCGATGCAAAGGAAGCGATGCGGCGCCTCGCGGAGAAAGGCATCGGCACGCGACCGTTCTTCTGGTGCATGCACGAACAGCCGGTGCTGCGGCGCATGGGCTTCATGCTGAAGGAGCAGCATCCGGTCGCAGAGCGCATCGCTCGCCGCGGCTTCTATCTGCCGAGCGGCCTCGCGCTCACCGAGGGCGAGATCGCGCGCGCCGCCCAAGCGCTGAAGGAGATTCTGGCGTGAGCGTGTTTGCCGATTACGCGCCGTGGTACGACCTTCTCTACCAGGACAAGGACTACGCCGGAGAGGTCGACTTTGTCGAAGGCCGGCTACGCGACCACGGCATAGCCTCGGGCAAGCTGCTGGATCTCGGCTGCGGCACGGGCGTGCACGCAATCGAATTTGCGCGCCGCGGCTGGGACGTTACCGGCATCGATCTCAGCCACGAGATGATCGCGAGCGCCAAGGCCCGCGCTGCACAAGCTGGGCTCTCGATCTCGTTGCGGCAGGGCGATGCCTGCGTGGCCGGCCCGGAACGCGACTTTGATGCGGTGGTGTCGTTATTCCATGTTGCCAGCTACCAGACCAGCCGCGAGGCGCTGGCGGCCCTGTTTCTCACCGCGCATACAGCCCTGAAGCCCGGCGGCTTATTCTTCTTCGACTATTGGTACGGCGGCGCCGTGCTGGCGCAGGGCGTCGAGACAAGGGTCAAGGTGATCGAGCAGAAGCCGCTGCGCCTCACCCGCATCGCGCGATCGGATCATGACGAGCAGGCCGCAACCGTTATCGTGAACTATACGCTGTTCTGCGAGGAAACCGAACACGCCACGATCCGTCGGGTGGATGAAGCGCATCATATGCGCTATTGGTTTCCGTTCGAGATCGACGCAACGCTCATGGCGAGCGGCTTTGATTCCGCCACTCATGCTGCATGGCTGACACTCGACGCACCGAATTCTAAGAGCTGGGCCGCCTACACCGTCGCCAGAAAAGGCAGCACGCCGTGAGACCGCTGCGGCTCGCCGTCCTACTGGAGCAGGCGCTCGAGGTCGGAGGCGGCTTCCAGCAGCCGCTCAACGACCTGCTCTGGCTGCGCGAATGGGCGGCCACGTCCGGCAACGAGATCGTCGTCTACTCGCCCTATCCGAAGACGCTGGAGATCCTAAAGGAATTCGGCGTCTCCGCCCGCCTGCTCAAGTTCGGCATGTTCGACCATTTCTTCTTGTTCCTGAAGTATTGTGGACCGTTCGATCTAGCCCAGATCGCGCTGAAATGGAAATCGTCGTTCGAGCGTGCGCTGATCCGCGAAGGCATCGATGTGGTGCATTTCACGTCGACCTCAAAGCGGCACCTGCTGCTCTACCAGCTGCCCTTTATCATAACGATCTTCGACGGTTGCCATCGCGACGCGCCGGAATTCCCTGAGGTCCGCACTTTCGGTGAATTCGAGCGCCGCGAGATCCTGTTCGGTCTTGCGAGCACCAAGGCAGCGGTGGTGGTCGCCAACGCGCCCGAACTGATCGACGATCTCTGCCGCCGCTACGCCATGGAGCGGCATCGCGCGGTCTGCATCCCGTTCTCGCCCTCGGCTTATGTCGGCAAGTCCGCCCCTGATGCCGCCGCGGACGCGGCAGTGCTGACGAAATACCGGCTCGAGTCGGGCTATCTGTTTTATCCAGCGCAGTTTTGGCCGCACAAGAACCACATCACGCTGCTCGCCGCGCTGGCAAATCTGCGCGAGCGGGGGATCACTGAACGACTGGTTTTGTGCGGCTCGGATCGCGGCGGCCGCGACAAGATCGATGCGGCGATCAAGAATTACGATTTGTCGAATCAGGTCTCCATCATCGGCTTCGTCGAATCTGCCGAGCTCGGCGCTCTCTATCGCGGCGCGGCGGCGCTGGCGATGCCGAGCTATTTCGGCCCGACCAATCTACCGCCGTTGGAAGCTTGGGCTGTCGGCACGCCCGTGATTTATCCCGAGGCTTTCAAGGCTCAGGCCGGTGATGCCGCACTCCTGTTCGATTATGACGATCCGCACTCGCTCGCGGACGCGATCGCCGCACTTCGCTCTGAAGGCACGCGCGAGCGACTGCGTGCCGCCGGCCATCTCCGTCTCGCGCATTTTGCGGAGGAAACCAAGGCCGGCCGCCAGCAGTTCGCCCAACATCTGGAACGACTGAAACACCGGCTGGCACCCGCCTTGCGCTGATATCGCCACTAGACCGGAACCAGCGCCGTCAGCCGCGTGCGCAGCGTTGCGCTGAGGAGCGGACTTGCAAGCGCGCCGACAACGATCAGCCAAACCACGCATTCCGTAATAAAATGCGTCAGTCCGCTCCCCGGCACGAGCGTGGTGATAGCAAGCCCAATCAGCCAGCCCGACGCAACGATGGCCATGGCCGAGAGCGACAAGAATGCAATGTGCCTTAACGGCCGATGCAGGGTCTGCCGCATGATCACCCATCCGAGCAGACCAAACTGAACGAGAATGTCGCTAGCAACTATTGCGAGTGCGCCACCGAGCGGTCCGAACCGCGGGATCAGGAAGAAGGAAAGCAGCAGGAAGACGGCGAGCTGGAGGCCCTTGGCGCGGATCAGAAGCTGCCCCCGATCGCTGTGACTGGCAAAGACCAGCGCCATCATCGAGGGCGCGACCGCAGCCGAGCCGAGTAGCAGCGCCACCGCGAGCGGTCCGTCATAGGGAATGCTGCCATGGGTCCAGAGCACGAAGAAGTCGGACCAGAATGGCAGCATGCCCGAAACGACCAGACATGCGAGCCCGGTCACGAACACCGATCCATAAGCGTAATGGCGGCGCAGCCGCTCCTTGTCGCCGATCGCATGATCGTGGCCGAGTTCGGCGCCGAACGGCAGGGTGAGCTGCAGACAGAGCCCACGTACCAGGCTGGCGATCACGCGCGTCAGCCCCCATTGCGCCACCGCGACGCGGTCAGTGACCAGAGCCGAGACCAGCAGGAGCGGAACGTTGACCAACGCGAGCTCGGTGATGTTGGCGACCGCGAACGGCAGCGCGCGGCCGAGCTGTCCGATGTTCCACCGCCAGGACGGAGCGACGAACGGCAGGGCTTCGGCGCGGCGCAGGAACGGAAACAGGCGCGGCGCATCGAATGCCACGACGAAGATCGCGAAAAGAAGCTGGGTCAACACGCAGGCAATCGCCACCGCGAGCAGGCTTCCGAACTCGAACAGCGCAAAAACCTGCGCGATCTGACCGAACAGCAGTGCTGCGTTTTGCAGCCAGATGATACGGCCATATTGGCCACGCACGCGATAAAGGCCTGCGGCAAGGTTGGCAGGCACGCTCAACAGCATGCTCAGCGTCATCACTAGCATCGCTGCATCGAAGGTCGGCGTTGCACGAAAGCCCAGCACCACCGAGGGCGGTGCGAGATAGATGACCCCGCACAGCAGCACACCTAGACCGGCAACGAGAGCGACATAAATCCGCAGCATGTCGCGATAGAGGCGCGCGGTACGCCCGTCACAGTCGGCACAGGACCTGAAGACGAGAAACCGGTTGATCACGCGAAGCTGCAGTCCCGCGTCCGCCACGATGACGAAGCCGCCAGCGGCATAGATCACGAGCCACGCTGCGAGCATCTCTCCGCTCCAGACGTGCAGGAACGCCGGGATCAACAGCAGCTGCTGGGTCAGCCCCAACCCCATCTGGACCAGATTCGCCGACCAGCCGTGAATCAGCCTACGGCCGCGGCCGGCAACGCGGGTACCGGTCGGGGCATCTCGCTTGCCGGGCGCCTCGGTCTGCGTGTCGGTCAATCCGCGTCCTTCCAGGCCAAGAAGCCATCCGGTACGCCCGATCGCGGATCGATTCCCGCAATGAAAGCCGCCAATTTGGGCGTTGTCTATTTAGGGCGTTGAAACCGCGTCTTAAGGCGCTTAGACAGCTTAGGCAATGGCACCCGAATTTATCCCTTTCAATCGACCCTATTTGACGGGCAAGGAACCTGGCTACATCCAGGAATCCCTGCAATCCAGTCACCTCTCCGGCGACGGGCGCTTCACCAAGCGCTGCCATCAATGGATCGAGGAGCGAACTGGCTGTGATCGGGCACTGCTGACGCACTCCTGCACCTCAGCTCTCGATCTCGCGGCGATGATGCTCGATCTAAAGAGTGGTGACGAGGTAATCCTGCCATCCTTCACCTTCGTGTCGACGGCAAACGCCTTCGTGCTCCGGGGAGCCGTCCCGGTTTTCGTCGATATCCGCGAAGACACGCTCAACCTCGACGAACGGCAGATCGAAGCCGCCGTCACCTCGCGCACCCGTGCGATCGCTCCGGTGCACTATGCGGGCGTCGGTTGCGAGATGGATACGATTCTGGAAATCGCCAAACGCCATAATCTGAAGATAGTCGAAGATGCGGCGCAGGGAATTGCGGCGAACTACAAGGGCTCTCCCCTCGGCGCCATCGGCGATCTCGGCAGTTTCAGCTTCCACGAAACCAAGAACGTCATCTCGGGCGAAGGCGGATGCCTACTGGTAAATGACCCCGAACTCGTGCTGCGCGCGGAAATCATGCGCGAGAAAGGAACTGACCGCAGCCGCTTCTTCCGCGGCGAGGTTGACAAATACACATGGCAGGAAGCCGGCTCGTCATTCCTGCCGAGCGAGCCGACTGCAGCCTTCCTCTGGGCTCAACTTGAAGAGGTCGAGCGCATCACGCGCGAGCGGCTCGCGATCTGGAATCGCTATCACGACCTGCTCGCGCCGCTGGAGCAGCGTGGCATGCTGCGTCGTCCTATCGTTCCGCCTCACTGCGATCACAACGGGCATCTCTATTACGTTCTGCTGCCTGCCGAATTTGATCGCAATGCAGTGCTTAGCCGGCTCAAGCAAGCAGGCATTCACGCGGTCTTCCACTATGTTCCGCTGCATTCCTCACCCGGCGGACAGAGATTCGGGCGTTCACACGGGGAGCTGCCACTTACGACGACGCTGTCGGAACGATTGATCCGCCTGCCACTCTGGGTAGGCCTCAGCGAACACCAGCAGCAACGCATCTGCGACACTTTGCGCGCAATCCTTGTCTAGACGGCGCGTCCGACCACAACACGACTCCCGCCAAGCGGCCAGCGCATCCCGGCGATCGTCAGTCGCACTTCGGCTTGAAGAGTCCGCAGCAGCACCCGATTGACAAGAGGATCTACAGCGAACTCGTATGGGTCGTCATTCCCAGTCTTCCTCAAGCGACTAGCCGCGAACAGGGGAAGCAACAGCGCAGTGTACGAGGACGAAAACAGGACTTCGAAGCCATTGCGCTTGAACTTTTCTTCGAGCTCGCCCCTGCGATAACGGCGCACGTGATGAGCGATTTCGTCTGCTTTGCTCCAAAGAGACGGATGCTGGGGAACGGCCACCACGAGGCCACCACCAGGCCGCAACGATGCATGTATCCCGCGAAGGACCGCTTCGTCCTCCTCGATATGTTCAATGACGTCGAATGCGCCGGCCAGATCGAAAAATCCGACTGCAGGGATATCGCGCGCATCCATCTGCACCAGTTCAACGGACTCCGGCAAACGTTCGCGCGCGTAGGCCAATCCAGTCGGATGCAGCTCCGAGCCGACAACTCTCTCCCATTCGCGCGACTGCAGAACCGCCCTCAGTACGAATCCCGTGCCGCAGCCGACTTCCATGAAGCGCTGGGCATGCGGAAAGTACTCGTTCATCAACCCGATGAGCAGCTGGTTGCGGGCAACAAACCAAAAGTGCTCCGCCTCTACTGAGGCGAGCTTCTCAAAAACAGCGGGATCGAAACCGCTATCGGTGTCAGCCAGACCGGGTGCAAACATCGCAAAGCCAGCAGCACTCGGGACGACATGACCACAGCTCGCGCAGCGGTGTGCCAGAGGCCAGATCTCATTTCCCTTGGCAACGCTCTCGATACTACCGCAGGCCGGGCATTTTCGGCCAGACAAGGCTGGATCAACCATAGATGCGCCCCGCTTTGAGCTCCGGATCGATGATCTTTTTCGATGATTCCCCCGCCAAACTAATGTATCCCCTGAGATCAAGCTCGAGTAAGGCCATGCGCATCGCGATCATTCAATCCTGCTATATCCCCTGGAAGGGCTTCTTCGATCTTATAGGGCGTTGCGACCAGTACGTGATCTACGACAGCGCACAGTTCTCTAAGGGTCGTTGGCACAACCGCAACCGCATTAAGACGGCCAATGGACCGAAATGGTTGACCATTCCGGTGGCCACCGCCGGTCGCCTGACACAAGCCATCGATGAGGTCCAAATCAGCGAAACGTGGGCCGATCGGCATTGGCAATCGATCAGGCTGTCTTACAACCGCGCTCCGTTTTTCAACGATTTTGAGGGGCTTGTCAAAAGCTGGTATGAACGCGCCGAGAAGGCCGAGTTGCTCACCGAGATCAACACTGTCTTTCTGGTCGGTATCGCCCAGCTTCTCGGACTGAAGACCGAGATAGTCAGTGATCGCGTTTATCATCCTGAGGGTGACAGGATGGAGCGCCTCCTTCGGATCGTGCGCGCCGCAGGCGCCGACCAGTATCTCAGCGGACCTTCCGCACGCGAATATTTCGATGAAGCGAAGTTCAAAGAAGCGGGCATTTCGACGCAATGGATGAGCTACGAGAGTTATCCCGAGTACCCGCAAATGCACGGCGAATTTGACCACCAGGTTTCGATACTCGACCTGATATTCAATGTTGGCCCCGCCACCTTGAGCTATACGCTCAACCCGAAGCGGGAGCTCGGCGAGACGGGCGCGACAAATCGCGCATAGCCTGTCCTACGACCTGGGAGAAACAACTTGAATGTGACTGTCTCCATCGTGACGACGATGTACAAGAGCGCTCCTCACTTGGAGGAGTTCGTCACAAGATGCAAAGGGCTCATGGGGTCCCATGATGAGCTCATTCTGGTCGACGATGGATCCCCCGACACATCGTTGTCGATCGCACTACAGCATGCCTCGGAGGATCCTAGGGTCGTGGTGGTGCAACTTGCCCGTAATTTCGGTCATCACCCGGCGATCCTGACCGGTCTCGCGCAAGCGCGGGGAGAGCGCGTCTTCTTCGTCGATTGCGATCTGGAGGAACGACCCGAGTTGCTCACCGACTTTACGGGAATCATGGAGGGAGCGCGAGCCGACGTCGTATTCGGAATTCATGAACATCAGGGACTCTCGATGTCCCGTCGACTGACCAGCCAGGCGTTTTGGCGCCTGTTCAACTGGGCGTCTGACGCCGACATGCCCCTCAACATCTGCAATGTGCGGCTGATGAGCCGTCGCTACGTTGAGGCGCTGCTGTCCATGCCGGAACGGAACATCTTCCTAGGCGGCATGTTCCACTGGATCGGGTTCAAACAGCTGGCCGTCCCGATCGAAAGAAGGGTTCGGCAAACCTCTTCGAGCTACTCGGCCGCGGCACGCGTCGCCCTGGCAATACGATCCATCATCTCGTTTTCGACGGTACCACTCAAATTCATGTTCTGGGTCGGGATCGCCATTTCATCCCTTTCAGTGTCGATTGCCGTCTATTATGCCGTGCTGAAGTTGCTCCACCCCGATATCCAACTCGGTTTTACGACCCTCATCATTTCCATCTGGTTCCTGAGCGGCGCGGTGATCGCCTGCCTGGGAGTCATCGGAATTTACCTTGCCTACATGTATACCGAGATCAAACAACGACCTCGGACCATCATTCAGCAGATTACGAGAGCAGGCCAATCGTGAAACTAGCTTGGGCAATCAGTGGACAAGGAATGACCGCTCGCGCCGTTATGGAAGCGCATCTCGCAGGACTGCTTGCGTCCAGACTCGACTGTGTGATTTTCGACCGAACTGACGATACGGCTTCGATGATCGAGTACTGCAACAACTTGCAGATACCCATAGCAATCGTGCGGCCGGACAAGCTCGACACCGACTTTCTCGCTTTGCAGTCGGCCGAGCGATTTGATTGCATGGGGTTGACGTTCAATCGGATCGTGTCTGAAGCGGTGATCGATGCCTGGAACACCAAAATCTTCAACCTTCATTTGTCGTTGTTGCCGAGCTTCCCCGGTTTCGGCGCCACTAGAAAAGCCTTGGCTGCCAAGCTTCCAGAAACCGGCGTGACGGTTCACTTCGTCGATGCGGGAGTTGATACAGGCCCAATCATCTCTCAGGCTAAAGTCCCAATCCTGCCCTCGGACGATGAAGCGGCGCTCGGTCGCCGCCAGTTTGAAGCGGCGTTGCCGCTGGTACTGCAGACTGTTCGAACATTGGAGCGTGGAGAGCCAGCTTCGTTTGAGCAGGCAGATCCGGACCTTTACGAATTCGCTGCAAATTTCGCTCGTCGCTCGCAGTAAAGTCACACGTGAGAGCCAATCGTCCATCTTATTATAGCCAAAAGTGCCCCAACAACACATGCGACGAATCGGCGTGCTGTGTCCCGCGCGCTGCGCTATCCGAGACAGGGATTTCCAGCGCCGGTGAAGTAGGAGTCCCGATCAATCCATCGCCGTTGAGATCTTGATAAAAGGACGGTTCGAGGGACGTGACAGCCGTACTGTTGCCGGCGGCGATACCGACGAGATTGGATAGATAGTTGCCACTAGCATCGACGCTCCAAACGGAGAACTGCCCCGAGGCGGCGTCTTTGAACGCAACCTCGTAGCCGCTCCCCGTTGCCTCAGCGGCTACTGGTAGATAGCCGCCATATTGGCCGGCATAGACGGGACTACCATTGATTTTGAGTTCCGGACCGCTGCCTCCCGCGACGGGGTTCAGGTAATAGTTGGCGCCAGTCTGAACCAAGCTCGTCGCACCATGCGCTTCGATGATAGTAGAGGACACCGATTGATTCTGAGTGCCGATCACGCCATCACCATTCAAGTCCTGGTGGAACGAAGGCTCCAGCGACGTGATTGCTGTACTGTTGCCCGCGGCAATTCCCACGATATTGGAGAGATAGTTTCCGCTGGAGTCGACGCTCCAAACGGAGAACTGGCCCGATCCTGCATCCTTAAAGGCCACCTCATAGCCGCTCCCGGTCGCCTCAGCGGCCACGGGTAAATAGCCGCCGTACTGGCCGGCATAGACGGGACTACCGTTGATCTTGAGTTGAGGTCCTGTACCACCGACAACCGGATTCAGATAGTAGTTGGTGCCCAACTGAACCAAGCTCGTCGCCCCATAAGACTCGATGATGGTGGTCGTCGATTGAGGACCAATCGTGCCATCGCCGTTGAGGTCCTGATGAAACGACGACTCCAGCGACGTGATAGCTGTACCGCTGCCCGCCGCAATGCCGACGAGATTGGAAAGATAGTTGCCGTTGGCATCGACACTCCAGACGGAGAACTGCCCCGAGCCTGCATCCTTGAACGCCACCTCGAAGCCGCTACCAGTCGCCTCCGCAGCAATCGGCACATAACCGCCAAATTGGCCGGCGTAGACAGCGCCGCCGTTGATCATCAGCTCGAGCGCCACGCCTCCGCCGACCGGACTCAGGTAATAGTTGGCTCCCACATGAATCAAGCTCGTCGCGCCATAAGATTCGATCGTGCTGGTCGCGGCCTGAGGGCCGATCGAGCCATCGCCGTTGAGGTCTTGATGGAACGACGACTCCAGCAACATGACCGACATGCTGCTACCCGCGACGATGTTGATGAGGTTGGAGAGATAGTTGCCGTTAGCATCGACGCTCCAAAAGGAGAACTGGCCCGAACTCGCATCCTTAAACGCAACTTCGTAACCGCTGCCTATCGCCTCCGCGGCAACCGGCAGGTAGCCGCCATACTGACCAGCGTAAACAGGAGCACCGCCAAACTTTAGTTCCGGCCCAGTGCCGCCGGCCGTGGGATTCATGAAATAGAATCCGCCGGACTCCACGAGACTTGTCGCGCCGATCGCCTCGATCGTAACAGGTGCGAGCGAGCTCAGAAGCACAGTGCTCGTGATGGTGCCGTCGGCGAACTGGAAGTTCTCAACGTTGGTGATTGTGTCGGTACCGTCGGGCGAGCCCGGACGCAGATCGGCAAACGTAAACGTCTGCGTGCTTGCATTGTAGCTAATACTATAGTTCGCCCTGTTCCCCGAATATACCGCCGTGTCCGTGCCGGACCCGCCATCAATAGTATCGTTGCCGCCACCGCCGGTGATCGTGTCGTTGCCGGCGCCGCCCTTCAGCACGTTCGCGGCAGCGTTGCCGATGATGGTGTCGTTACCGGAGCCGCCGGTTGCGTTGTCGATCAGCGCGCGCGTGTCGCCATTGTAGAGATAGGCGTTGTAGACGTTGCCGGACGCATAATGGCCGTTGCCGAGATAGGCCAGCTGCGTGGTCGAGAACAACGACGACGCACCGGGATTGAGATTGATGCTCAGGTTGGTCGTGTAGTTCGACAGATCGTAGGTATTGACGCCACCGCCATCCCAGATCGTCTCGTAGATGCGATTGGCGGAGCCGCCGACGCCGCCGCCGTCCGCAGGCTGTCCGACGCCGTTGATGAATTCCTGCCCGGTGGTCGGGTTCCAGGTGTAGACGGTGTTGCCGCTCTGGGTGTTGTAGTTCGCGCCATAGAGCGTCTGCAGCGCGAGGATATCATTGGCCATGTAGGTCTGCGGATATCCGTAGGCCTCGTTGGTGTAGCCGGTGAGCGGACCGCCGACATAGCTGCGATAGCTCATGACGGTGTATTCGCTGTCGTCA
>Ga0105239_10004901_pt1 | contig 15831 bp, 9 predicted proteins | sample KBSC44metaG_FD_92761 | JGI IMG/M metagenome (GOLD analysis project Ga0105239, IMG submission 92761) | Corn rhizosphere microbial communities from Kellogg Biological Station, Michigan, USA - KBS C4-4 metaG | ecosystem: Host-associated > Plants > Roots > Rhizosphere > Soil | place: Michigan, USA...
CCCCACAACCAGGTAAATCTTTTATGCCAAAACCTGTTGATCTCGCCAAAAAGATTTTAATTTCGCCCAAAGTCAAAAAATTCATCGATCTCAACACCGATCTGGGTCAAGTTCGTGACCGGGCATTTTTTAACAAGTCTCAGTACGAACTGCTGAACCAGGTTACCTCTGTCAGCATCCCTTGTGCGGTCCACGATGGTGATCCCAAAGAAATTCTGGCCATGATTCGCAAAGCCAAGGAATACAATTGCGTAATCGGTGCCCATATCGGCTACCCGGACCCGGCTCGGTTTGGTTACGAGCCAATGTCACTTGATTCAGACGAATTGGCTGCCTGGATTTTGGTTCAAATGGGAGCCTTTCAAGCTCTGTTACGCTCTGAAAGACTGGATATTGAACATGTCCGTCCCCATGGGGCATTGTATACCGCTATACAAGATAGCCCTGAAATTGCACTCACCATTGCAAAAACGCTTCATAAAATAAACCCTTGGATGGTTTTAGTTGGACCCATGGGTCCAATTCTCAACCAGGTTGAGGAAGAAGCGAAAATCAAGATTGCTCCCGAAATCTATGTCGGTAAACGGTACACAGCAGATGGTCGCTTATCCAAAACTCGCCCGCATGAATTTCTTCCTCCTCAAGGCGTCATGGATCAAGTTCGTCAATTGATTAACCAATCCACGCTTACAGCAGAAGATGGCAAGTCCATCCCTGTTTCATTCAAAACATTGCATATTAGCCCCATTTTGCCGCACGCGGTCGATGTTTCCCAAAAAGCCAGTCAAATGCTGATTCAAGCGGTTTCCTTACCGTTAGCAGACGCTGGCGCTTCAGGATGGTTATAAATAATGTCTTCAGATAAACCCTTTATCGTTCTTGGCTCTGCCGCTTCCGGTGTCAGCCTTGCGATGGATGCTTTTGCAGAATACGGCTACACCACGCTTAACGTTGAACTATCAGATTTATCTTCTGCTGTTTTGGAAGCGCTGTTGGCAAATGCTCAGAACGTGGCCATTGCGCCCAAAGTATCACCTGAAAAACCGGCAGCAGAAATTGCTGAAACCTTGCTCCGCCTGAAAAAAGAAGTGCCTGAACTTCAGGTTCTTCTTTTAAACGCTCCGGATGAAACGCTCGTAAAGCGCTATCTGGATTCCGGAAAAGCTCACCCGTTTGAGGCACAGGCTGGTGGATTAGAAGCGGCTGTTACTATTGAAAAAAAATGGCTTGCCTCACTTCGTGAGATTTTCTCGCAAAAAGATTACGCCATTGATACCAGTACCACAACACCAACGGAACTGCGCCTTAAAATTGCTCGGGTTCTCAAGCGTCCCGTAGATAATCAACAATTTACGGTCTATATCACCACATTTGGCTTTAAATATGGTCCTCCCAGTGATGCTGAACTCATGTTCGACATGCGTTTTATGACCAATCCGTTTTATGATGAAAACCTTCGTCATCTGACAGGCCAGGATCAAGCCATCAAAGATTACCTTTTTGGACTGCCTCACATCCCCGAGTTTTTTGAGCGCTGGTCTGTTCTGGTTGCCAGCCTCCTTCCTTACTATCGAGCCGAAGGAAAAACCCGCCTGTCAGTCGCTATTGGCTGCACCGGTGGAAAACATCGCTCCGTGTGTATGGGAGAATCTTTGGCTCAATATCTCCAAAAAGTCTGCCCGGACTATAAAATTGTATTAAGCCATCGAGAAACTCAACGCTGGCATAGTGAGCCTTCATCGGCTCCTGCTGTTAATACCAAGGGCCAGAAAGCTCCCAGCTGTTAAATTCCTCCCTTCATTCTGGCGTAAATCGGTATATTTCAAAGCGACTTCGGCAAAATAGAAAGAGATTCCGTGACTTTTAAGCCCTCCACTAAACCTGTTGCATTTCATAGAGCCGCGAGTTGGCTCATGCCAGGCCTGTCATTGAAGCGGTGGCTGGGAATTGCAATCTGCGGAATGATGCTAATCCTGTTGGGTGGATTTCTCCTGTTGAATTTCCAGCCGGTTAATTTTTTAATCGGCCTCGTGCGAGATGCAGCCAAGATCATCCCGGCCCATATCAGTGGTCCTATTCTGCTTTTGTGCGGTGGAAGCCTTTTCTATTTCGGCTTTAAACGAGCTTTTTCAACAGTCCGTATGGCGATTCACGGAGAGGGAGCCAATTCCGGCCTTCTGGAAGCGCTCTACAGACAAAATAAATTAATTCATGGCCCCAGAATTGTTGTTATTGGTGGTGGAACTGGACTTTCAACCCTTTTACGCGGCTTAAAACACTATACATCCAATATTACCGCTGTTGTTACCGTTGGAGATGACGGCGGAAGTTCGGGTCGCTTACGTGAAGAGCATAATGTAATCCCTCCGGGCGACATCCGCAACTGTATCGCGGCCCTCGCGGATGAAGAACAATTGATTACCGAGCTGTTTCAATACCGCTTCAAAACCGGCAGCGGACTTGAAGGACATAGTTTCGGAAACCTGTTTTTGACTGCCATGTGCCACATTACAGGCGATATGTTTACCGCCATCCGCGAATCCTCGAAAGTATTGAACATTTCCGGCCGGGTTTTACCCTCCACCTTGGATCATGTCACGTTGAGCGCTGAAATGTCCGATGGGACTGTGGTGGTTGGCGAATCTATGATTCCCGAAGCCAAAGGCAAAATCCATAGACTGCGCTGCTTCCCGGAATCTCCGCAAACCCTGCCTGAGGTTATTGACGCCATTCAGTGCGCCGAACTGATCATTTTAGGCCCTGGAAGCCTCTATACAAGCGTTCTTCCAAACCTTTTGATTACCGAAATTGTTCGAAGCGTCTCTGAAAGCCCGGCATCCAAGCTCTATATCGCCAATATCATGACGCAGCCCGGTGAAACCGATGGTTACAGCGTGGGAGACCACATCCAGGCCATTATTGACCACTGTCCGTATCCTGATATTGTGAATGGTGCGCTGGTTAACAAAACCCTACCGTTACCTCTACTAGAAAAGTATCATGCCTATGGTTACAAGGCCGTTTCCTTGGATCGAGAACGCTGCCAGGAGCTAGGTATCGATATTTCGGAACAACAGCTAGTTGATGAAAATGAACACGACAAGGTTCGCCACAATCCACTGCTTCTTGGACGCGCTATTATTCAATGGTATAAACATCGCGCCCGGAAACGCAATGTAGTCCTGCCTCCTGTTGTTACACCTATTCCAATCGATCCTGATAAGGAACCCGAACTTCTTCCCTGAATTTCAGATATAGAATTAGGGTTTAAAATGTAAAGTTTTCTAAAACATTCCACCTCATGTCTACCTCTAAATTGACATCAAAACAGAGGGCAATTGATCATAAATTCAAATGCTTTAGTCCAATTTTTGACTACTTTTTAAAAGAAAAATGACAGGCTTAATATCTCCTCCATATCCATTTTATAACCACTCACGATGAAGCTCTTTTAATCGGAGAGGGGTCGCGTTAAACTGTCCTCAAGCAAAATTTCTCGCTTTTTTACTACTGCTAGCTGGCTCTTTACCATTATGAGTTCCACCCTGAGAACCTCTCCCACGTCAGACAACCTTCCGAATCTATCAGTCCAGCAGTCTGACACCAACGCTTTACAGAAAAAAAGCTTCCCCGATCAAGTCTGGGAACTTTTAGCCTGCTTCCGCTCCGTCCAGCTGGCGATTGTTCTTATTTCCCTGCTTGCAATCGCCACGATGGCAGGCGTTATGCTACCTCAGGACGGGTTAGTCGATACCGCTCAAATTAAAACCACCTTCGGCACCAATTATCGTCTATACAAGGCAATGGGTTTCTTCAATGTCTATTCCTCCTACTGGTTCATAGCTTTAGAGGTCCTATTCTTCTTTAACCTGCTTATTGGAAGCTTTAAATGGCTCAAACCAGCCTGGATTGCAGCAACCCAAACCACTTTCAAAACCCAGAAACAGATTCAAGTTTCCGGCCCTCGCCAATTGGCCTTTAACACACCCTTGTCCTCGCAGTCATTATTGAGCAGCCTGACAAGCACCCTTAAAAAGGCTGGCTACGGCGTTAAAACAGACCTCTCCAACCCAAATACCCCAAAGCTGTATGCGACAAAAGGCAACTTCAGCCGACTTGGCCCCCACACGGCACATATCGGCATTCTGTTGATGCTCATTTCATCAGTCGTGGGTGTGTTTTTCGGCTTCAAGGCACAGGAACTCGCAGTCCCCGGGCAGACGTTTGATATCGCCAAAGCCCAAATGTTCAAGCCCAATATCGATCAACAATACTGGCTCGGCTCGACACCCAAGTGGAAAGTCCATGTGAACGATTTCAATATGGTCTACTACGCACCCGGCGAAACCTCTATGAACCCTCAACCGGGTGTTCCTGCAACCGTAAAACAGTATTACGCCGATTTATCGATTATTGATCCCAAAGGAAAAACTCTGAAACGGGAAACTATTTCGGTCAATCATCCGCTATCCATGGGTGATACCACCCTCTACCAGGCCAGCTTTAGCCCCACAGGCAAGCTTTTTGTGGAAGTCGGCGGCAAGCGCATGACACTCCAAACCAATACCCAATTTATGGGTCGGCCCGTTAGCCTGACAGAACTCGGCAATGGCAAGGCCTTGCTGGCTTTTCCCTTCTTTATGCAGCAAGATCCCAATATTGAGCGTAACCAAGCCGTATTTTTCCTGAGAGATACCAAGGGCTTTGTGGGTGCAAAGGCACATAAAATGCCTCCCAATCTCCGCCTGGAAGAAGGACAAAGCGGCACACTCTCAGGCTTATCGATTCGTTACGTAAAGCCGGAAATTGCCACGGGCTTGCAGATTAAAAAAGGGCCTGAAGTCCCCTGGATGTATTTGTCCTACCTGATTATCATTTCCGGGACCATCATGTGTATCTTCTCCCAGAGACGTATTTGGATGGCCATTGTGCCGCAAGGCAATACTGAAAATTCAAACCAATTGTGGATTTCTTACCTGAGCAACAAAGCTCATATCAGTTTTGCCAAAGAACTCAGACAATTTGAAATACAATGGCGTAACCAAAATGGCTTTGTGCCGTTAGAACAATCCCTCCCTGAGGAGACTGCAACCGTATGATGACACCGGCAGACTGGGAACAGAATTTTTACTACACCGGCCTTTCCCTTCAAGGGATTGGGCTGCTGTTTTATTGCATCCACGCCCTCAAGCCCCAAACCTGGGCGCGGGAAGGCGGCTGGGGATCAACTTTGCTGGCTATGCTCTGCTTAGGCTTATCGCTGTATTTCCGCTCTATTCACGCCCAATACTTTGCGCTGTCGAATATGTACGAATCGCTCATGGTGGTTTGCATTGGTATTCAGCTCGCCTTTGTATTCCTGGAACGCTGGTTTAAACTTCGCATGCTCGGTTTGCCTGTAGCAGCGTTGCTCGTCGGTACGCTCTTCTACGACATCAATCTACCGACAGAAATCCATCCCTTACAGCCCGCATTACAGAGCTACTGGCGGAGCATCCATGTTCCAATCATCCTGCTGTCCTATGCACTTTTCACAATTGCCTTTCTCAGCTCCGTCGTCTTCTTATTGAAAGACGCCGTTTCAAACATCGGGGGCAGTTCTCCCAAGCTAGCCGCCGATGGACCCAGCAACAGTTACAGTGATAAGCCTTACTATGCACAAAGTTCTGTTGAAGCGATTGAATCGTCCCTCGCGCTTGATAAAGCTAATATCTATGATGAAATCACCTACCGTTGCGTGGCTTTTGGATTTCCGCTTTTAACGCTCGGGATTATTCTTGGCGGCATCTGGGCAAACGAAGCCTGGGGTAACTACTGGAGTTGGGATCCGAAAGAATCCATGAGTCTTGTAACCCTCTTGGGATATGGTGTGTATCTGCATTTACGGGTCAACGGTGCTCATCGCCATAGAACTTTAGCCTGGGTTTCCGTGATTGGCTTTGCTCTTATGCTGGTTACATATTTTGGAGTCAACCTGATGGGCGTTGGCCTGCATTCTTACGGGAAAATTGGGTAAATTTAAAAAACCTGGGTTTCAGAACTAAATAACATCAAAAACCATTTATTTGTTTTTATATTTTAAATAGATGATGTGGGAACAGTGATGAGCGTACCTGCTTCCGGTTCAACACCCGGGCAAAATTATGCGGCAATCAATCCTGATGAAGCCTTACATTTTGGTAGCTTCTTTCCACAGAAAGCAGATTTTTTCCCTGATCAATATGCAAGCAAGCAGCTCACCCGCAAAAAAAAGCCGAATGGATTTTATACTCTATTCAAGTCACCTAAAATCTCCGACTTCCTGCCACCACCTCAAAAAAATTCATCTCAAAACTGGCTGGGTAAATTTTTTGGTGGACTTGCAATACTTAGTTCACTTGGATTCGCTGGACTTTTTGCCTTTGAAAAGCCACGAACTGCAATTGTTAATTGGTTTTCCAACATAAAGAAGCGCCTTGGAAGCAAATCATCCAACTCAGCTAATGCTTCAAATCCTTTACTCAAAACGATGATAGAAAAAATTGACGCGCTTCCTTTAAGACAAGATTTAACACTAACCCAACTCTTCGGTCTGAATTTTAAAAATCACGATGCAAAACAACGGTCCGGTTATACCTGCTACGTGTTAACAGCCATTGATCAAATCCTGCAACATCATAATGCAGAAGCCATGTTGAGCCACATTCACATTCAAAAACTCGATAATTCAACATTTGAAGTCCGTTTTCACAGCCAACAACCCGTCCAGGTTAAGCTAAGCGATTTAACTAAAGGAGACGCTGCAAGCTGCAGTTATCCTGGTATCCCGATCCTGGAACAAGCCTACATTGCAACGAAACCTGTAAAACAACGGACCGAGTGGGATGATTACAGGGTCGCCATAGGAACGTTTGTAGATCGCGATAATAGGCCCAATAGTGACCTGATAACCATCATACCCAGGATCAGTGACTTAGGTGATGCTTGGCAGAACATGAATAACGCATTAATCAATCACCGGAGTAACCCGATGCAAACACCTTTCATTGGTGCGCGAATCAATCAAAATCACTGGCTTTCAGTCCGGCTTGATGAATCAACAGATAATATAATTAAGTGCTGGAACCCTCAACATGGACCTAAATTACAAGAATTCACCTACGAAGAATTTTTAAAGCTAGATACATTAGGGTCAGGCAGAATTCTTTAAAAAGGGTGAAAGTAGGCTTTTAAAAGTTCCGCATCGTGCATTTGGGAAAGCACTCGGATGCCCTCGCATGGAAATTTATCGGGATCGGTCCATGGGAATGATCTGGGCCCACGGATAACATACAAACGTTCTTTCGCGCGTGTCAGTGCAACATAAAAAACTCGCTGATGCTCCTGAATGGCACGGGGTTCTTGCCAGATTTTTCGATACACCTCTGGCTTGAAAGACTTCCGCCCTTGAATTTTTCCCAGCATCAAACCAAAGCCATTTTTCTCACCGAACTGAGCATCAAAAAGCAACGCATTATCAGTTCGGTTCGTAACTTTTCCGGAACCCGTATAGGCGGCAAAAACAACGGGAAACTCTAATCCTTTAGAGGCGTGGATAGTCAGAATTTTAACGGCATTTTCACCGTCACCCAAGTTTTCCGCACTTTCGGTAATAGGAAGATCAAGCGAGGGATCGCTTGCATAGAGCTCCAGCTTGGTCATAAGCGCATCAAAACTACAACGACGTCCTTCGGTTTCACAGATTGCCCATAAAAGCTTTTTGAAGGTTTTAAGCTGCAACCTTTGTTCTGTTTGCTCGGAAGTGGAAAGCGTAGAATCGATTAAAGCCAATGCCTCAACCAGGCGCTGCAATGCCGCAGGCGTTTGAACTCCCATGCGGAGCGGACGGCAGGCCTCGAATTGAGCGATCAAATCCGCTAAGGCTAATATTATTTGTTGGGAAAGTCTTAAAGACTGGGTTACGTCATTCCCGTGAAAACGGGAATCCATTGATAGTGAAAAACTTTGATCCTGAGTCAGATTATTGGCTTCCTGCTCGGATGGATCCCCGCCTTCGCGGGGATGACGTGCTGGCGAGAGATGAAAATTATTATCTAAATATCCAGAGCCTTTTAAGCAGGCCAAAAATGAATAAAGGGAAACCGTATTTTCAGAATTAATCGCTTTTTGGGCTTTGCGCAAAGAATAAAGCTGCTGTGGATTCAGCTTCTTTTGAAGCAGACGAATCAGAGGCGCATCCCGATGCGGACGGCGCAACAAGCGCAAACAGGCAAGCAAATCCTGACACAAGGGTAGGCTTAAAAATCCACGCGTTTTCTGACGCACCGAGGGAATCCCGAACTGCGCTAAATGATGTGTCATTTCCTCCGCGCGACCGTGAGACTGAACCAGAATCGCTATATCCGAGTATCGGTACCGACCGTTTTCAACCAGATTTGAAATTTCTACAGCGATAAAATTGGCTTCCCGTTCGCGTTGAAGATCCAACGGCTCCGATTGCTTTTTTTCTTTCCGGGCAGCCGCTTTAGGAGCCTGAGCGATCACGCTAAAGCCACTATCCTCTTCTTCAATAATAGAAACTTCAGCATCCAAAGCCAGTAAAGTGACGCGCCGATCTTTTGCTTCCAGCGCAACACCTTGCTCGGAAGGAGGTAGCAAAGATTGTTTTGCACTGACTCCTAAAACATCCGTTGTGACAAAATTGGCTGCATTTAAAATATGTGCATGGGATCGATAATTGGTTTGCAGGTGAATCGATTCCGGTTGACTGCCTTGAAAAACCAAATCCAGATTTTCCGGCTGTGCAAAACGGAAACCGTAAATAGACTGTTTACCGTCACCAACAACGGTTAAATTACTGGCACCGGAGCGACATAGCGCTTGAAGCAAAAGGAGCTGGCTATTGTTAGAATCCTGAAATTCATCAACAATGACGGCTTCAAACTGGTCACGAACCCAAGCTCCCAGGGGTGTTTCCCGAAGCATACGAATCGCAAAATTAATGATATCGTCGAAGTCGCAAGCTCCCGCTTTCAACAAGGCATCCTGGTACAACAAATAAAGCCCCGTAAGCGTATCAATTGCAGCGTTCTCAGATTGTTCAATGTCATCGATTAAAACAGAATCCGGGCTCATGGGCTCCAGCGTTCTAGGCACAAAATAATAGTTTGAAAGTTCCTTCAACTCCTCTTTATATTTGGCCGGTGTAGGTGCTTTGCCAGCCAGTTCCGCTTTTTCTTCCGCATTGCGGATCATATCCCAGCTCGGATCCGCCCAGCCTTCCAGTACTGTTTGCCAGCTTTGCATTTTCATGATCATCCGATCCAGCTTTGGGGCTTTGGGATCGTCCGGCATCGGCATAGCGCCGAGTACGCGAGTCAGAAGTTGAGATTGCTGGCGAGCCGTTTCCCAGAATTCCCTGGGAGATAAACCGGCTGTTTTGATTCGATTGATAATCGCTAAAACCCGATGAGCATCGAATAATTTGGGGATACTCTCCAAAGGACCTCTTTCCAAATACTGCACAGAAAGTGCGGCACTGGGAAAAGCGTCGGGCATATCAACCTGTTTGGCTAAAAAACTGAGATCACTTACCTGATTATGGGCCACTTGAGCTAAAAGTTTTTCCATCACCTGCTGTTGATCCAAGGTACCCCAGATTTTAAAAGCAGGCGGCAAACCCACTAAAAATGGATTGGAGCGAATCAAACGCAAACAGATTTGGTGGAAGTTTCCAATCCACACATCCGGCCCCAAAGCATCCTCACCATGCGCTTGCAAGTTGCGACTAATCCGTTCCCGCATGGAAAGGGCGGCATCTTTGGTAAAGGTTAAAACCAGAATTTTTTCTGATGGACGCTCCAAACCCTTTTCTCTTAATTGGCGCAGCAAGTGAATATAGCGCCGGGAGATCAACTCTGTTTTACCGGTCCCCGCACCGGCAAGAACCCGCACCGGACGATCGATCGGTGCGGTAGCTGCCGCATATTGCTCCGGATTCAATCCCTGTAAATAGGCATCTTTTTTAATCAGTAAATCTGGTGTTTGCAACTTCATTCGTCACCTCCACCGGCAAAGGAGAAAGCGCCCTCTTCATCCACCTCATTCATCTCACTCAGGGATGAACCGACATCACAAATCGCCGTATAGGCACAATAATTACAACTATCGGGATTGGTTTCGAACGTCACTGCCGTTTGAATGGGATTCACAATATAGCCTTGGATATCGGCCAGCAATTGAGGCGCTACCTTCTCAATCGCATCCGAACTGAGTGCAAGTCGGATGCTCCCCTGTTCCGGGTTTTCCATATTTCCAGGACGAAGAATTTCAAGCGATGCGCCTCTTAAGCGTCCTTGTAAACGAGGATCCTGATTAAAGACTAAATAATAAAGCGGCAACTGATAACCCGCCGGATAAGTAAGGCTACGTTTGATTCCAAAGCGCTCCGTATGGTTCAGGAAACTGTCTGAAGGCAAAGCACTCAAGGCATTAAGCTCAAATTTTTCCTGACACTTACTTAGAGAGGTGGAAAATTTACTGACAGAGTAGGTTTTATAATCCAAAATTTCCCATGTACCATCGGCAAACTGCACCAAGGCATCGGTACGGCCGATAATACGCACATTGTCTAATCCGGGAATCGCAAAATTGGGTAACGCGTATTCGGCTTCTATAGCGACTAAATCCTGATATCGATGAAAGAAGCCTTTACGATGCATATCGTCAACCGTGGCGCGCATCCGTTGATACGCATCCGCCAATTCAAGTTCTGATAAGGTTTGTAGCAAATTCCAATCTTTTTGAGAAAAGCCTGCCGCCAAGAAATCACTCGAACGTCGAGCCAATACAAAGAAATAGCGCACGATATCACTGAGCCGATCGACCGAATAATTTCCCGCTTCGAAAGTACGGTTAAAGCGCTCCATCACACTATGGAGCAAACTACCAAAGGTGGCAGCAGAAACCTGCTCTTCCGGGATGTTAAGCAAACGTCCGTAATAAAATTGCCGTGGGCAGCTCATATACCTCTCAATGGCAGAGGGGCTTAAATTTAAGATTTCATCGTTAGGAACGACAGGATCTATTGGCGTTTGAACAGCAAGTTGAGTCCAAGCGAAATGTTGAACCACGTCATCCCCGCGAAGGCGGGGATCCATTAATAGTGAAGAATTTTTATCGTGAATTAAGTTAGTAGTTTCCTGCTCGGATGGATCCCCGCCTTCGCGAGGATGACGTACTTGCAATCCTTGGTCGTAACCAAAAGAAGATGTTTCTTTCAATGAAAGCAAGCCGTCTGTAGCCTTCTGAAACTGTTCGAAATAAGGCGCAACCTGCATGGCCACTTCCAAATCTCCAACAGCCGCCACTTCATGATGATGCGTACTCAGTCGCAATACCTGCCGGGCACGGGTCATTCCCATAGCCAGCAAATGGGTTTCAGCCTCTTCTTGAGTGCGCCGAACGGATGCCGAAAGCGCCGAACTCAAACGCGGAAATTCTCCGCTAACCATGCCCGGAATCGCTACCCAAGAAAAGAATTCACCTTGGGCCTGCGCAATTTTTAAAATGCGAACCGAAGGCGGCAAGTCGTCATCTTCCAAACTTTCACCAATATCGGCAGCTGTGGGAGGAACATAAAAGCGTTCCCCTAAAAGCTCCGAGTGTGTTAGCCACTCACTCAGCGGGAGCTGCAAGCCCAAACTTCGATAATAGTAATGACGAAGGCGTTCCGTCGCCTCATGAAACTGACTCAGAATTTGCCGTGTTTCATCCGTATCCGTGAACGTTGTTAAAACACATTCTTGGACTTCCATCCAAGTATCAAACCAATCTACTCCACTGGCACATTGGGCCGAGATATCACGAATAAACGATAAAGGTGCGATTTCCTGCCACTGTTGAAATGCTTCTAACCAGGAGGGTGGCTGCATATCATCTTCCAGACGACGTTGAAGCTGCGCTTCCCATTCAATCAATTCAGGAGCAACAATCAAGGCAAGCTGTGATTCGTTTTGTGGAGCAGACAAACCCTCGTCAGCTAGCCCTTGAATAATCCGGTAAAACTGAATCAGGGCGTTCACTAGTTCAGGATACGGATTTTCAGCAACAGGAAAAGATTGATAAGGGATATCGGCTTCCTGCAAAGCTTCCTGTAACACAGGCAAATAGCGAGCCGAACGCAGAAAAATTGCACAATCATTGTAAGTAACAGGCTTGCCAGATGACGCCTCATCACTCACAAAACGTTTCAAATCACCGACTAATGCCTGCATCTCTTCCAATACAGTTGCACTTTGCCAAGTTTCAATTGTGGGGTTTACGGGAAGCTCTTCACTTTTTATAAGATCGATGTCCCCTCTCCACGCTATAGGGGGATTCTCAGCCGTTGCTCGCGAGAGCTTACGGATGTGGATGTCCGTAGGGACTGGCTTAAGGGTGGGGGGGAGACTATCCGCCAAAAGAGTTCTTCGAACAAAATTCCATACCGGTTTAGCAGGCAGATCGGATGGAACATCCAGAAAAATATCGGTGCATTCAAAATTTGAATACGCATCAAGCGTCAAAAGTTGCTCGGGAGCAGCTCCTTGATAAGAACGAATACTCAGCTTGGAATTTCCAGCTAACACCAACGATGATTCCAAGAGCGCCAAAAGCCGGTGCTGCTCCTGGCTCAATTCCTGAGCTTCGTCCACAAGAATAATGGGATATTGAGCTTTCAGGGCCATTAATGTCTCGGGATGAGACTGCAATTTTTGCTTTAAGGCATCAGCCAGCTGCTTTCTTCGAAAAAGACTAGCCGATGCCGTCCTTTCTTCAAAGCGATTTATGACACTTTGAAACATTGGAAAACGTGCAGGAGTAAATCCTACTTCGTCAATCGTGGACAATGCTCTCGAATTGGATAAGACGTCCCACAGTGCACGCGCTGTTTCAGCTTGCCGTGCCGCATAGCCAAGCGGATCTGTAATAGGAACTTCGTCCGCAAGCAATCGACTTAACAGTACCAAGGCTTCTTGCGTTTCCAGCAATTCGGCATGCTTGCCTTCGGTCACTAAAAGACGATTGAGGTGCGTGAATAACCATTGATCAAGACGACGGACATGAACTTTATGGCCTCCCCGCTGCCCGTCATTATCGATTCGAGCCAAGCGGAGTTCTGAGCGCAAACGAGACTCATTTAAGGACGAGGCCGCAAGAACCAGAATCGCAGAACCAACAACGGATTTTTCCTCAGTTACCTGAGAATCACAAAGCGATTCTAATAAGGACAGACGATACGCCTCTCTAGCCAGGAAACGGGTTTTTCCGTATCCAGGGGGAGCGTCTAATCTTCTTAAATGCGGTTTTTCCATTGATAAAAATATCCGCTATGCAATTTCAAACTTATTATCTCAGTAAAGCAAAGGCATGGATTAACCCATGTAGGACTATGTTCGTTATTCCACTTAATCCGCTATACATACGTGATAATAATCGCAGTCTAATATTCCCGTTTAAAAGGAATGATTGGCGAAAGCAAATAAGCCTCAATCAATTTTTTAAGCTTGAGGAACCAGCTCCAGGTAAGCTCCGATTTTACGGAACTTCTCATAGCGTTGTTCTGTTAATTCTTGAGCGCTTTGATGTTTCATTTCCTGGAAGGCAGGATCGATAATATCCAGCATGCTAAGCGCCATTTCCGAAGGATCGTAGTGAGCGCCGCCTTGAGGCTCTTTGATGATGCCATCAATCATGCCAAAGGAAAGCAGATCGTCAGCCGTAATTTTCAAAGCTTCGGCCGCTTTAGAAGCGAATTCAGCACTACGCCATAAAATAGACGCGCAACCTTCCGGAGAAATAACGGTATAGAGGGAGTGCTCCAACATGTAAATCCGATTGGCAACACCAATCCCGAGCGCTCCGCCTGAGGCACCTTCCCCGGTAACTACCGAGATAATGGGTGTTTTTAAACGCGCTAATTCACGAATGTTAAAGGCAATTGCCTGCCCAATCCCATGTTCTTCCCCTGCGATTCCCGGGTAAGCTCCGGGAGTATCGACCAAGGTTAAAACGGGCATTTTAAATTTTTCAGCATGCTGAAATAAACGCAATGCTTTACGGTAGCCTTCCGGGTGAGCCATACCAAAGTTATGAACGAGGTTTTCCTTCATACTCCGGCCTTTTTGAGTACCCACAACCATGACAGGGCCACTTTGTGGAAGTTCGATAATACCGCCAATAATCGCACGGTCATCACTACCGGAACGATCTCCATGCATTTCTACCCAGACAGTAGGCGACATCATTTGAACAAGTTCTAGAAAGTTGGGTCTCTGAGGATGACGCGCGATTTGAAGCTTTTGGGCAGGTTTCAGAGTTTGATAGAGCTTGCCACGAATTTCTTCGGCCTGACGTCGGAGTGGGGCTATTTCATCCGCCACATCTACACCTGATTCAATGCTCATGCGGACTAGCTCCTCAATCTTTTCTTCCATTGCGATAATGGGCTTTTCAAAGTCAAGCGGTGTAATTACAACGGGTGGTTTTTCGTTCTCAGATTCTTTATCAGGTTTTGCTGCTGCAGCCATAGCCATTCCCTCTGTTAGTGGGTCGCTGCTGCAGGCAGTCTGTCATCAATGGGGTTTAAACCGGACGACTGACGGTGCAAGCGGATCACTTGAGCGAGTTGCGGTGTTATCTCATGGCGAGGTAAAACCATATCAACTTGGCCGTATTGTAAAAGGTAGCTGGCTGTTTGGAAATCGGCAGGCAATTTTTGACGAATGGTCTGCTCGATAACGCGTCTGCCCGCGAAACCAACCCGGGCGCCTTCTTCGGCAATAATGATATCGCCTAGCATCCCGAAGCTCGCGGTAACACCGCCAAAGGTGGGCTCTGATAAAACTGAAACAAACAGCAGGCCCGCTTCATGTAAACGAGCCAGTGCAGCACCCGTTTTCACCATTTGCATTAAGGAAAAAGTCCCTTCCTGCATCCGTGCTCCACCAGAGGAACACACAATAACGACAGGAAGTTGGGCTTCTATAGCGGTTTCTATCAGGCGAGTAATTTTTTCGCCTACAACGCTTCCCATGCTGCCGCCCAAGTATGTGAAATCCATAACAGCCAAGGCGGTTTTTTCACCTAAAATCTCGGCTATGCCACAAACAATCGCATCCTTAAGACCGCTCTTTTTCTCCGCGTCTTTTTGACGTTTTAAATAAGGTTCCGTATCTGTAAATTCGAGTGGGTCGGTGGGAGAAAGCTGTGCATCAATTTCAATAAAGCTGTCACAAAGCTGATCAATTCGCTTTTCTGCATTAATGCGAAAGTGATAGCCACATTTGGGGCAGACCATTAAATTATTCTCAAGCTCACGGCTTGGCAAATTTTCGTGGCAGTTATAGCACTGAGTCCAAAGACGACCCAGTTCCTCGTCGCTTAAACGAGCATTCATGGCCGAAACATTGAGGTTGTTTGTTTTGTTGCGTTTGGAAGCAAACCAATCTCTAAGCGACATCGTGTTCAGGTCTTTCACGGCTACGCGGCACTTCCCGCTTAAACAAATGTTGAGCTAAGGCGCTACATTTGCTGGATAAACAGGTTTGAGTAGTTTAGCACAAGCCTTTATCAGCATCCAAAAGAGTGAATTACGATAAAAGTCTATGCTAGGATCCTACCTAATTTGTAAAAGCCAACAAGATTGGAGATTGCCATGTCTCGTTTTAAAGTTGCGTTATTTTCTTTATCTCTCATTTTCAGCATTAGCACCTTAAACCTAGTTAATATTAGCCTTGCCATCGATACCATTCCCTCAACCTCGAAAATTCCGAACAAAGAGACAGTTCACCCTATTCAGAACAAGACTTC
>Ga0105239_10004902_pt1 | contig 15829 bp, 13 predicted proteins | sample KBSC44metaG_FD_92761 | JGI IMG/M metagenome (GOLD analysis project Ga0105239, IMG submission 92761) | Corn rhizosphere microbial communities from Kellogg Biological Station, Michigan, USA - KBS C4-4 metaG | ecosystem: Host-associated > Plants > Roots > Rhizosphere > Soil | place: Michigan, USA...
AAAGATCCTCACGATCGCAGGGGCGCTCAAGAACCAGGGCTATGCGACGGTCCAGTTCGGCAAAAATCATCTCGGCGATCTGAACCGCATGCTGCCGACCAATCACGGCTTCGACGAATTCTTCGGCAATCTCTATCATCTCAACGCCGAGGAAGAGCCGGAAATGTACGACTATTTTCCCGAGAAGGATTTTCCGAACTACAAGAAGAATTTCGGACCGCGCGGCGTGATCCACAGCTGGGCAACCGACAAGGACGATTCCACGGAACAGCCGCGCTGGGGCAAAGTCGGCAAGCAGAAGATCGAGGACACCGGCCCGCTGACACGCAAGCGCATGGAAACTTGCGATGACGAGTTCGTCGCGGCGGCGTCCGACTTCATCAAGCGGCAGGAGAAAGAGGGCAAGCCGTGGTTCGTGTGGCTGAACACGACACACATGCACCTCTACACGCACACCAAACCCGAAAGCAAAGGCCAAGCCGGCCGTTGGCAGTCGCCCTACCACGACACCATGATCGATCATGACAAGAATGTGGGCCAGATGCTGGATCTGCTCGACGAACTCGGCATCGCCGACGACACCTTCGTGATGTATTCGACCGACAACGGTCCGCACCGCAACACCTGGCCGGACGGGGCGATGACGCCATTCCGCAGCGAGAAAGACACCAATTGGGAAGGTGCGTTTCGTGTACCCATGGCCATCCGCTGGCCGGGCCATATCAGAGCAGGCTCGGTTTCGAACGAGATTGTTCAGCACCACGACTGGTTCCCGACTTTCCTCGCCATGGCAGGCGATCCGGACGTCGTGGACAAGGCCAAGAAGGGATATTCCGCGGTAGGCCGCACCTACAAGAATCACATCGACGGCTTCAACCTCCTGCCCTACCTCACCGGCGAGGAAGAAAAGACCCCGCGTCAGACGTTTGTCTATATCAGCGACGACGGCGACATCCTCGCGCTGCGCTACGACAACTGGAAGGCCGTATTCATGGAGCAGCGCTGCAAAGGAACGCTTCAGGTCTGGGCAGAACCGTTTACGCGACTACGCGTGCCCAAACTCTTCAACCTTAGAACCGATCCGTACGAGTATGCCGATATCACCTCGAACACATACTACGAATGGTTCCTTCGGCGCGACTACATCGTTTTCGGGATCAACATGGTTGCAACGAAATTTGCGGAAACCTTCAAGGAGTTTCTGCCAATCCAACAGCCCAACAGCTTCACGATCGACGACGCGATCGAAAAGATGCAGTCGGCGGTCGCTCACGATTGACGGTGTCTTGGCGGGCGCGCCGAATTCACGGGAGAACGGCGCGCCCGAATCTGCAATCCGGCTTGCCTCCGCAGATCACCGTACCAGACCCATCGGCAGCAGAGTTCGTCAGGACGTATCGGGATTGGAGCCATGTCCTCGCAGGCGAAGCAGTCGAAACTAGCGCCCTTCGATTCCTACCGGCGGCCGGCCGTCACCTGGATCCCCGACCGGAAGGCGCTCGCCGACGCTTATGTCTACCTTCTCGGCCGCGCGCTCGTCATCCGTCAGGAACGGATGGACATGCGCGAGCCGGGGTTTGCCTACAACACGATCAAATACAATCCGCTTGGGTCCGCGAATTTCGTCAATCCGAACCTCGATGTTGCCTATCTCGAAGCCTGGGTCGCGGTCGACGACCGGCGTTGCGTTGTGCTCGACATCCCGGAGATCGAGGACCGCTACTACACCGCCCAGCTGATCGACGAATGGGGCGAAGTGATCGTCAACATCAACGAGCGCACCTTTCCGTCCAAGCCGTTCGGCAGCTTCGCGCTGGTCGAGCCGGGCTCCATGCCGCGTCTTCCGCCGGGCGCGGGCCGCATCGAACTCCATTCCAGCAAGGCCAAGCTTCTGGCGCGTATCGAATTGCGCGGCGACCCTGCGGGCGCGGTGCGTCTGCAGAAGAAATTCCGCCTTGCCTCGCTCGGCATGCCGGAGATTTCGCGTCCGCCGGCCGTGCCGCTGTTCGACAACGACAAGCTTCTGGGTGTCGAGATCTTCGACGAGTGCGACATCGTGCTGGCGAGCGCGCTCGACGTTTCGCCGGACGCGGCGACTAAGCAGCAGGCGGCGCGCGCCGTCGCCGCCTATGCCAATTCGAACGCGGATGCCCGCAAGGAGATCGATGCGGACATCCGGGAATACGTCGTTCCGCTGTTCAAGGATTATGCGTTCACCAAGAGCGCGCCGGTTCACAACCACTGGATCGGCGGCGGGCGAACGGGAAATTACGATACCGATACCTGGCTGCGCACGACGGCCAATTACGCCGGCATCTGGGCCAATACGCGCGAGGAAGTGATCTATTTCGTCGCCACGCGCGATTCTGATGGCACCGTTCTGGATGGCAGCCGGTCCTATGTCCTGCATTTTGCTGCAGACGCGTTACCGGAAGCGGTCGTAAACGCTTACTGGTCGATCATTCTCGTCGGTGTGCCGGACTACCGCGTCGTGCCGAATTCGCTGAACCGGTACAATTTCAATTCCTATTCGCCGCTTGCCTTCCAAGAGGACGGCTCGCTTAAGATCGCGATCGCCCCGTCGCCCGTTGCCGGAATTCCGGATTCAAACTGGCTCCCCTCTCCCGAAAGCCAGCCCTTCTCGCTGACATTCCGCGCCTATGTCCCCAACGACAACGTCAAACAAAGCCGCTGGTCACCACCGGCGGTCGAGCGCACGTTCTAGTTGGTTTCTGGCTTCGCGTCGGCCGTCGTCAGCATGGCGCTGAGTTGCCGCGTGTCGTGTTCCTTGCGGGTCGACATGGCGGCGAGCAGTTTGCGGTCGCGGCCGTAGAGGTCGGGGCGGAAGCCGACGGTGCCGTCGTCCTGCGGAATGGCCGTCCAGTAGAGGACATAGATCGGCAGCGGTTCGTCCAGCGTGATCGTCTGCGTCTGGCCGGTGTCGATCGCCGCATCGAGCTTGTCGGCAGCACCCATCGCGTCGTTGGACAACGCCAACGATGCGAGCGCATAAATCCCTTGCACGCGGATGCAACCATTGCTGGCTTCGCGATCGGGCTTGTCGAACAGCTTCTTCGCTGGCGTGTCGTGCAGATAAACGCCGAATTCGTTGGGTGAATCGAGCATAAGCGTGCCGAGCGCGTTGTCGGGGCCGGGGTTCTGCACGAGCTGATAGTTGAAATCGGCTTTCTTCACCTCGCGCCAATTGATGTCGGAGCCTTGGGGATCGCTGCCCTCCGGCCGGTCGACCAGCGCCATGTTCCGGGACGCGAGATAGTTCGGGCTTTGCTTGAGATGCGGGAGGATCATTCGCGCGGCGATATCCGACGGGATCGTCCAGGGCGGATTGGCGATCACCGTCTGCGCCACCATGCGCGTGATCGGTGTCGGCGTCGCCTTCTTGCCGATGATGACCTTGGAATGCAGAACGGAATGGCCATCGACCATGAAGTCCAGGCTCTGGTCCGGGACGTTCACAGCGACGTAGCGATTCTCGAACGCATAGGCCATCCACCGCCAGCGTTCGAGATTGGCTTTGATCTCATCCGCGCGCACTGCTGCCGGCACATTTAGTGCCGCGAGCGTATCGCGCCCGATGCGGCCGTCAGGGTCTATCCCATTGCGGGTCTGGAAACGCACGATCGCATCTCGGATGTCCTCGGCCATCGGCTGCGGATTTGCACCGAACACGGGATCTTCGAGCGCGAGGCGTTTGACGAGCGCTTTGACGCGCGGGGTGCTGCCGTCGAGGTCGATCTCACTGGACGCCTTGATCGTCGGCCATCCGCCATTCGCTGCGATGGTGCGATAGGTTGCGAGCGCGGCCACGAGCTCGCGATATTCCGCGCGCTGTGGCGGCAGGCCGACAAGGAACGCATGAATCGAACGTGCGCGCAGGGCATGTTTCAGCGCCGGGGCCGCATTGAAATCCACGCTCGGAAGAAGCACATCTTTATAGACATCATGTGGCGGCAAACCACTGCGCACATCGTGTGCATAGCGCAGCAGGCCTTCAGTCAGCGCGACGTCATATTCGGCCGCGCGCCGAGCCTGCTTCGGCGGCTTGTCGGTTTTCAGTACCGGCGAGAAATAATCCTCGGCCCGCAATCCCTGACGGTCCGCATGCGCGAGCGTGGCGCGCACCTCCCCTGCGATGCGAGCGCCCTCTCCATCGCCCGTCCAGATCGGGCGGAAATCGCGATCCTCGTAGAGCGACACAAGTTGCGCAACCGACGGTACCGATGCGTCCTTCGCAAGCACGACATCGTGCAACACACGCGATGAATCCGCCACACTGTCGTCGCTGTCATCTGCCGCATACGAAAAGTTCCCTGCGAGGACGATCAGCAGAGAACTCAGCAATAATGTTTTGGTGAACGGTTTTTTGGCCATACCACGGACCCTAACGGCTGTAGCGGCGTTTCGTTTCCTGGCCAACACAATGGTCAAGCGGAAAGGCTCCAAGTAGTTGGACCATGGTCTAATTGCGCCCAATTAGGCGACTTGGTCGAATGTTGAGACCTGCCGTCAGCGGTGGGACACCTGTGGCGAGTGCTACCCGTGCGGCAAAGCGATTTTGACGGACGGTGGGCTACCACCGTCCACTTTATGAACTGAGAGGAGTATCGAATGAGCAAATTGTTTTTGATTCCTGTTATGGTGGCCGGCTCGCTCCTGATGGCGGGATGCGCAACCGAAGAAGAAGTCCAACACGCGCAGGCGACCGCCGACCAGGCCCTGTCGGCCGCGAATAGCGCAGGCCAGAAGGCGGATCAGGCGCAGGCCACCGCGCAAAGCGCCATGAGCGCCGCGCAAGCCGCACAGACGACGGCCAACCAGGCACTGCAAGGTGTCAACGATCTTCAGGCCATGCACAAGAAAGGCCAGCGCGGCTGATAGCCAGTCGAATACTTTGAACAGAACCGCGGCCGCCCCGGAAACGCGGCCGCGGTTCTGATGTAACCAACGCAGAGGGCGCCTGCGTGACATCACATCCCGAGATATTCAAACCCAGCAGCCGGGCGACGGTGGTGACACTGTCGCAGATCGTCGAACATCGCCGCCGCGAGAAAGGCGAAGCCGATCCGGCCGGCATGGCATGGATCGACGGCGGCACTTTCACGATGGGTTCTAACCATCACTACGCCGAGGAAGCGCCCGCGCAGCGCGTGCATGTCGACGGGTTCTACATCGACCGCTTTCCGGTGACGAATTCCGAATTCGCCCGCTTCGTCGAAGACACGGATTATGTCACTGTCGCGGAACGCGCTCCGGATCCCGCAGACTATCCCGGTGCGCGGCCCGACATGCTGGTGCCGGCGTCCGTAATCTTCCGCAAACCGCAAGGCCGCGTCGATCTGCGCAATCATTTCAACTGGTGGGACTATGCGGCTGGTGCGAATTGGCGCCATCCGCTCGGACCGCGCACATCGCTCAACGGCAAGGCGACGCATCCCGTCGTGCACATCGCGTTCGAAGATGCCGAAGCCTATGCGCAGTGGGCGGGCAAGCAACTTCCAACCGAAGCCGAATGGGAATATGCGGCGCGCGGACATCTCGACGGCGCGGAATTCGCGTGGGGCGAAGAGCTGATACCGAACGGCCAGCTCATGGCCAACACCTGGCAGGGCGAATTTCCCTGGCAGAATCTGCAATGCAACGGGTTCGAAGGCACCTCGCCCGTCGGTCTGTTTCCGCCCAACGGTTATGGCCTATTCGACATGATCGGCAATGTCTGGGAGTGGACGGCGGACTGGTACGAACACAGACGCAATACCGCATCCTCATGCTGTGAGACCATCAGCAATCCGCGTGGCGGAGAGCGCGACGCAAGCTGTGATCCTTCGCGGACCGACATCCGTATCCCGCGCAAGGTGATGAAAGGCGGCTCTTATCTCTGCGCGCCCAATTACTGCAGGCGCTACCGGCCCGCCGCGCGCATGGCCCAGCCCGTCGATACCTCCACCTGCCATCTCGGTTTCCGCTGCGTGGTGCGCAAGCCGGCCGTTTGAGCCGCGGAGACATCCTCAAAGAACTTACGTTCGATACCGCGCTGGTGGTGGAAGCTGGCGTGATTTGTCGCCCATGGTGGTGGGATTCGAGCACTCCGAACGGGCATCGTGAGCGCTGGTTCCGCGTATTGCACCAAGGCGTGATCGGCTATGTCCTTGATCGGGCGGCGCGAACCGCTAGGGTTTTGGCCAACGAAAATGACCAGCGGGGAAGACATGCCTGTTCATCGCGCCGCGGCCCTTGGCGCCGCCTTTGCGTCCGCCGTTCTTTTGACCGCAGCCTCGAAGGATTCGCCCGCCACGCATGGCATCGACCTCGCGGGCATCGATCATACCGTGACGCCAGGCGACGATTTCTTTGCCTATGCCAATGGCGCCTGGATCAAGACGACCGAAATCCCCGCCGACAAGGCGACCTATGGGCCCGCCGAGGTCCTGATCGAAAAGACGCGCGAGCAGGTTCGCGGATTGATCCAGGGCGCAGCCAAAGGCCATCCGCCCGCCGGATCGGACGCGCAGAAGGTCGGGGACTATTACGCGAGCTATCTCGACGAAGCTGGGATCGATGCCAAAGGGCTCACGCCGCTCAAGGACGACATGGCCCGCATCGATGCGATCGGCGACAAGAAGGCGCTGTCTTCTTATCTCGGCTCGACCCTGCGCGCCGATGTCGATGCGCTGAACTCGACCAATTTCTATACCGACAACGTCTTCGGCGTGTGGGTCACCCAGGCGTTCGACGATCCGTCCCACAACGTGCCCTATATCCTGCAGGGCGGCCTTGGCATGCCGGACCGCGACTACTACATCGATCCATCGCCCAAGATGGAAGGCATCCGCGCTAAATACCGCGCGCATATCGCAGCGATGCTGAAGCTCGCGAACATCGCCGATGCGGACGCGAAGGCACAGAGCATCTTCGATCTCGAAACCAAGATCGCCAAGACCCACGCTTCACGCGAAGATTCCGAGGACGTGCAGAAAGCGAACAATCCCTGGAAGCGGTCCGATTTCGCGACCAAGGCGCCGGGCCTCGACTGGGACGCTTATCTTGGGGCTGCCAGCCTTTCCGATCAGCAGGACTTCATCGTCTGGCACCCAACGGCTGTCGTGGGTATCTCCGCCCTCGCGGCAAGCGAACCGGTTGCCGTGTGGAAGGATTATCTGACCTATCGCCTGATCGAGCATTTCGCGAATGTGCTCCCCGTGGCGTTCGTCAACGAGCGGTTCGCGTTCTACGGCACGACCCTGAACGGCACGCCCAAGATTCGCGACCGCTGGAAGCGCGCCATCGATTCCACCAACGCCAATCTCGGTGAAGTGGTCGGCAAGCTCTATGTGGCGAAGTATTTCCCGCCGTCGGCCAAAGCGAAGATCGAGGCGATGGTGAAGGAACTGCTCGCTGCTTATCACGCGCGCATTTCCAACCTCACGTGGATGTCGCCGCAGACGAAGGAGAAGGCGCTCGCCAAGCTCGCAACCCTGCGCGTCGGCGTCGGCTATCCGGACAAGTGGAAAGACTATTCGTCGCTGGAGATCGTGCGCGGCGACGCGCTGGGCAACATCCGCCGCGCGGAGATGTCCGAATACAAGCGCAGTCTCGCCAAGCTCCACGAACCGGTGGATCGCGGTGAATGGGTGATGGTACCGCAGGAAGTGAACGCGGTGAACCTGCCGCTCGCCAATGCACTCAACTTCCCGGCCGCGATCCTGCAGGCGCCGTATTTCGATCCCAAGTTCGACGCCGCGATCAATTACGGCGCCATCGGAGCCACGATCGGTCACGAGATCAGCCACAGCTTCGACGACACAGGCGCGCAGTTTGACGCCGAAGGACGGTTGGCGAACTGGTGGACGCCAGAGGACCTCGCGCATTTCCAGGCGGCGGGCGCGAAGCTTGTAGCCCAGTTCGATGCCTACGCGCCGTTCCCCGACCTGCACATCCACGGCAAGCAGACCTTGAGCGAGAACATCGCCGATGTGGCGGGCCTTTCCGCCGCCCACGACGCCTATATCCTTTCGCTGAACGGCAAGAAGGCGCCGGTCTCGCAGGGACTGACCGGCGATCAGCGCTTCTTCCTCGCCTACACCCAGAGCTGGCGCGAGAAGGAACGCGAGGAAGCGCTCCGTCAGCAGGTCACGACCGACGGCCATGCGCCGGCGGAATATCGCGGCGACACGGTGCGCAATCTCGACGCATGGTATCCAGCGTTTAACGTCAAGCCGGGCCAGAAGCTTTACCTCGCGCCGGGCGACCGCGTTCAGGTGTGGTGAAAGCCCATCTGACCGCCGATCTGGCCGAGCGCTACGCCACCATCGCGCTCGGCCATGTAGCGCGCGAATATCCCAACAAGCTCGATCATGTGCTTATCGAAGACGCGGATGCGCGCACGCCGCGTGACCTGCATCCGATTTTCTTCGGCAGCTACGACTGGCATAGCTGTGTGCATTCCTACTGGATGCTGGCGCGGCTGCGGCGCCTGTTTCCGGACACGCCGCGCGCGGGCGATATCGCGGCGCTGTTCGATGGCGCGTTCGCACCGGAGAAGGTTGCGGGGGAACTTGCCTACTGCCACCGCCCATCGAGCGGGGGCTTCGAACGTCCCTATGGCTGGGCGTGGCTTCTGATGCTCGCCGCCGAGTTGCGCAAGGCATCCAATCCCGGTTGGGCCGAAGCGCTGCGCCCGCTCGAACAGGAATTCGTCGCGCGTTTTCAGAACTATCTGCCCAAACTCACCTACCCCATCCGCGCCGGCACGCACGCTAACACCGCCTTCGCGCTGATCCTCGCCAGCGAATATGCCGAGGCCACGGGCAACGTGGACTTCAAAACGTTCCTCGCCGGTCATGCGCGTTGGTGGTTTGGCGACGATCGCGACACCCGCAATTTCGAGCCCAGCGGCGACGACTTTCTGTCGCCCACGCTTGTCGAAGCCGAATGCATACGCCGTTCGATGCCGGAGGCGGATTTCAAGCCGTGGTTCTCAGCCTTCCTCCCCAACCTTGCGGATGAAAAGCCGGAAACACTTTTCACCCCCGCTCGCGTCAGCGACCGCAGCGACGGTAAGATCGCCCATCTCGACGGCCTCAATCTGAGCCGCGCGTGGTGCATGCACGCGCTCGCCCAAACCTGCGCGGGCGACGCGCGCGAACGCATCCTGGCCGATGCCGCCGATGCCCATATGACTGAGGCGCTCACGCACGTGGCAGGCGATTACATGGGCGAGCACTGGCTCGCGACATTCGCGGTGCTCGCCCTCTCGGGCTTATGAACAGCCGGTCCGAGCGATGCACCGCGATGTCAGGTGCAAAAGCTAACGGAGATTGGCCCTCGCGATAGCAATATCGGTCAGCAGAGATCGGACGTGCGCATCGGGATCGGTGGCCGCGGACATCTGTGAAACCTGCTTTTGCAGGTTATTCAGGCTGTTGTCGGCCATCTTCTTCGTGTTCTGTTCGGAAGTCTTTGCAGCGTCCGCCGCTTTTTCCGCTGGGATGCGACCAAAATAGTAGCCAGTCACCGTACCAAAGAGCCCTAAGGCGAGCGAGAGTACGTCCTTCTGAGCGGTGCTACTTGCGGCAGACCAGAAGCACTTGACGAGCATATAGAGCGTGACGCCCGCGATAGCAGCGCTGAGCAGCGTGACGGAAATCTCCCGGATACAGCTGCCACAAAGAAATTGTTTCCAATCGCTGTCCTGGACCTTTTCGTTTCCCGCTCCGCTTTCAGACATTTTGCTCTCCTCAGAGTTTGCGTGCTGTATTCCGTCGGCGTCTTATCCGCATCCGACAGGAAGATGAGTAGCCCCTGCGGAATATCTCGTGCCGTGACGGCCATCACGCAGGGCGCGTCTCGGTGCTCGCCGCTCACCGGCTTGTGAAAACACCGCCGGTCAGGGCAAAATGGGCAAAACAGGAACATCGCCATGAACGAGATCGTGCGCATGCGCGAGCCGGAGACTTTGCCTGCCCGCGCCTATTGGGCGCCGGAATATTGGGACATCGAACGCAAGGAAATCTGGGCGAAAACCTGGGTGCTTGCGGCGCATGTGAGCGATTTTTCGGAACCGGGCGATTTCGTCACGCTGACGGTCGCCGGTTATGCGGTTGTGGTGCTGAAGGGTGAGAACGGCCTTAACGCGTTCCACAATGTCTGCCGCCATCGTGCGTCGCCCGTGGTGCTGAGCGAATGCGGCCATGTGGAGCGCCTCACCTGCCCCTATCACAACTGGCGCTACGATTTCGAAGGCCGTCTCGTGAACGCGCCCGCGATGAACATCGACAAGGCCGCGTACGGTCTCTTCCCCGTTCGATGCGAGACCTGGCGCGGGCTCGTGTTTGTGTGCCTGTCGAACGAGGCACCGTCGCTGGATTCGTGGATGCGCGACATCACCGGCGCTGCGTCGAACTATCCGCTCGAGGACATGCGTCTCGCGCGCAAACTCACGATCGATGCCGCGGTCAATTGGAAGACCTACTGCGACAACTATGCCGAGGGCTGGCACGTTCCCACCATCCATCCCGGATTAAACGCCGCCATCGACATGGCGAGCTATCGCATCGAAACGCTGGGCGACACGCTGCAGAAGCATTCCGCCCGCGCGCGCGACGGCGGAATGACCGACGGCGCGTGGCTGTGGCGTTTGCCCGGCCTGTTCCTGAACATCTACGATTGGGGCATGAACATCGAGCAGCTCGAACCGCTCGGCCCAGGGCACATTCGCCTGCACTATCGCTTCTTCTTCACCGATCTCGATCCGGCAAAGGAAGACGAACGAGAGCGGATGATGCAGTGGAATCTCGCGGTCGCAGATGAGGACATCAAGATCTGCGAACGCGTGCAGAAGAACCTTGAAGCCGGCATCTACGATCGCGGCCGTCTGTCGCTCGTCTTCGAGAACGGTGTCGTGCAGTTCCAGCAGATGGTGAAAACGGCGTACAATCATCCTTCGGGGCTCGCTTTGCTCGCACCTCAGGATGACGAGTGAAGCATTCACCCAATCGCGTCACCCAGAGGAGCCCCGAAGGGCGACGCACGGAACGTTCCCGTTCCCCGCTCATTAATATTGCGCCAGCGGACCGGGGGTTCATCTGCGGTTCAGGATCGAACCACGAAAGTGGCACCCGAGATACCAGTTTCATGTCACAGGAGCATCGTCATGCGTAAGACTGCAATGTTGTCCGCGCTTCTACTGGGCGCGGCGTTACTTACGGGAGGCGCTGCGAACGCCGTCCCGCGGCCGCATCCGGTCCATCCGGCGCGCGTCTGGCATGGTGGTCCCCACCCCCGTCCGGTGGTGCGCAACCGCTTTGTTTTCCACAATGATTTCCGCCATTTCACGCCGGTCGAGCGCCGGTGGTGGAACGGCGGCCACTGGCGTCACATGTGGTGGCACGGCCGTTATGGCTGGTGGTGGGGCGTGGGCGGCAACTTCTACTTCTATGACGCGCCGGTCTATCCGTACCCGACCTACGTCTCGCCGACCTACTACGGTGACGACTATTACGACGACGGCGACGACCAGGGTTATGGCGACGATCAAGGCTATGGCGGCGATCAGGGTTACGGCTCGGGCCCGGGTTATGGCCAGGGTGGCGACTATCCGCCCGGTGGTCCCGGCGACATGCAGGGCGGACCCGGCGCGTACCAGGGCGGCCCGGACGAAGGCGCCGGCGTCTGGTACCACTGCAGCAGCCCTGAGGGCTATTACCCTTACATAAAGAGCTGCAAGCACGGCTGGGAGCAGGTGCCCGCCACCCCCAACGACATGCAGGGCGGTCCGCCTCCAGGTGGCCCCGGCGGCCAGGATAATTACGGCCCGCCCCCAAATGGTCCGTACCCGGACGATCAGAACGGACCGCCGCCAGGGCGGTAATCAATCCGGTGTGGAGCGGCCGCTGGCGATCCGGTCCAGCACGTCGCTCCACACTTTTTTTCCCTCAAGATCCCGCATCAGCAAGTGGTAGCCGTGGTCGTAGCGCTTCACGCGCACATGGCCGTCGAGCGCCCTGATGACCGCTTCGGTCGGCGCGGCCGGGATGATCTGGTCCTTCGCGCCGTAAAGGGATGCCGTCTCTCCCATCTGTCCGGCACTTGCTATCTTTATGCCAGACGCGCAACTTCGTAATAGTCAAAAGTGGCTATGACGAGGCGGCACGACATGAAAGCCTACATCGCATTCACATCTGCTTTTCTTTGGCTCGGAATCACGTGCGCTCAAGCAGGTTTGACGAGCTTCCAACATATCGTCATCGTGGTTCAGGAAAACAGAACACCTGATAACCTTTTCTTCGCGCTTTGCACAAAAGCCGGTGCGTGCAGCACGAAACCAAACGCAAAGCAGTATAACATTCAAACAGCCCACTGGCGCGACAAGCATTCCGCGAACGGCAGCACAGAGCCTTTCGCCATCCCTCTCGCCGACAACTACTCGCCTGCGCACAATCATTCAGCGTTCACCGCTCAATGCGATGTCGACGTAAAAAGCGGCACCTGCCTCATGGATGGCGCGGGGGATGTTCGTTGCAACAAGGGAAATTGTCCGCCGAACGCGAGCTTTGCCTATGTCGACAATTCTGACGGGACGCTGGACCCATATCTCACGCTGGCCAAGCAATACGGTTGGGCGAACTACATGTTTCAGACCAATCAGGGCCCCAGTTTTCCTGCACATCAATACCTGTTCGGCGCCACATCGGCGCCGTCGCTCGACAGCGACCATGCGGGATATTTCGCTTCCGAGAATTCCGAAGACAGCGTCGACGGCTGTCTGGCGCCCCCCAATGTGCGGGTCCAAATGGTTGATCCAAACGGCTACGAGGATCCCAACAACACGGTTTATCCCTGTTTCGAGCGTAAGACGCTTTCGGACCTGCTCGATGACAATCATCTGTCCTGGAAATATTACACGCTCTCCCCCGGCAGCATGTGGACCGCGCCGAATGCAATCTCTCACATTTGCGTGCCCCAAAACGGCAACTGCGAAGGCGCGGAGTGGGTCCAGAACGTCGACCTCGTGCCTGCCGATGTACTAACGGACATCGCGAACTGCAATTTGAGCAATGTCGCGTGGGTCATTCCGACGGGTCAGAATTCCGATCATCCGTTCGGTAACACAGGCGGTGGACCGTCATGGGTGGCCTCGATCGTCAATGCCATAGGCACCAGCAAGTGCAAGAATGCGGACCAGAGCAGCTATTGGGATTCGACCGCGATTCTCGTGACTTGGGACGATTGGGGTGGTTGGTACGACCACGAAGCGCCACAATTTCTGCCCTACCCTGAAGGCGGCTTCCAATTTTGTTTTCGCGTACCCTTTCTCTTCATTTCGGCCTATACGCCAAAGAACCTTATCAGCAATACACGCAATGATTTTGGCAGCGTCGTGCGCTTTGTAGAGCGCAACTTCGGCATTGCCGAAGGCGCGTTAACATTCGCGGATTCACGCTCTACAAATGACCTTCGGGAGTTTGTCGACGAGACGCAGGCGCCACGACGGTTTCGAAAGATCCGAGCCCGGCTGTCGGCGAAGCATTTTGTGGAAGACAAAAGCGTTCCAGTCCCTCCAGACGAGGAATAGAAACGCCAAGGCTAAGAATATTCCGCACCCGGCGTAACGGCCGACGAAGGCCGTTATCAAGCGGCGTTCAATCCGGTGTGGAGCGGCCGCTGGCGATCCAGTCCAGCACGTCGCTCCACACTTTTTTTCCCTCAAGATCCCGCATCAGCATGTGGTAGCCGTGGTCGTAGCGCTTCACGCGCGCATGGCCATGGAGCGCCTTGATGACCGCTTCGGTCGGTGCGGCCGGGATGATCTGGTCCTTCGCGCCGTAGAGAAACAGAATATCCGGCGGGTGATCGAGGTGCGCGGGCGCGCCATAAGCCTGGTCCATCAAATTCACCAGACCGTAGATCGCATCGGCCCGCGTCTCATGCTGGAAAAGCGGATCGCGCGCCAGTTTTCGCAGCATCTCGATATTGTCCGACGGCCAGATGTTGAGGCCACGGCCGGTGAACGTCACCCACGGTACGGTGTGCCCCACCGTCCAGAGCGCCGCACGATAGCTCCACGGCATGTCGGTGCGGGACCAGACCGCGGGTGCCACCAGGATCGCGCCATCGACTTTGGGTGGGCGCGCGCTCGCGAGCGCGGTGAGCACGACCGCGCCGCCCATGCTTTCGCCGAGCGCATAGACCGGCAGATTCGGATGCTTCGCCCGCGCGGCTTCGACGAAATCCGCAAGATCGCCGCGTAGCGCGTCTGCGCCCGGCCACAGCCCACGGTTCGGCGACTGGCCAAAGCCCCGCTGATCGTAGGCGTAGGTCGTGATCCCTTTCGTCGCCCACCAGGTCGCCGGCATATCGAAGGCGTTGGAATAGTCGCTCATGCCATGCAGGGCTACGATGATGGCGATCGGCTGTTCGGCGTCCCAATGCCGGTAAGCCAGCCGCAGACCATCATGGGTTACGAACGCGTCCGGCTGGATTTGGGGCGTGACGTTTTCGAGGCCCTGCCCCGCGATCCGGGGCGCGCAGGCGGCGGTTAAGGTCAGGAGCGCAAGACACGCCGCACGCGCCGCCTGAGATAGGGAACCAGCTCGTCCTCGAACCATGGATTCTTTTTGATCCAAGCGTTGTTGCGCCACGACGGATGCGGCAGGGGAATATAGCGCGGCGCGTAGGTGCGCCAAGCCTTGACGGTGTGGGTCATGTTCCCTCGCGCCCGCTCGCCCAGATGCCAGGCTTGCGAATAGAACCCGACGAGAAGCGTGGTTTCGAATGGCGGCCGGGCGGCCAGCAGGCGTGTCCGCCAATGCGTGGCGCAGATTTTGGGAGGAGGCTTGTCGCCGCCCGCCGCGTCATAGCCTGGAAAGCAGAACGCCATCCCCGCCACCGCGATCTTCGACGCATCGTAAAACGTTTCACGATCCATCCCCATCCACAAGCGCAGACGATCTCCGCTGGTATCGTTGAACGGCAGACCGGTCTCATGCACGCGAAGCCCCGGCGCCTGACCTGCGACCAACAGTTTCGCCGTCTTCGCGATCTGAACGACCGGGCGCGGGTCGAGGATGTTCTCGCAGATACGGCAGGCGCGAATTCCGGCGACGAGCGTGTCGAGGTTTTCGGCCAATCAATCGCCTTTGAGCAGATTGCGCGCGATCACGAGCTGCTGCACCTGGCTGGTGCCTTCGTAGATGCGGAAAATGCGCACGTCGCGATAGAAGCGCTCGATGCCGTAGTCGGCGACGTAGCCTGCGCCGCCGAAAATCTGCACAGCGCGGTCCGCCACGCGGCCAACCATTTCCGAGGCGAAGTATTTCGCGCAGGCCGCTTCCAGCGTGACGTTGGCGCCCGCGTCGCGCTTCTTCGCAGCATCCAGTACCATTGAGCGCGCGGCGTAGGCTTCGGTCTTCGAATCCGCCAGCAGCGCCTGGATCAGCTGGAAATCGCCAATGCGCTGGCCGAACTGCTGGCGTTCGCGCGCATAATTCACCGACTCCTCGATCAGCCGCTCAGACACGCCGACGCAGACGCCGGAGATGTGCAGCCGGCCGCGGTCGAGCACCTGCATCGCGACCTTGAAGCCCTCGCCTTCCGCACCGAGACGCAGATGCGCCGGCACGCGCGCGTTCTCGAAGATCACGTCGCATATATGCGCGCCTTGCTGGCCCATCTTTTTTTCGGGCTTGCCGATGGTGATGCCCTTGGTATCGGCCGGCACGATGAAGGCGGAAATGCCGCTTGCGCCCTTTTTCGCCGGATCGCTCCGCGCCATCAGCGTGAACATGCCGGCGCGATTGGCGTTGGTGATGAA
>Ga0105239_10004903_pt1 | contig 15829 bp, 10 predicted proteins | sample KBSC44metaG_FD_92761 | JGI IMG/M metagenome (GOLD analysis project Ga0105239, IMG submission 92761) | Corn rhizosphere microbial communities from Kellogg Biological Station, Michigan, USA - KBS C4-4 metaG | ecosystem: Host-associated > Plants > Roots > Rhizosphere > Soil | place: Michigan, USA...
ATTTCCGCCCGCTGCCTCCTGTGCCTGACCCGGTTGAACCCCGGCAATAATCAGTGCTGCTGCGAATAACAACGCTTGAAGGGCATTAAGCTTCATCGTTACTCCTGTTGAGAACTTCTTGCGTGCGGTGTTTCCAATCGCCGCCACGCTGCTGCTGCTTGAGAGTCCCGTCTCCATCTGCTTTCAGTCGCCTGCCAGTGAAGTACGCTGCGGGACAGGATTTTGCTGGAACGCGGAATTGAGTGACATCACATTTCTCTGAATTACCGGAACAACATCCATTGCGTCGATCTCAACGGCCACCGACTGGGCCAGCATTTCAACGGACAGGACAAGGCGGTACAGGTTCTTTTTCCGTGTCAGAACGCCCTCCACACCCTCGAGGGAACCTCGCACCACCCGGACACGCTCTCCGCAGCGAAGAAACGGATGAGGCTCCACACGGAAGTGACCGTCCACGGTTCTGCGTATTGCTTCGATCTCATCGTCGGGAACGGTAGCCACCCGTTCGCCACGGCTTATGATCATGTGCACTCCCGGTGTCGTCAGGACCGGCAGCCTGCGTTCGATCGCTCCACGCACAAACACATAACAGGGGAAAAGGGGTAACGAGAGAACTTTACGCCTGTCCTTCCATTTCCGGGTGGAGTCATAGAGCGGTAGAAATACTTCGAAACCTTTCGCCTCCAGCATTTCGCTGACGGTCTTCTCGTGCTGGTGTCTTGTGTAGACAGCACACCAGGAATTGCTTTCTAACCGCCGGTCTATGCTCTTCAATATCAACGACTTGCACTCCAATCAATCCGACAGCAGAACAAAGCTTCGCCCTGTGAGCTACATGCTCAGGTTTTTTTTAACGGCCGTCCAAACTTCTCAAACGCTCAACGCACCCGAAAACTGGGCGCCATAAACCTCAGAGCGGACGAGGAATCCTGCTCAATAGTCGGTGACCTCGGATACTTCCACAATGCCCTATTAGGGTCGGCGAATTACCGCTACGGTAACCTGCGGGAATTCCTTGGGGTAACCGCTCCTCGCTTACCATGTGATCGCACTTAACATTGTGATTTCAAAACTGATACCGTTTCACGTTTCTCTGCCATTGTCGCAGTGGATTGATTCTGGCGTTAGGTTACTTCTGGGGCACTAGTCACATCCGATGCCAATTTCCTGTCGTCAACCATGCCTCCGGCCACGACGCAGGCGGCTCTCGTCTCCGCGAACGGCGCGGTACCGAAAGGCTTCCCGGGCTCCCATTTGTCTGCTGAACTCAAGACCGATCGCTTCTTCCGTTCCAAAAATCACGATCCTTGCAATCCAGTTCTCTAGCTCCCGGATGTTCCCTGGCCAGTCCCATTGCTTGAATGACTCCAGAACGTAAGGACTAAGCCGCGGGACAGGACGTCCGAAGCTGCGCGCAAATTTGTCCAGAAGGTACTGACAAAGCTGGGGCATGTCTTGTTTGCGCTCTCGCAGAGGCAGGAGTCGTACCCTATATCCGAAATGACTCGACAGACTTTCTGCGGCCCCAGCTTGTGATATCGCAGCAGTCTGCACGTCGATGCTTGTCGCGCACACAATGCGGGCGCTGGGTCGTTTACGCTCGCCTGCACCGCATCGGCCGCTCTTCAGCACCTGCACAACTCTTTGCTGCAGGCCCGGATCCATCTCCAGGATTCCATCCAGGAAAAGTGTGCCGCTCTCCGCGAGCCCCACAGAGGAATTCCCTGGATCTCCTGCTGATCCGGCGCTTGATCCCGTCTCGCTTCCGAACATCTCAACTTCCAGCTGTCTGGCCGGAATGGCACCGCAATTCACGCGCACAAACGGGCCGGTCGCTCTTTGAGAACAGAGATGAAGATACCTGGCAATGACCTCTTTGCCCGTCCCGCTCTCGCCCTCGATAAGTACCGGCAAATCATCCTGCTGCGCAGCCTTCAAGGTCGCGCGAACTTCGTCCATACCCGGTGTACTTCCGAAGATGAAATCCGCAAGGGGCAGCTGGGACACACCTGCGGGTTGAGCGGTTTCTGCGATCATGCTTTCTGGCTTCCTTGACCTGCTTACAGCAAAAGGAAGACCAAACAAGATATCCGGAATCTCCCTCTATTCGCACGACTTCCGCCCAAATCGCAATGCATTCCTCACCCGAGTGTGCAAAAGTTTGCACAGTTTTACCAAAAAGTGTGCAAACGATTGCCTCTCAGTCGCCACCTCCGCTGGGCATGTACCTTGGATCGAATGCGCGAAGCCAGCCTCTGATCTGCGGGGATCGACCACAAGTTGCAGGATTGCTCAAAGAGCACTCGACTGCACTTCAAAGGAATCTGGTGGGTTATGTGCTCGAGATTCTTACATTCCAGCGCCGGGCCGAGCCATCGTCGCAGCCCGGGGAGACAGCCGATGCTGCTGGATCTTGTAGAGCAGCCCGCGATAGCTGATGTTCAGCGATCTCGCGGCATGCCGGCGATTCCAGCCATTTGCGTCCAATGCGTCCTTAATCATCTGAGCTTCGGCGCGGTCCTTCAGTTCGCGGACAACAGAACGCATACCGCTCTTTTCCGCGGCAACCGGTTCAACTTCCTGATCCTCGTGTTCGATCCCCTGCCCTGCGGCAATCTTCTTCTCAAGCTCCTCGATCGCCGTACCGGTATCGCGCATGGTCATGGTTCGCGTCACGAAGTTACGCAGCTCGCGGACATTGCCTCGCCAGGAATACAGCAGAACAGCGTCCATCAGTCGCGATGAGAACTTGATATCGCTGCCGCTCCATAATTCGTCCGGCGACCGCCGAATGATCTCCTCCACCAGGTAAGGAATCTCTTCGCGCCGCTCTCGCAATGGCGGTACGTTGATGGTGAACACGTTTAATCTGTAGTAAAGATCCTCCCGAAACGTCTTTCCTACAAGCGCACTCTCGATCTCCACATTGGTCGCGGCGAGCACCCTCACGTCCACCTTGCTGCTCTCGCGAGCTCCAAGCCTGTTGAACTGGCCGTCCTGTAGAACGTGCAGGAGCTTCGCCTGCATTTGCGCGCTCATCTCGCCGATCTCATCGAGTAGCAATGTGCCTCGGTTGGCGAGTTCAAACTTTCCCGGCTTGTCTTTGATTGCTCCGGTAAACGCGCCCTGGTGATACCCGAAAAGCTCGCTCTCCAGAAGGTCTGCCGGCAATGCAGCGCAATTTACGTTGACGAAGTGATGGTGCGCCCGGCGCGAGTGCTTATGAATCAGATGAGCGATTACTTCCTTGCCGGTCCCGCTCTCGCCGAGAATCAGTACTGGAGCATCCACGTCCGCCAGTAGGTGAACCTGGCGATGAATCTTGAGCATCCCGGCGGAGGCAGCCAGGAAATACCGTCCATCGCCAAGCTCCTCAACAATCGCTTTGCCGGGCAACGCCGCAGGATCTTTGGATTCCTCGAAGATGCGAGCTGAGCTTTCCACGTTGAATTCTGCTCCGCCGTCGCATACTCGGTCGAGCATCTTTGCAACTTCGCCCTCAACGAGAGGACGATCGAGGAAACGTGTTACACCGAGCTCTGCTGCCACATCTCTCAATCGCTGCTCCCCAGGCCCGGATACCACACAGACCGGGCGCGGCGCGGCAGCCCGAAACACCTCCCGCAGATCGTACGCGCTTCCGGAACTTGGGGCTTCGAATACGAAGAGATCAGGCTCGACGCCGTTGTTGAGCAGAATTCGAGCCTGATCAGAACTCGACGCCTGCACCAGTTTGTGGCCGGTTCTCTCGACGACGCTGCTGATGGTCGATCGTGTTTCCGCGGAACGAAGAACACTTAAAACGAGAAGCGTTGATCTCACAAGGCACCCGAGGGGAGATTTCGTGCAAAACAATCGGGGCTTCGTGTCATCTCCGAGAAATCGTTCATGACTCGTGACACGAGCATCGGTTGGAGCGTCCGCGGAAATTCAGTCTGGGAGAGCTCAGATCAGCTGAACCAAGGAGGAACGGGCGATTCTGCCGAACCTCAAGAACTTCACGGTCCTGGATACCTAAAACCGCATCCACAGACACCAAAAAAGCAAGACGGACTGTCAAAGAGCCGATTCATTCCAACAGCACAGAATGTCAAACGTGCTGGAGTCCCTAAAGTAGGTTAGGTGCCCTCCTGAGTCAATAAAACTTTGGTAACAATCGGCCACCTAAGTCAATGAAAAGACGAGCCTTTTCATCAATTTAACATCTCGCTCGTGACAGAATATTCATCGAACCGAGACCGGACCGGCAGCTTTCGCGTCTCAGGTGGCAAGAACTCCAAGCGAAATCGCCATGCGATGCGAAGCGTCCGGCCGCAGCGCCACAGCTTGACCGAGGACGTTTCCGCCCTCCACGCAAAGCATTCCCGGCCACTCTTCAGCTCCAAAATCAGGCATATTGGCCGCGCCATCGCTCCATGGATTCCAGACAATCGTCGACACCGACCCACTCTTCTGCGTTACCAACCTCCGACCGAGCGTAGGATCCACAATCTCCACTGGCCCGGTCGCATCCAGGTACGCATTGTCCGTCCACTTCGAGATCACAAGGTCACCTTTTTGCACCTTCTCTTTGTTGCCGTCGCGATTATCCAGAAACCGCACGTTGTCCAAACCCCGCACCCTTGCCAGCTTTACATCTCCGACTCGGAAGTACGTATGCAGAGCCTCCTGGAATTGCAGTTCAAGAGGCCCCGTATTGTGCATCCTCAATTCAAGCTCTAGGGTTTTTCCAATCCTGAAGTGGTACTCCAGCCGAAACTCAAATGGCCACCAGCGCCGGCTTTCATCATCGCTCTTTGTGGAGAGCACCAGGCGGACCGACTCGTCAGGTTCCCGCTGAATCGACCCAACCTCCCACACTTTCGTGCGGACAAATCCGTGCATTGGCGCTTTTGGATCATCTGGCTTCGCGCGGAACCAAGGAAAACATACCGGAATTCCTCCCCGGATCGCTTTCCCATACTCCCAGTGCGACTGCTTGCTGACAAACAAGACCTCCTCAAAGCCGGCTGGCTTCCACGAAGTCACTTGGGCTCCGTAAAGGTAGACCTCCGCCTTGCACAGCCTGGTTTCAATCGCAATCTTGGGCAAGCCGCCATTTCCTGCTTCAACCCGTGCGGCTCCATAAACTCCATGCCGCTCGTTCAGTGCTGCAATTCCCGCCGCATAGCTCATACTTCCGGCATTCTACCGAACCGGTCTGGAAACCCTCATACAACAGCTCATACAATGCTCCGCATCCACACCCGTGTGCCTTCGCCTGCTGCGCAAATCTGATGAATCTCGCCCTTAATCCGCCGATCCTCCCAATGCTCGCCAAACGAGTCGACGCCATTCCCTCTGAAGGCAATTGGATCTACGAGCCTAAGTGGGATGGCTTCCGCGTTCTCGTCTTTCGCGATGGCGACGAGGTGCTTCTGCAGAGCCGCGACACGAAGTCGCTCAACCGCTACTTCCCCGAAATGCTCGATACGATCCGGTCCCAGCTTCCAGAGAAATGCGTGCTCGACGGAGAACTCGTTATCGCCAATGGCGGTCGTCTCGATTTCGATGCTCTTCAACTCCGCATTCATCCTGCGGCATCGCGCGTCAAGCTGCTCGCGGAACAGACCCCGGCCTCTTGCGTCTTCTTCGATCTGCTCTGCAATGGAAAGCGAGACCTGCGCGCCTCGCCATTTGAAAAGAGACGCGCCGAACTGGAATCGCTGCTGAAGACAGCTAAACCGCCGATCCACATCACCCCAGCAACGAAGGATCGAAGCATCGCAGCCGGCTGGTTCAAAAGATTTGAAGGCGCCGGTCTCGATGGCGTCGTCGCCAAACCGACCGATCTGCCCTATCAGCCCGACAAGCGCGTGATGCTCAAGATCAAGCACGAGCGCGATTGTGACTGCGTCGTTGCCGGTTTCCGCTGGTACAAGGAGGCTGCCGGCAAAGAGGTAGGCTCCCTGCTTCTCGGCCTTTACGACAACGCAAAAGTACTTCAGCACGTCGGCGTCTGCGCCAGCTTCACAGCACCGATGCGACGCGAACTGCTCACCTTCCTGGCGCCATACCGCAAAGACGCGCTACGTAATCATCCCTGGAAGGATTGGGAGAGCCCGGAGGAAGCCTCCTCCTCTGGCGAGCACCGCATGCCCGGGGGCAAGAGCCGCTGGAGTCGCGGCAAGAACCTCGAATGGGAGCCGCTCCGCCCTGAACTCGTCGTCGAGGTTGCCTATGAACACATGCAGAGCGGACGCTTCCGCCACATGGCGCACTTCCGCCGCTGGCGCACTGATCGCAAACCCAAATCGTGCACCTTTGCCCAGCTGGAAGTTGTAGCACCGGAAGAACTGAAATCGATTTTCAGGCGCGGCCGCTAGCCCTCAAGCCGTTACACTGCTCAAGTCACGAATCGAATCTCTTTGCAGTATTCCCGGGGGCAAAGCCGGCATGGAAAACACCAGAATCTTCAAAATGGCGTTCGCGAGCGTCTACCCGCACTACATTGCCAAGGCGGAGAAAAAAGGACGCACAAAGGCAGAGGTCCACGCCATCATCCACTGGCTCACTGGCTACGATGAAAAGGCGCTACAACATCAGATCGCGGCAAAGGTCGATTTCCAGACCTTCTTCGCTCAGGCACCTCAGATAAACCCGAACGTCTCCAAAATCACCGGCCTTATTTGCGGCTACCGGGTAGAGCAGATCGAAGACAAGCTCATGCAGCAGATCCGCTACCTCGACAAGCTGATAGATGAACTGGCAAAGGGCAAAGCCATGGATAAGATTCTGCGAAAGTGAGCCGGGTCATTGGCGCTGTGTCGCATGTGCAACTCGAACCGGCCCGAAAGAGCTTCGCTCTACAAACGAGAAAAGTACCAGACCTAAGTTACGGCCTGAAATCCTTCGTCCCCGTCACATCCACCATCGTCTGCACCGGCAGCTTGTCACTCGATCCACCCGCCAGGATTCGCACCTTCTCCTTGTCCACGCGCCAAGCATGCGCAGCAGCATCCCAGTAAGCAAGATCGCGCGCTTTCAGTTGCATCGTCACGTCTTTCTCCGCGCCCGGCTCGATTCGCACCCGCTTGAATCCTTTCAGTTCAATTTGCGGACGCGTCACCGATGATCCCGTATGCTGCACATACATCTGCACGACTTCATCGCCCGGTCTCTTGCCTGTGTTCTTCACCTTGATGTGCACCTGCACACTGCCGTCCGGCTCCAATTGCGTAGCACTCGCAGCAACACCGCGGTACTCGAAGCTCGTGTAGCTTAGTCCGAAGCCGAACGCATACAGAGGCTTGTCCTTGCTGTACAAATATGTCTCTCCATCCAGCAGGTTGTAGTCCAGAATCGGCTTCAACTGCGCATCTCCCGTTGGCCATGTTTGCGTAAGCCTTCCCGCAGGCGAATAGTCGCCGAACAGCACATCCGCCAATCCGTGCCCTTCCTCCTGGCTGTTGTGCACCATATGCACAATTGCCGGAAGATTCTGCTGGCTCCACACAATCGCATACGGGAAGCTCGAACGCAGCACCTCAATCGTCTTTGGATTCGCGGCGAAGATCTTCTTCACCAGTTCTTCCTGCTCCAGGACAATCGTCTTGCGATCCACGTCCTCTTTGCCATTCGATGGTGTCGGGCACTGATCCCATCCTGCATTGCACACAGGATGATTCCCGACAACCACAATCGCCACATCTGCCTTCTTCGCCAGCGCTGCGGCCTCTTCCGTATTCGAGCCGTCGGCGAACAGCACGCGCACGCCCGAGCCCGCCTTCTCCCGCACTCCCTGCAAGATGCTCACCGAGTACGGAAATGTTCCGCTATACCAGTCCTGCAGGACCGTGTCGACCCACGGGCCGATCAGTGCAATCGTCTTCAGCTTCGTCTTGTCGAGCGGCAGCGTGCTGTTCTCGTTTTTCAGCAGCACGATCGATTCGTCCGTCGTCTGCCTTGCCAGACTCCTGCTCGATTCACGCTCCCATGGCGGCACTGCTCCAGATGTTTCGCGACCTACCTTCGCATACGGATCCACGCCCTGCGGATCCAACTCGCCGAGGCGCAAGTACACGGTCAGCAGATTCCGAAGCGACGCATCCATGTCGGCCTCGGTCAGCAATCCGTCTTTCAAGGCCTTTGTCAGATCCGGAATGTACGAATCGAGAAAGTGATTGATTCCCGCCTTCACCGCAGCCGCCGATCCATGCTCCTTATCCGGAAACGCCTTGTGCGAACTAATCAGCAATCCGAGCGCGCCGCCATCCGTACAGATCAATCCATCATTGCCCCACTCGTCGATCATCACTTTCTTCAGCACGGGATTCACCGTCATCGGCGTTCCGTTCCACGCGTTGTACGACGCCATCACCGCGCGCGAACCGCCCTCTTCGAAACCCATCCGAAACGGCACGGAGTAGTACTCGCGAAAGAGCCGCTCATCGAAGTCCGAAGAAGTATGGGTGCGGCCATTCTCATTTTCATTGGCCATGAAATGCTTCATCAGCGACGCGGCCTGCCAGTGCTTCGGATCGGGCCCCTGCAATCCCTGCGCGAATGCCACCGTCAATGTGCCCACCAGGTACGGATCCTCGCCATACGACTCTTCGGTCCTTCCCCACCGCGGGTCACGGCTCAGATCCGCGTTGGGCGCCCGCACCACAACACCGCCGCGATCCCACACTGGGTTCTGATAGAAGTACCGCGCCTCCTCGCCTTCCAGCGCCGCCACCTTCTTCAACAGTTCCGGATCCCACGTCGCTCCCAGTCCTTTTTCCTGCGGAAATGTCGTCGTGTCAGCCGGCTGCCTGCCGCGAGCCGCCCAGTTTGCCGGCCCGCCCAGAGCCAGCCCGTGGAGTCCCTCCACCTGCCCAGAGAAAACGATCTTGAGCCGAGGAATCTTCGGATGATCCGACATGAGCAGCACCTTCTCATCCAGAGTCAGCCGCTTCAGCAGATCGTCGATGCGCGCGCTGTCAGACAGTGAAGTGTCGCGAAATGGATAATCCGCCTGAGCGATGGCGAACTTCCCGGCGGCCCCAGCCAGCACAATCCCCATCACGCCGAACACACAACTGCGCCGCACAAAACGCATCGCAACCCTCCTGATCCGAACACGGAAGATTACCACGCGAGGGTACATTCTCTATCGAGGTAAATCGATTGATCCTCTGGCCGGCATAGGCACGAGTTTCGATTCGGGCCAAGGCAAGAAAGCGAAGCGCCAACGCGCTTCGCTCTCGTTTTTCTAATCTCAACTCCTTGTTCCCTTAGTACAGCCGGAAATTCACCTCGATGCTCATCATCACCGGCACCGGCTTGCCTTCCTTCATCGCCGGCTTGAACTTATACTTCCGCACCGCTTCGAGCGCTTTTTCGTCCAGTCCCATGCCCAGCGGCCGAACCACTCGTGGATTCTGCGGATTTCCTTGCGCGTCCACAATCAGCGAAATCAGAACCACGCCCTGGTACTTCGCGCGGCGAGCTTCATCGCTGAACTCTGCCTCAGGCGTAAAAATCGGAACCGGAGCCGAAACGCCGCCACCAATTCTGTAGACCCCGCCACCCGTATTGCCGCCGCTGCCGGGTCCGAATCCGTTGCCATTCCCTGAGCCCAGGCCGCCGCCATAGCCGCTGCCCATACCGCCGCCCCCGCCGGAACCGTTCGAGGCAAGGCTCACATTGGCGGAGTTCTTCACGCCGAAGTTCACCATCTGCGGATTATCGGGCAGTGTGATGTCCTTCTGTACGTTGATCGCCGGAGTGAAAGCCAGCTTCGGCTTCTCAAGAATCGGCACCATCGGAGGCGTAATCGGATCCTTCATTCGAGGAGGCAGTTTGCCCTTCAGAGGATCTACGATGTCATGCGAACCGCCGCCACCACCGCCACCAGCCGGCGCAGTCATCTTAGGCGCCTTCAAAATGTCACTTACATCTACATTGGTCAGATCGACCTTTGGCTTCACTACCGGATGAATAATGGTGAGACCCAGCCAGATCGCCACAGCCAGGATGGCAAGATTCACCACACCGGAAGTGCCGACGGCCCACGGATTGGTCTTCACGGCCATCCGGTCCACCACCGGAATCGGCTTCGATGTCAGAACAAGCGGCGGAAGTTTCGGAGGGAAGAAAACATCATGGACCTGATCATAGAGTTCTTTCCAGATCGGCTTCTCTTCGAAGGCTTTACCAAAAAACGAGTCGAACTCGTGTCCTTCCGCAGAGGGCAAGTCGTCCTTCGCATCCCGCTCAAATTGTGTAAGTACGTCGTTTGCCATAGATGCCGATGCTGGGCCTCTCGGAAGCGTTTCGGCCGCTTCCCGGTCCATCACTCCATTATGCTCGACACTGCCCGCGCTTGTCTTTAGATGAGCTTGGGCACCGTCCCGGCTTGTTGAATTCTCCAGAGATCCGTATCTCTCCGAAGTGAGAGTTCCCATAAACGATAGACGGCTGCCGTGAGCAGTGGTTACCGTAAAATTCTCACCTAACTGACCTCTGAACCTCAATGAACCGAAAGTGCCACGGGTGTGAATAAACCATCGCCGCCGGCGATCTACCAACTGGCCTGAGCGACCGGTCTTTCGCAGCAGGGTCGTTGATCTAAACTAAACATTCAAGATTCTCTATTCGCTCGGAGTTCCAATGTCTTCTGCGCCTGAATTAAAGGCGACCCTGTCTCTGCCGCAAACTGCCTTCCCGATGAAGGCAAATCTGCCTCAGAATGAGCCGCTTCGCCTGACAAAGTGGGCTGAACTGCGCCTCTACCAAAAGCTCCGCGAGACCTGCGCGGGCCGGCCAGCGTACCTCCTTCACGACGGCCCCCCCTATGCCAATGGTCCAATCCACCTCGGCCACGCACTCAATAAGGGCCTCAAAGACTTTGTGGTGAAGTCCAAGACCATGGCCGGCTTCAACTCCCCCTACGTACCGGGGTACGACTGCCACGGTCTTCCCATCGAGATCAAGGTTGACGAGCAACTCGGCCGTAAAAAGCTGGAGATGCCGGCCCCCGCGGTGCTGGAAGCCTGCCGCGCCTACGCCCAGAAGTACATCGACCTGCAAACCCAGCAGTTCGAGCGCATCGGCGTCTTTGGCCGCTGGCAAAAACCTTACATGACCATGGCCCGCGACTACGAAGCCCGCACCCTCGAAGCGTTCTATGGATTCCTCGAAAAGGGCTTCGTATACCGCGGACTCAAGCCGGTTTACTGGTGTATCCACGACCGAACCGCACTCGCCGAGGCCGAAGTCGAGTACGAGAACCACACCAGCCCATCTATATATGTCCGCTATCGATTGGCCTCCGCCCCAGAGGGCCTTTCACCTGCCCTCGCTGGCCGCGAAGTCTACACCATCATCTGGACTACGACCCCATGGACGATCCCCGCCTCCATGGCTGTCACCTTCCATCCCGATTTCGAATACGTCGCCCTCGCCGCCAGCGGCGATCTCAAGGCATCCAACTCGCCTTCCGATCCTGTCTACATCGTCGCCGCCGAACTTGCTCCTGCCGTCATCGCCGCATGCAAACTCGGCAATACCACCGAACTCGCCCGCTTCAAAGGGAGCCAGCTCGAGCACACCACTTACAAACATCCGTTCCTCGAGCGCAGCATCCTCGGCGTCCTGGGAACCTATGTCACCGCTGACCAGGGCACCGGCGCGGTCCATACAGCTCCGTCTCACGGCGCCGACGACTTCTACACCGGCCAGCGCTATTCACTCGACCAGACCTGCCGCGTCGACTCGGCCGGACGGCTGCACGCCGACCCGCAAGCCTGGCTCCTCGCCTCGCCAGCGCCCTTCGAAGACAAGACCGTCTGGCAAGCCAACCCCATTGTTGTCGCCATGCTCGAGGAACAGCGCGCTCTGCTCGCGGTCAGCGATCTCCAGCACTCTTACCCTCACTGCTGGCGCTGCCACAACCCGGTAATCTTTCGCGCTACCGAGCAGTGGTTCATCTCGCTGGAAACGCCGATGAAGCGCGCGGACGACACGGAAACAACATTCCGCCAGCTCACCATCGAAGAGATCGACAAGGTCGTCTGGGATCCCTCCTGGGGCAAAGAACGCATCACCAACATGATCGCGACCCGTCCCGACTGGTGCATCAGCCGCCAGCGCATCTGGGGTGTGCCCATCGCCGTCTTCATGTGCGAAGGCTGCAGCGAGCCCATCATCGATACCGCACTTGATCGCAAAATCGTCGACCTGTTCGAACGTGAAGGCGCCGAAGCCTGGCACACCACCGCCATCTCCGATCTCCTTCCCGCCGGGATGAAGTGCGCGAAGTGCAGCGGCGCTACGTTCCGGAAGGAGACTGACATCCTCGATGTCTGGTTCGACTCCGGCACAAGCTGGTTCGCCGTCTGCGAATCCGACGCAGACCTGAAGGGCATCTACAAGAAGTTCCAGCAAAACGAAGGCGTCGAAACCTTATACCTCGAAGGCGGCGACCAGCACCGCGGCTGGTTCCACTCCTCCCTGCTCACCTCCGTCGCACTACGCGGACGCGCACCCTACTCGCACGTCGCCACTGCGGGCTGGACGCTCGATGAACAAGGCCGAGCCATGTCGAAGTCACTCGGCAACGGCGTCGACCCGGTCGACATCGCGGAACGCATGGGTGGCGAAATCGTCCGCCTCTGGGTGGCCTCCATCGACTTTCGCGAAGACATGGCTGCCAGCGAAAACCTCATGGCCCGCTGCGCCGAGCTCTACCGCAAGCTACGCAACACCTTCCGCTTTCTTCTCGGTAATCTGAACGGGTTCGATCCCGTGCGCGATCGCATCGCCGAATCCGATCTCCTGCCTCTCGACCGCTACATGCTCGCCCGCACTCGCGAACTAGCCGAGAAGATCCTCGGCTTCTACGAGTCGTTCGAATTCCACCGCGTCTATCACGCTGTCAACGAGTTCGCTATCGTCGACCTCAGCTCCTTCTACCTCGACGTGCTCAAAGACCGCATGTATACCTTCGCACCCACGAGCAAGGAGCGCCGCTCCGCGCAGACCGTCCTCTGGCAGATCACCGAAGCCCTCGTCCGCCTCGTCGCGCCCATCCTCAGCTTCACCGCCGACGAAGTCTGGGAGTACCTCCCCAAAGTTCCCGGCCGCGAAGAGAGCGTCCACCTCGCGCTCTTCCCCAAGCCGGAAGCAATCTTCTCGAGTGATCCCGCACCGGTCCTCGATGAATGGAAGCAGATCTTCGCTGTTCGCGACGAGGCCCTTCGCGTCCTCGAAGAAGCACGCCAGGCCAAACGCATTGGCAAGGGCCTCGAAGCCGACGTAGAGATCGGCGCGTCAGGCGAACTATTGGCACTCCTGCAACGTCACGCCACCGGCCTGAAAGAAATCATCAACGTCTCCAACGTTCGCGTCCTCGAAAGCAGCGCGGCCGTACCCCTCGCCCTGACTGCCCTTCCCGCCAGCGGCCACAAATGCGCCCGCTGCTGGAACTTCATGCCCGAGGTCTCCAACTACGGCATCTGGCAAAACGTCTGCACCCGCTGCCACAACGCGCTTCGCGAAATGAACATACCGGAGCCGCCGGAGGCCGCTGCGTGAACTCACCCCCGCCGCGCAAGCTTCCCTGGCTTCTCCTCCTCTCGGCGCTCATCATCGTCGCCGACAGGTTCACGAAAACGCTCGTCTCCAATCGCATCGCCATGGGCGACGCCATCACCGTGATCCCCGGCTTCCTGCGCATCACGCATTGGCTCAATGAAGGCGCAGCCTTTTCCCTCTTCGCCGACTCCGCCTCGCCGAATGCCGTTCGCTGGGGTCTCATCGCCTTCTCCGCAATTGCCGGAATTGCCGTCCTCATCGCGCTCGTCCGGCTCGGCAGCCGCATCAGCCTGACAACCATCGCTCTCGCGCTCGTCCTGGGCGGCGCCATCGGCAATCTGCACGACCGCATCCGCTACGGCTCGGTCGTCGACTTCATTGAGGTCCACATCTTCGGCTATCATTGGCCCGACTTCAACGTCGCCGACAGCTGCATCGTCATCGGGGCCTGCCTGCTGCTCCTCGACTCCCTCCTGCCCCACAGGGAAGCCGAAGCCTCCTCCGTCGAAATCCAGCAGCCCTGAGCCGCTGGTTGCCCCGTTTCATCCCTCTGGGACCTCTCCCGGTCACATCCCCTGATCACCTTTGCACACCGAATACCCTAAAATTAGAGAGGCCCGCTTGACCGGAACCAGCCTGTGGCTCAGGCCCGTTTCCTGGTCATGGCCGCAGATTTTCGAGCCGCTCAAAGGAAAGATGGAGCTCCGGCTTCCATCGATACGTACATGCAATAAGAGGATTTGAATGAATATTAGTTCGTGTTGTCTCCCCCGGCGCCTCAAGCGCTGTATCTTTGCCTGTTGTTTCATCGCCTGTAGCACTTTCGTCGCAGCCGCAGTAGCACAAGCCCAGCGCCTTCCCAACACTGTCCTTCCCCAGCACTACACCCTCAGCCTCACCCCCGACCTCAAAGCTGCTACCTTCACCGGCACCGAGACCATCGAAGTTACTCTCGCCCAGCCCACCAGCAGCATCACGCTCAACCAGCACGACCTCACCTTCCAGTCGGTAAAAATCTCCGCGGCGGGCCCGAAACAAACGGAGCAGACCGCCACCGTCTCACTCGACCCCGAAAAGCAGCAGGCCACCTTCACGGTCCCTGATCAGCTTCCGGCCGGCAAAGCCACGCTCAAGATCCAGTACACCGGCATCCTCAACAACGCTCTTCGCGGCTTCTATCTTTCCAAGACCGCAAAACGCAACTACGCCGTCACGCAGTTTGAATCCACTGACGCGCGCCGCGCCTTCCCCTCCTTTGACGAGCCCGCCTTCAAGGCCACTTTCGACATTTCGCTCGTCGTAGACAAGGGAGACACCGCCATTTCCAACGGCCCTATCGTCAGCGACAAACCCGGCCCTGCCGCAGACAAGCACACCATCAAGTTCCTCACCACGCCGAAGATGTCCACATACCTGGTCGCCTTCCTCGTCGGCGATTTCAAGTGTTCCTCAGGCACTCAGGATGGTGTCGCCATCCGCACCTGCGCCACACCCGACAAGGTCGCCCTCACGCAGTACGGCGTAGATGTCGCCAAGTACGTGCTTCACTATTACAACAACTACTTCGGCATTCCCTACCCGCTCAAGAAGCTTGACCTCATCGGCCTGCCTGACTTCGAAGCCGGCGCCATGGAAAACTTCGGCGCCATCACCTATCGCGAAACTGCTCTGCTCCTCGATCCCAAGACCGCCTCTGAAAATGCCAAGACGCAGGTCGCGCTTGTCATCGCGCACGAAATGGCGCACCAGTGGTTTGGCGACCTCGTCACCATGCAATGGTGGGACAACATCTGGCTCAACGAAGGCTTTGCCACTTGGATGGAGAACAAGCCGGTCGGGGCCATGCACCCTGAGTGGAATATCGATCAGTCAGTCGCCGCAGGAATGGACGGCACTCTCAACCTCGACGCCCAGCCCACCACGCGCGCCATTCGTGCCCGTGCCGACACGCCAGAAGAAATCGAGCAGATGTTCGACGGCATCTCCTACGGTAAGGCGAGTGACGTTCTGCTCAGCGTGGAAAACTACGTCGGCCCTGAGACCTTCCGACAGGGCGTGCACAGCTATCTCTCTGCACACCTCTATGGAAATGCAACCGCAGAAGACTTCTGGAACGCGCAGACTGCGACCAGTCACAAGCCCGTCGATAAGGTCATGGAATGCCTCATCGGCCAGGCAGGTGTACCTCTGCTCACCTTCGGTCAACCCGCAGGTGGAAAAGTCTCCGTCTCGCAGCGGCGCTTCTATCTGAGCCCGAGCATCGAAC